>Ga0334722_10003273_pt1 | contig 17598 bp, 15 predicted proteins | sample C3_bottom_MG_FD_207210 | JGI IMG/M metagenome (GOLD analysis project Ga0334722, IMG submission 207210) | Sediment microbial communities from Yellowstone Lake, YNP, Wyoming, USA - C3_bottom | ecosystem: Environmental > Aquatic > Freshwater > Lake > Sediment | place: USA: Wyoming | collected...
CCATCCTATATAAAAAACACCATTAACAGGAATGCCATCAGTGATTCCGTAGTTGTAAAAGCCATTTATTTTTCCGGGTTGTTCAACCATAACCTCTTCACCTCTGTAAAGCACATTCCCGGGAACACCTTTATCGTCATCCCATACAAGAAGGTCGAAAGCTCTCTTATTTGCATCCCTGTAACTGTCGTTGAAACATATCTGGACCGATCTGAGAGTGTCGGGTACGAATGATTTGAAACGATATGCTACCATTGCATTTCTCGATCCCTGACCGTTAATGCCATAGCCCATTTCGGATGATCCGTCATCAAATGCAAAATAATTTTTAAAAACCTGGTAGTATATTATTGTGTCATTTCCCTTTGGATCGAAGTCATCTGTTTTAAGGGTACATGTAATTCTGAACCTTGCCGAATCAGGAGAATCTGACTTAAATGTATAGATGAGATTGGCATTATAGTCCACATTAGTCTGGGGATTTATATTTGTGGCGCCAGCTGTGAAACTGTGAACCTGTGCATTCTTATTTACATCCCATATTTCAAAATTTCTTGTAACATTCCTGACAATTATGTCATTATTACGGTAATGTATTGGAATGAAGGAACTCATTTCCTGAAGTTCTATTTCCCTGAACTGATTCCATGGCATAGCTTCATGATTCTTCAGCAGTGACCTGATAGATGTTCTGAATGCCACATCAGCATAGACCGTATCAGCAGCTTCCCTGTTCCTGTTAAGATATACATAATCGATATTCCAGTGATCGCAGTTCCCGATCATTGACTGATCGATGGTATTCTGTGAAATGGTGACATAGTTAATGAACCTGAACTGGAAACCCTTTTTAAGAAAGCGCTGATTATCAATAGGTATGGATGATTGCCTGAAGCTCTTATCAGTTGTACCACCGGCACGCCAGACAGAATACCATTTATTCTCTTCGGGAGCAAGGAAAAGCAGCGTAAGGCTGTCGTTAGGCTCGGGTGCATCACCAAGCCCTCCGGCCTGGTAATAGAAGCTGAGCATAATATTGTCAGTAGCGGAATATTCGAGATTGACAGGCTGCGACGTAAGCATATCACCGGCAAAACCTGTGGAAATAGCTGTTTCATATAATCTTCCCTTATTGTCGATAGCGTCAAATGTTGCTACCCCTGTGGTGATCTGTCTGTCAGAATAGGTATTATTTATGAATACGAAATTATCGGTCCATTTTTTTGGATCGGGATAGACAGATCTCCCTGAGAAGTCATCAAAAAAGGGTAATTCAATAATCTCGGAAGTTGTATAAGTAAGACCCTTCCTGTCATTTTCTGTAATGCCTGTTAATGCGGGGTTTGATTGCAATCCTGCCACTACTTCCTGTCCTGCCGATGTAGCAACAGCTGCCAGTGAGATTATGGTGATTATGATTGCATTCCTGATCATCTATTGACCTGATGTCGGTTTAACAGCTTCCGGTACAGGGATTGAATCTGATATAATAAAGATTGTTGAGTCAACAGGCAGTTTAGCAGAATCTGTAGTGAGCCACAGATATACAGCAGATCCCAGCTGGAGACTTGATTCCTCGTTATATTCAGGATTTTGCTTGTAAACAAAAGCTTTCAGTGAGTCTTCACCATTTACGATAGTATTGTCGAAAATAAATGCACCCAGGTTAAGTGAAGAACCAAGTATTCTGTTCCTGGCAGCGTCAAGATGGTATCCTATTAGTTCCGGAACCGGGGTTCTCTGATTACTAAGCCCCTTACCAAGCACCAGGTCAATAATAGATCCCTTCTGGATTGAATCGCCTGCTGCAATTACTTTTCCGTTCATATGCTGTTCAATTACAACGTCAATTGACAAGTCGGGTTTATACTTAAGTACTCCCATTTCCAGTCCGGAGCTCTCAACTAAAAGTATTGCCTGACGCTTGGGCAGGTCAATAAGATTCGGCATTGCAACCATTTCAGGATGAAATGCATTAATAGTAAGGGCAACATTTCTCCATTTTTTGACTTTGAACCCCGGTTTTGGATTCTGTTCGGCTATGCAGCCCCTGGGAACAACATTGGTGTATACTGAATCGATGATCTGGTATTTTACCTTGCTTTTTCTGGCAAGTTTATCGGTTTGTTCAAGTGTCAGACCGAAAAAGTCGGGAACCGGTCTTGCCTGACCGTGCCTGGTATAAAAGTTAAGCCAGATAAGCAATACAATTATACCCCCGACGATGATTGCCATGGCAAGGCCAAGATTTTTAGCAAATACCTTGCTGAATATGAATTTCTTTAAGCTCATCCTGATGATCTGTGACTTGGTTATAACGTAAAGTTACTTATAAAATTATTATCGGATCACCATTCTTTTATGGTGTTGTAAAGTGAATCTCTTTCCACAGGTTTAAGACCTGCCTCTTTTATAAGATTACAAATTTCCTGAGTTTTCATTGCAGGACTCTCTTCTTTTGATCCGGCCATTGAATAGATTTTAGTTGTGTCATCAATTGTTCCATCCATATCATCAACACCGAAAGAGAGTGCAAGTTGTGCTGCCTCTTTTCCGATCATCGGCCAGTAAGCCTTGATATGGGGAAAATTATCGAGGTATATTCGCGATACAGCATAATTTCTGAGGTCCTCAATGATGCTCACCTCGCCCAGATATGACATATTGTTATTTGCCTTTTTAAATTTCAATGGTATGAAACAATTGAAACCGTTTGTTCTGTCCTGCAGTCTTCGCAGACGTTCAATGTGATCAATGCGGTGTGCATAGGTTTCAATATGACCGTAGAGAATTGTTGCATTGGAAGGAATTCCGAGATTATGTGCCGTTTCGTGGATCTTAAGCCATAGCTCCGATGATGATTTGTCATCACAGATATGTTTTCTGAGCTCTTCATCAAATATTTCTGCTCCGCCTCCGGGTATGGAATCCAGTCCGTAATCTTTCAGAATTCTTAATCCTTCATCAAGAGTGCAACCTGCCTTTTTGATCATGTAGTCGAGCTCAATAGCAGAGAATGCCTTAATATGAAGTGATGGCCTGTGGTTTCTTATTTTCTTTAAGAGAGATCCCCAGTAGTGAATATCATAGGCAGGGTGTACACCTCCTACAATATGGACTTCAGTAACTGGTTTATTGTCGAAGCTTTTCACTATATCCATGATCTGATCCTGACTGTATTCCCAGCTTTCCGGATCATCGTCAGGCTTATGATATGAGCAGAATCTGCAATTGTATACACATTTATTGGTCGGCTCAATGTGGAAATTGTGGTTGAAATATGCAGAGTTTCCCGTGAATCTTCTTTTTACTATCCCGGCAAGAATGCCGAGTAATGGCAATTCTGCTTTTTTGAACAATAACAAACCATCTTCAGGAGTTATCCGCTGTCCGGCTTCAACCTTAATTGCGATTTCCTTCAGATTGCTGTCAGATATGCTGTCAATAAGATGAATCATTTCTTTTTATTGAAGTTGCAAAGATAAAAATAATTGAAGGTGTCTCTATAGCAATTCGGCAACACTCATAAACTAAAAATAAAAAAGGTGTCTTTTTGAGACACCTTCGTCGTATAATAAATCTATACTGATTAAGATTTTAACTTAAGCTCTTCAGATACTGTGAGTTTTTTTCTGCCTTTGGCGCGCCTGGCTGCAAGAACTCTTCTTCCGTTCGGGGTTGACATTCTTTCCCTGAAACCGTGCTTGTTTGTCCTTTTCCTTCTTGATGGCTGAAACGTCCTTTTCATCTTTTCAACTATTTATTGACTACTTGTCAGATTTGAGACTGCAAATGTAGTACTTTTTTTATAAATAAAAATTGGTTGATAGATTTTTTCAGGATAAAATAGAAATAATGAAGCTGCTTTTTGATTCCTGACAGGTTCTTTGACATTAATTTATTATCAGACCGGCAGGTAGACTATCTTCTTTGTTTCAAAGAATGGATCATAAAAGAACCTGCTGATATCATATATCTTAACTCTCCCAGCGAAGGCAGAAAGTTCCTCTGTAAGATCTCCTCCTTTCAGATAAATGATGCCATTGTCCAGCTCATTTTTTGAGCCGGTATGAATGGTCCTTCTAGTGATCTTCACAAACTCCGGAAAACTTGTCACCGCCCGGCTGACTATAAAATCATATCTGTTTTTTTCTTCTTCCACTCTTTTTCTCGATGGTGATACATTAGTAAGCTTTAGTTCATCGCTCACCGCTGTCACAACTTTTATTTTTTTTTCAATGGAGTCCAGCAGAGTGAATTCAACATCGGGAAAAATAATTGCAAGCGGGATTCCCGGAAAACCGCCTCCTGTTCCCACATCAAGTACTCTGGTGCCGGGAAGGAAATTAATGATTTTTGAAATTGACAGAGAATGAAGTAAATGGTGGGTATTGAAATTCTCCATATCCCTTCGCGAGATCACATTGATCATAGAGTTCCACCTTTCGTAGATATCCTTTAATCTGCCGAGTTTGATTCTCTGATCTTCAGTTAACTCCGGGAAGTATACTTTAAAATCTTCTGACACTACCTGTTATCAGTTTTAATAAGTATGTTGTATAACAGGTTTTTTGCCCTGTAAAGTTCGGCCTTGACGGTCCCGATCGGGATCTTCAGTTCATCTGATATTTCCTCATATGAATACTCCTTATAGTATCGCAGCTGGATAAGTGATCTGTACCTCGGTTTCAGCTGATTTATGATATCCTTGAGCGCTGCTATCTTCTGGTGATTTATAAGTGATTCTTCAGGGTCAGGAAGATCGGACTGAATATTGACTGTTACGTTATCAAAATTATCAAGTGTTCCGTCAAATGGAGCAGGTGACATCTGTTTCTTTCTTATGAAATCAACGCAGTTATTGGTTGCGATTCTGAAGAGCCAGGTGCTGAAAGCAAATTTCGGAGTGTATGAGTCAAGGTTACGGAAAGCTTTGCCAAATGCTTCAATTGTAAGGTCCTCGGCATCTGACTGGTTATTTACCATTTTGAGCAGCATGAAGTAAATCGAGTCGCGATAACGGATCATGAGACCGGCAAAAGCCTTCTCATTTCCTTTACGGGCCTCTTCAACCAGCGCCAGGTCGGCTGAAGCATTTTCCGAAAATCCATTGGTCACTTCCATCTGTTCCTGGCAGAATTACCACTACTTTTGGTTAGGTAAATTACTGAATAAATCAATGGTGAAAAGATATCAAAAAAAAGTGATAATGGCACAATTCCTTTCTCATTCAATTTCCTGCTTATCAGTATCAGTACAACCAGTTGTGCAGTGAACCTGGCTGCAAAAACAGCCAGAACCCAGGGCCAGAGGAAAGTGTAAGAGAGCAGGATGACAAGTGTGGCATAGAAAAGAACCCGCGATGAGGGCTCGAGCATCAGCAGGAACTTGTCTCTGAATTTGTAATGAGGGGCCGTTGTGTAATGCCTTCTCTTCTGTTTAAAAAATTCATTAAGGTCGGCAGCAGGCACTGATCTCGTATGTGCTACTTGTCTGAACTCAACAGCAGTATTTTCAGCTGTCCCATTTCCATTGACAATCAGATCATCATCTCCTGAAGCAAGCTGGTTATGAACGCCATATCCTTTATTGGCAAAGAAAAGCGAACGTCTGTAGGCGAGGTTCCTTCCCACTCCCATGTATGGATTTCCCCGTAGTGCCATTCCGAAATACTGCATGGCAATTGTCATACTATCGTACCTGATGAAGCTGTTCATTATCCCTTTTTCCCTGAAATAACCTCCATATCCAAGTACAAATGTGGTTTTATCATCAAAGTGCGATGCCATACTTGCCAGCCAGTTATCAGATTCCGGCTTACAATCAGCGTCTGTAAAGAGCAATAATTCATGTTTTGAGGCTTTAATACCTATAAACTGTGCAAGCTTTTTGTTATGCGTGAATTTGGGATCTTTGTTTATTGTTGATACCCTGAGGTGAGGGTATTTCAGAAGGTACTTACCCAGAATGTTATATGAATCATCTTCAGAACAATCATTTACGACAATAACTTCAAATTCAGGATACTTCTGCTCAAGTACCGATGGCAGAAACTTATCAAGATTTTCAGCTTCATTCCTGGCGCAGATGATAATGGAAACGGGAGATTTCAAATCTGCTTTATCAGGGTATTTGTAATTGCAGGGTGCAAGGTAAAACCAGAGGTAGTAAAAAAGCTGAATAACTGTTGCCGAGATGAAGATCCAGAAAGTTATTGTGAGAAATAAATTAGCGCTGTTGAACATCTGACTTTCATATATGCGGCAATATTAATAAGATTATCGGAATTTATTTTATTTATTTTGGGTAGTAATTACAAGCATTTCAAAATCTTCTGTGATCAGAGGATGATTTCACAGGATTGCTCCCGGCTATTATCGGTATTGATAATTGTTTGCTGTGATAAAACAGATTTATTTTTTGATCACCCTTTTACTCTTACCTTCAACGTATGTCATGAAGTTTACTCCATCACGTGACATTTCAAACCTGGTATAAACATTTTCATCTTCGAGTTTTGTGTAAACAAGTCGTAAAACAGGTTTCTGCCCGGGAGATTCACTGGTAAGTATAATGGAACTTTCAGGATAGGTTATATTATAATTTATTGTATGTCCTTCGTTATCAAAATATATCGCCTTAGAAGGAATACCGGTCTGATCAGGGTAAACTATCATTAAGTCATCATGTATCGTCCTCGACTTTATATTTTCTCCGGGATATTCTGAATGGCTCTTTCTTACAAGGATATTATTCTCAAGGTCAAACGCAAATGAAAAAACTCCGCTTCCTTCTCCTGGTATACCGGATCCTTCTCCTTCCCATTCACCTGTCAGCCAGTCCCATTTGCTCCATTTATCTGACTTCTGACCGTAACTGATTGTTACAAGCGAGAGTAACATTCCTATTATTAAATATCTCATTTTCATAAACTAAAATCTTGCCGGGAGTTTTATCAATTGTGTAAAGTTATCAAAAAACTTCACTATTATTTTCTCAGCCCGCCTGTATCAACTACATTTGTCCTTCGAAAAAAAGAATAGTTTTTATGTTTAATATCGAGAGCAGGGATCCGGGATCGAAAGCCAGAACAGGTATTCTAAAGACGGCTCATGGTGATATTCCTACTCCGATCTTTATGCCTGTTGGCACTGTTGGCACTGTAAAGGGTGTATTGCAGAGGGATCTCGCTGATGATATTGATGCCAAGATTATCCTTGGTAATACTTATCATCTCTACCTCCGGCCCGGTATAGAAATCCTGAAAGCAGCAGGAGGACTGCACAGGTTTATGTCGTGGGACCGGCCGATGCTTACAGATAGCGGCGGTTACCAGGTTTTCTCCCTTACAGGGAACATGAAGCTGTCTGAAGAAGGAGCTGTTTTCAAATCACATATAGATGGTTCAAAGCACATATTTACACCAGAAAATACTGTTCACATTCAAAGAGTTATTGGTGCAGATATCATGATGGCTTTTGATGAATGTGCCCCATGGCCAAGCGATTACAGGTATGTAAGGAAGTCTGTCGACCTCACGCACAGATGGCTCGACAGGGCAGTTAACAAGTTTAAGGAGACAGATCCGGTTTGGGACTGGGAGCAGTTCCTCTTCCCGATTGTACAGGGTGGTACCTATGATGATCTGAGAAGGGAATCGGCTGAGAAGATTGCTTCAGCCGGTATGGCAGGAAATGCAATCGGAGGACTTTCAGTAGGGGAGCCTGCTGAGGATATGTACAGGATAATTGAAGTTGTAAATGAAATTCTGCCTGAAGATAAGCCACGGTACCTTATGGGAGTTGGTACTCCGGTAAACATACTCGAGGCAATCGACAGGGGAATAGATATGTTCGATTGTGTTATGCCTACCCGCAACGGTAGAAACGGAATGATCTTTACAAGCGAAGGGACAATAAATATCCGGAATAAAAAATGGAACAATGACTTTAGTCCTGTAGATCCGGCTGGCCCGTCAATTGTGAGTCTTAATTATTCAAAGGCTTATTTGCGTCATCTTGTAATGACAGGAGAAAACCTTGGAGCTCAGATAGCCAGCATTCACAATCTGGCATTCTATTTGACACTTGTAGCGGAAGCCAGGGAAAAGATCACTCTTGGTATATTCAGGAAATGGAAGGATTCGATGATAAAAAAACTTTCAGCGAGGCTATAGCATCTCTGAAGATCAAACGTATTGACAAGTACATAATAAAGAAGTTCCTGGGAACTTTCTTTTACTCCATCGTACTCATCCTTACCATTGCTGTAGTATTCGATTTTGCAGAAAAAATCGATAATTTCATGGAGAAAGATGCTCCTGTCAGGGCAATTATATTTGATTACTACTTTAATTTTATACCCTATTTCGCTACACTGTTTGCCCCGCTGTTTGTATTTATATCGGTAATCTTCTTCACTTCCAAACTGGCTATCAACACTGAGATAATAGCTATTCTGAACAGTGGTATGAGTTTCAGGAGAATGATGTGGCCTTACCTGATCTCTGCAATTGTAATTGCCGTCTTTGCTTTTACTCTGACAAATTTTGTAATTCCCCGGGCAAACCGTCAGAGGATGGAGTTTGAAGATAAATATTACCGTTCCGCAAGCCGGAAAGTGACAGTGGAAAATATCCACCGGCAGGTATTTAAAAACATTTATGTATTCATGGGTTCATTCAATCCTATAAGTCAGAGAGGCCAGAATTTTACAATTGAACGGTTCAATGACAATGGAAGGCTTGAGTCAAAACTCTCTTCTCCGACAGTTGTATTTGACACGGCATCAAATAAATGGTCGGCAATGAACTATACTCTGCGTGAGATTAAAAGCAAGGAGGAGATAATTACAAAAGGAAGACAGCTTGATACCACCCTGACAATTAATCCGGAGGACTTCTCAAGAGACCCGGGGTTTGTCGGAACAATGACCTACAGGGAGCTTGATGATTACATTAATCTGCTGCAGCTTCAGGGATCAGACGAACTTAAACTTTTCCTGATAGAAAAGCACCGCCGTTTTTCAAATCCGTTTGCTGTCTTTATACTTACATTTATAGGAGTATCACTATCATCCCGAAAGGCGAGAGGAGGTATAGGAATGAATATAGGTATCGGGTTGGTGCTGAGTTTTTCATATATTCTGTTCCTTCAGTTTGCGTCACAATTTTCTCTGAAAGGGAATCTCAATCCCATGCTGGCAATGTGGATCCCCAATATCATCTACACAATTATAGCTCTCTTCCTCTATAAGATGGCGCCCAAGTAAGCTTTAAAGGGGTGAATAATTCTAATATTGACCATTATCATATCTTTTTTTGATTATTAATACTTAGTTTGCATTTTCTAAATAAATATGAAACATGCCAGACAATAAGAAGATCCGCGAATTAAAGGAGAAACGCGAGAAAATGCTGCTAGGTGGCGGGGAACAGGCAATTGAAAAACAGAAGGCCATGGGTAAAAGAACTGCCCGTGAACGCATTATGGCTCTTCTCGATGAAAATTCATTCAGCGAATATGACCTTTTCGTGGAGCATGATGCACGAGATTTTGATATGGATAAAAAGTCGCTTCCGAGCGATGGGGTTATTATCGGCACGGGAACAATATATGGCGCACCCATAGCCATCTTTGCTCAGGATTTCACCGTTGCAGGAGGATCTCTCGGATTGATGCATTCAAGGAAAATTACAAAAATAATGGACCACGCACTGAAGATGAGAATACCTCTTATAGGCATAAACGATTCAGGTGGTGCAAGGATACAGGAAGGTGTGAATTCACTGGCCGGTTATGGTGAGATTTTCTTCAGAAATACCATATCGAGCGGTGTTATTCCACAGATCTCTGTCATTCTGGGTCCATGCGCCGGTGGAGCAGTATACTCTCCTGCACTTACAGATTTTGTTTTTGTAGTTGACAATATCTCAAAGATGTTCATAACCGGTCCGGAGGTAATAAAAACTGTTCTGGGCGAAGAGATTTCAATGGAGGACCTGGGAGGAGCAAGAGTTCACTCCGAAGTTACAGGAAATGCCCATTTCTTTGCTCATAGCGAGGAGGAGTGCTTCGATCAAATAAAGAAACTGATAACATTCATACCCTGGCATAACGGGAAAAAAGCAAGGCCATTTGAACCGGCCGAACCTAAAAAGGAATATAATATAAATAAAATTATTCCTGATGATCCGACGCTGCCATATGACGTTAAGGATGTAATCCGCTCTATTGTTGATAATTCCGACTTCTTTGAGATAATGGAGCTGTATGCAAAAAACATTGTGATTGGCTTTGGCCGCATGGGTGGAAAAACCACCGGGTTTGTTGCTAACCAGCCTCTCGAAATGGCAGGAGTTCTGGATGTCAATTCATCCGACAAAGCAGCTCGATTCATACGCTATTGCGATGCATTCAATATTCCTATAATCACTCTTGTGGATCTTCCGGGGTACCTTCCGGGTGTTGACCAGGAGCATGCCGGTGTAATAAGGCATGGTGCAAAAGTTCTCTATGCTTACAGCGAAGCAACTGTTCCGAAACTTACGGTTATTCTTCGTAAAGCTTATGGCGGAGGATATATAGCGATGAGCTCCCGCCACCTCCGTGCTGACTTTGTTTTTGCATGGCCGGCAGCAGAGATTGCAGTTATGGGTCCTGAGGGAGCTGCTAATATTATTTTCAGGAAGGAGATAATGTCTGCGAAGGATCCGGATGCAATGAGAAAGCAAAAGGTTGAGGAGTACAAGGTAAAATTTGCAAATCCTTATGTTGCAGCATCCAGGGGATATGTTGATGCAGTGATAGAACCTTCTGAAACACGCAGGTTCCTGCTTCATGGGATTGAGATCTCTGAATCAAAAGATGTTCCAATGCCAGCCAAGAAACATGGCTTACCACCTTTCTGATTATTTAATAAGAACTAAAAGTATTGACCATGACAAACCCAGAAGATATTCTTGGATTTCTCAATATAAACTCCGGCATATACAAAACAAGGATCAGCGAAAGCTTCCGGAACAGGAAATCATATAAACCTGCTGATCCAAAACTTATTCTCAGTTTTATCCCCGGAACTATTATTGAAATCTTTGTGAAAGAGGGTCAAAACGTAAAGAAAGGGGAGGAGCTGATGATTCTTGATGCCATGAAAATGAAAAACAAGCTTAAGAGCAGTATGGATGGCAAAATAAAAAGAATTTGTGTTGATAAGGGTACCAGAGTGCCTAAAGGAGTCGTTCTGATTGAGCTTGTTTAACAGGTTAAATAAACCCCTGCCAGATTACATATTCCGCAAGCTTGTCGGGGATGTTCTTTTTGCTCCTGAAAATTCCGTAAACAGAGGAGCCGCTTCCTGACATTAAACTGAATATGGCGCCTGCTCGGTATAATTCCTCTTTTAGTGTGCCAATAATAGCATGCTTGCCAAATACATATTCCTCAAAATCATTGATAATCTTTTCTCTCCACTTCTCAGGAGATGTATCTTCAATTACAGAAGAAAGCGTCTCGGAAGGAGCTGCAGGATGGCAGTTCTGATAAGCCTCCTTTGTGTTGACCCCTATCCCCGGATTTAAAATTACCAGATAATAATTCTCAAGGACCTTCTTTTCACAAGGGATCAGTATCTCGCCCCGACCTGTTGCAAAGGATGGAAGGGAATCAATAAAAAACGGACAGTCGCTTCCCAGTTCGAGAGCAATTGCTTTCAATGCGTCGTTGTCAATGTTAAGACGGTTACACCTGTTAATGCCTTTCAGAATATATGCTGCATCAGATGACCCTCCTCCAAGTCCTGCTCCCACTGGTATGGCTTTGTGCAGATGTATCTTAAGTTTCGGGAACTTATAATTTTCTCTCAGTTTTCTGACAGCCTTCAATATGATATTGTCTTCCGGTTTTCCACCAGTTTCGATTCCTGTAACGGTAAGTTTATCAGCCTTTTTTTGATTATCAGAGATCACAAATTCAAGAGCATCGCAAAGGGGAACCGGACAGAAGAGAGTCTCAATATTATGAAATCCATCTTCTCGTTTCTCAGTGATCCTTAAACCGATATTGATTTTTGCTTTTGGAAAGGTGATCATCCGGTTTTTCCTGTAAAAATACATTATGGTTTTGAATTTAAGTCATCAGCCTGGTTTAATAGCTTTTCAACAAGTTGTTAACAGATCTTTGTTTGAAACAAAAACGGCTCCTGTCTGACTTAAATTGTTATTGATATTATACCTTTAACACGCCCTGAATCAATTAATTGCAATCTTTATAAATATTTGATAATCAATAACATATAATAAATGGCGAATTCGAGAAATGCTCCAAGAAAAACTGTACAGGTTCTTCCTGATTTTGGAAAGGTGCCACCACAGGCACTCGATATGGAAGAGGCAGTTCTGGGTGCAATTATGCTTGAAAAAGAGGCAGTAATAACAATTCTGGACATCCTCAAACCCGAGAGTTTCTACAAGGAAGCTCACCAGAAGATTTTCAAAGCTATATACGATCTGAATACACGGGAATTCCCTGTCGATCTCTATACTGTTACCGAGGAGCTTAGAGCCACCAATCTTCTGGAGAGTGTTGGCGGGCCTGTATACCTGACACAACTCACCTCCAAGGTCGTTTCAGCTGCCAATGCCGATTATCATGCAAGGATAGTGGCTCAGAAATATATTCAGAGGGAGCTGATAAGAGTTTCCTCAGTTATCCAGACCAGGTCATTTGATGATACTGAAGATATAACCGAACTCCTCGATTTTTCAGAGAATGAGATTTTTCAGATCGCCGAAGGAAACATAAAAAGAGAGATTGCCCCTATTAATGCTGTTATAAAAGATGCTATCAGGGAGATTGAAGCTGCAGGGAAAAGAGAGGATGCACTTGTCGGGACACCTTCAGGTTTCACAAAGCTCGACAGGCTTACCTCAGGATGGCAGAAATCTGAATTGGTCATCATTGCTGCCAGACCTTCAATGGGAAAAACTGCCTTTGCTCTTTCCATGGCTCGCAATATGGCTGTTGATCATGGGAAATATGTAGCAATTTTCTCTTGCGAGATGTCATCAATCCAGCTCGTCAACAGGCTTATTGTTGCTGAAACTGATATCGCTGGTGATAAGATCAAGAATGGCAGGCTTAATGAAGAAGAATGGAAACAGCTCGATTCAAGGATTAAGAAACTCGTTCAGGCGCCAATCTTTATAGATGATACTCCTGCAATTTCAATCAGTGAACTCAGGGGTAAGTGCCGTCGTCTTATGGCTCAGCATAAGCTTGATATTGTAATTGTTGACTATCTGCAGCTTATGTCGGGACCGGAGAATGCCGGAAGCCGGGAGCAGGAGGTAAGTAATATTTCCCGGTCGCTCAAGAGCATAGCAAAAGAGCTTAATGTTCCTATCCTGGCTCTTTCACAGCTTAACCGTTCAGTGGAGATGCGCGGTGGTACAAAAAGACCGCTTTTGTCCGATCTGAGGGAGTCCGGAGCAATTGAACAGGATGCTGATATGGTTGTCTTTATACACCGGCAGGAAAAATTCGGTATTCCTGCTTTTGAAGACGGATCATCTACTAAAGGGATTGCCGAAATCATTCTTGCAAAGAACAGGAATGGTCCTGTTGATGATGTAAGGCTCAGGTTCCGCGAAGAGAAAGCACAGTTTGTTGATATAGATGATTTTGATCTTGAAACCTCCCCGGAGCTAAGTCAGGGTGTACAGAGTGTCACATTTGGTTCAAAGATGAATCGCGATAACTTCAGAAAACTTGGTGGTGAGTTTGATAATGAAACCGGATTGCATGATGAACCGCCATTTGCATAAGATTTGTCAGTTGAATTTAAGAACCAGTTTGCCACCCACGCTTTTATAACCAAGGTCTTCAAAGCCGACATATACACCCAGCTCAGCCAAAAAGAAGATCTCGCTGATACTATATCCTAATTCTGTATAGTGAGGATTGTTTTTTGATCCAAGGTATGACAGACTTACATTTTCACGCATTAGCGTATTGCTTATTCCGGGAATAAGTTTTATAAGGAGGTAAGGTGTGGTGTATTTAATATGGAATTCACCAAATACTTCGGGAGTGCTGATCGAATAATATGCCGGCAGCATAAAAGCATCCTGGTAATCATCAAGAAGGACAATAGGTGGCTGGGGATTAAAATGGAAGAAGTCATAAAACGGCACATTCCTGTTATCAAGAAAGCCGCCTGTTCTGAACCTCCATCTCAGTTCACTGAATGCTCCTATATCATGGTCCTTGAATACCTCAAACCTTATCATATCATATTGCCTGGTTCCGGTGATCTCAGCCATTTTGTTTATACCATGCTGCCATGAAAAAATGAAAGTCGGCCAGTCAGATCCTCTTGGTACCTTCTTTCCATTGTTCAGCCTGTACCTTTGGAAAGGAGTAAAGGTCAGCCGTGCATTTATATCAGTATGATTCATATCGGTCATGTAATTGACCGGATTTGAAGTGGAGTCAAGATATGGGTTATCCGGTATATTATCAGTGTAAACATTGGATGTTTCTATGAATGAAAAATCAGTGGTGTTATCAAGAGCATGCCGGTTTTCATAGCCGGTACTGATTTCAAGATTCAACCCATTGACAATTTCTGTTTTGAATCCCATGGTAATGTACTTAGAATCATATAGTTTAATGTAGTTGTTCTCAAAGAACAGAGAGGTTATTGAGTTTAGTAAGGGATTTATACCTCCTCCGTTTCCAATATCCTTAGAATACATTCCCGTCCGCAGGTAGATCTGTCTCTGTTTTAGTCCGTTAAATGAATAGACTCCATTTACCCTCCACATAAATTGCTTCCGGCTGAATGCCCATCTGAAATCAGGATAAAAAGAGATAGAATTCCAGTTTCCGATAGCTTTTGCTATCCGGAAATTCAATCCATATGTGAAACCGTCAACAGTGTTGAAGGTAATGCTGTTTTTGTCAATGAAGCCTCCATGCGTGAAGTAGAATCCTGTTGTATCTTTCCAGGTATGGCCAAAGATGATTCTTTGCAACTTTGTGCCGGTCATGTTGTTTTTCTTCCTGCCTGCTGAAGCTGTTGTATCGCTTTTTATTTCCTTTGGCGAAGAGAGGGCTTTGATACTGTCATTTTTCCTGATACTTCTCAGCTCGATCTCTGAAAGTGGCACGGGCCTTATCCCGGCCCAGTAGGTGCTGTCCTTCTTACCTGCATCCTTTTCCACAATATGGGTCGTTCTGTCCTTAATCTCAAGTCTGTTCTTAATGCTGTCCGGAACACTTTCCTTTGATTCTTTTTCCATAAGTCTTGAAAGCCTGACCATGTCCCGGTTAGATATATCTTCCTTGGTAAGGATCTTATCAATCTGCTTTCTGGTCTTTGAGGTTGCTGTGTCAGGTTTTTCAGCGACAGAATTTGTTTTTCCGTTATAATCAACAGAGATAGTCTTTGGTCTGGCAAGCGCCAGATTGGGTTTTACATCGATGTATTTTACTGATGCACCATACCCGGCATCAGCCTTAAATCCTACTATTGAGATGTTTACATCAAATTTATGGCTAACAGGCATCCAGATATCATCCTGCACGGGGATATATACCTGTTCTACTTTTATCTTACCGACAAGATTCTCATTTGTAAGATCAACACTGTGAAGGCACCACAGGTCCTCAATAATAAAGATAGTTCCTTCAAATACCTGCTGGCTTTTCCGTTTTGGTATTACCTGAATCTTGTTAATTGTATAATTCCCCTGGAGTGATGATCCCAGGTATTTAAACTTATAATGTGAAAATGCATTTGGCGCTAGGGGAGATATTGCTATGTTGCCTATGACCGGTTGGTAGAAGCTGGCCTCTATGAAATCCATTGGAGATATTTCATCTCCCTGCTCGGGGAAAGTGCTGTTATAGGAAATTACCTTCTGGAAGTACTTATCAGGGGCATTGAATTCGATCTCATTAAATGATTCCATCATGAATACATCACCCTCCTTAATTACCTTCTCTTCATTTTTAGGTTTTGCTCCGGCTGTAATTGATGATGACTCATTGTCAGATGCTATCTTCATGGATTTCTGAAGAAGCTTTGGGATATTCTGTATCACAAGATTCCCTTTAAGATATACCTCCGCCTTATAATAGCTGATATTGTTGAGATAATACGGGGCCATTCCTATCACCTTCCTCATTATAATATATGCCGGATCTTCACCTGATGCTGAGATCCTAACTTCAGGTATCTGATAATACTGAACAGGAAGGGTAATATTCTTTATTAAGGTTTTGTCAGAGATGGTGACATTTACAAATATCGGTTCATATCCGAGACTCTGATATACAACTGTATACTTGCCGGGTTGCAACCTGATCTCATAATCACCTTTGACGTTTGCCGTGGTACCCTGCCGCAGTTCCTGTATGTACACTGTCGAATACTGAACAGGTTCACCTGACTGGTTTGTGATCTTCCCTTTAATTACCTGTGCATGAAGAAGTGAACTAATTGATATTAATAAGATTGATAAGAGGATAGTACGCTTCATGCACTGCAAATCTTAGTTTGAATCCAGGTCATCCTTATGTTTTCTCCCTGCAACAACTATCACAATCTCTCCTTTTGGCGGTTTCTCGCCGTAATAATCTGCAAGAAAAGAGAGGCTTCCCCTGATATTCTCCTCGTATATTTTACTCAGCTCCCTTGAAACAGATGCTTCCCTGTCAGGCCCGAAGTGTTCAGCCATTTCTTTAAGTGCTTTTACCAGACGGTAAGGTGATTCATAAAATACCATGGTCCTTGTTTCACCGGCAAGTCCTGATAATCGTTTGTTTCTCCCCTTTTTTTGTGGCAGGAATCCTTCGAAACAAAACCTGTCGCATGGGAGTCCGGAATTGACAAGTGCAGGAATTAATGCTGTCGGACCCGGAAGTGTTTCCACTTCAATGCCTTTCTCAAGGCACGTCCGGACAAGAAGGAAACCGGGATCTGAAATGCCGGGAGTGCCTGCATCAGAAATGAGAGCTATTGTTTGTCCTGTTAATATTTTGGTGCAAACAGCTTCAACGCTCTTATGTTCATTGAACATGTGATGTGATTGCAGAGGTGTATGCAGGTTAAAGTGGTTAAGGAGCTTTGAAGCCTGGCGCGTATCCTCTGCAAGTATAAGGTCAGCCTTTTCCAGTGTTTCAAGTGCCCTGAATGTGATATCCTTAAGATTGCCTATGGGAGTTGGTACCAGGATAAGCTTACTCATCAGGGCTGATTTTACGTCTTACAAGGTCAAGCAATTGTTCCACCGCCTCATTTTCAGAATTATTGCCTGTATAGCTTATAATAACGGCCCTGGCATCAGCTATAGATCTGATTGATTCAAGCCTTTCAATTGCATGGCTATAGGCTTCTTTGTTTCCGTTGAATATCTCACTGATAAAGATAAACTTGTCATTCAGGCCTATTGCTTCTTTGAGACTCTGAATAGGTTTAGACTTTATTATTTCAGTAACATCTGCATCTTTCTTGCCTGTTGCCAGCTTTTCATTCAGGCTGGCCGGAACATCAGTGAATTTATCTGCAAGAATAGGTGAGTCTTTTGAGGTACCT
>Ga0334722_10003274_pt1 | contig 17596 bp, 17 predicted proteins | sample C3_bottom_MG_FD_207210 | JGI IMG/M metagenome (GOLD analysis project Ga0334722, IMG submission 207210) | Sediment microbial communities from Yellowstone Lake, YNP, Wyoming, USA - C3_bottom | ecosystem: Environmental > Aquatic > Freshwater > Lake > Sediment | place: USA: Wyoming | collected...
CCTTCGCTTTCGCGATGATCCTGAATCAGCGGGCCGAAACGGCCTTCCTCCCCTCATCAACCGCCTTGATGTTCATGGGAATGAAGGAGTGCTTGCTCTCGGGGAAATAGCCCTTGAGGACGGTCTCGAAGTGCTCGAGTTTGATCGCCTTCGTCGCCTCGGCCAAGGCCCCCATCATCACCATGTTGGCGATGCGCACGTCGCCGATCTTCTCGGCAAGTTCGTTGCAGGGCACCTTCACCACGCGGAGGTCCTTGCGCGTTGGCTCGACCTTGACGAGGCTCGAGTTGACGATAAAGAGAGCCCCTGCGGCGGCGACCTCCTCTCCCACGGGGAGGGAGTCCATGTTCATCACCACGACGGATTGGGCCGAGGTGACGAGGGGGCTCGCGATGGGCGAGTTCGAGACGATGACGGAGGCCCGCGCGACGCCGCCGCGCTTTTCCGCTCCGTAGAAGGGGAAGAAGGTGACCTCGAGGCCCTCCTTCATCGCCGCGTAGACCCAGAGCATGCCGAGGGAGACGACTCCCTGTCCGCCGAAACCGGCCATGAAGGTCTTCTCGATCATTTTGACACCTCGGCAAGTGTGTTCTTGATTTCCCCGAGGGGATAGAAGGGAATCATGTTCTGCTCAAGCCACTCGACCGACTCCATCGGCTTCATGCTCCAGTTGGTCGGACAGGCCGAGAGGACTTCGACTAGGGAGAAGCCCTCGCCGCGCATCTGGGCTTCGAGGGCCTTCTTGATGTAGCCCTTGGTCTTCCGCGCGTTGACGGCGTTGTTGACCGAGCCGCGGGCCAGGTACTTGGTCCCGCCGAGGGTCGCGAGCAGTTCGCAGACCTTGATGGGGAAGCCCATGCCGGCCTCGCCCTCCGCGTCGCGTCCGTCGGGGGCGGTGGCGGCCTTCTGGCCGATGAGGGTGGTCGGGGCCATCTGGCCTCCGGTCATGCCGTAGATCGCGTTGTTGACGAAGATCGTCGTGAACTTCTCTCCGCGGTTGGCCGCGTGGATGATCTCGGCGGTGCCGATGGCGGCGAGGTCGCCGTCACCCTGGTAGCAGATGACGAGGTGGTCGGGCAGCATGCGCTTGATGCCGGTCGCGGCGGCGGGTGTGCGGCCGTGGGGAGGCTGGACGGAGTCGAAGTCGAAGTAGAGGTCGGCCCAGATCGAGCAGCCCACGGGGTTCGTGATGATGGACCGGCCCTGCAGGCCCATCTCGTCGATGAGTTCGCTGATGATGCGATGGATGACGCCGTGTCCGCAGCCGGGGCAGTACTTGGTCTGGACGGGCACGAGGCTCTTGGGGTGCTTGTAGATGGCTTCCATGTCGGGCTCCTAGCGCTTTCCGCGCGGCCGGCGCCCGAAGGGCGTCGAGCGCCCGGCGAGCACGTCCTTGGCGGCGGCGAGGACCTCGTCCTCGTTCGGGATGTTGCCGCCGCAGCGGCCGAAGAAATGGACTTCGGCCTTGCCGTCGGCGGCGAGGCGGACGTCCTCGACCATCTGCCCCATGCTCATTTCGACCACGAGGAATTTCTTTCCCTTGGCGGCAAGCTCGGCCAGTCGGGCCTCGGGGAAGGGCCAGAGAGTGATGGGGCGGAAGAGACCGAGCTTGAGTCCCTCGGCGCGGGCTAGGTCCATGGCGCCCTGGGCCACGCGGCTCGAGGTGCCGTAACCGACGAGTATCAGGTCGGCCTCCTCGACATTGATCTCTTCATGGCGAGTCTCGGCATCCCGGATCTCGTCATAGCGCCTGTACCGCTCGCGCACCTTGGCCTCGAGCTCGTCGGGGACGAGGTTGATGGAGGTGACGTGGTTGTTGGCCCGGCCCGACGCGGCTTGGCCGCCGACCGCCCAAGGTTTGACCGGGAGGCGCGAAATCTCGAGCTCGGCGGGGAGGACGACACCCTCCATCATCTGGCCGATGAGGCCGTCGGCGAGGACCATGACGGGCATGCGCCATTTGTCGGCGAGGGCGAAGGCCTCGTAGGTGAGGTCGGCCGCCTCCTGAACGCTCTTGGGCGCGAGGACGAGGTGGTAATAGTCGCCATGGCCGCCGCCGCGGGTGGACTGGAAGTAGTCCCCCTGGCCGGGGGATATGCCGCCTAGGCCGGGGCCCGAGCGCTGGACGTTGATGACGACGCAGGGGAGGTCGGCACCGCAGAGATAGGAGATGCCCTCCTGTTTGAGGGAGACGCCGGGGCTCGAGGAGCTCGTCATCGCGCGGGCCCCCGTCGAAGCGGCGCCGTAGACCATGTTGATGGCCGCGGTCTCGCTCTCGGCCTGGATGAAGACGCGGCCCCGGTCGAGCATGTGCCTGGCCATGTAGGCGGGGATCTCGCTCTGGGGCGTGATGGGATAGCCGAAATAGGCGCGGCAACCAGCGCGGAGGGCGGCCTCGGCTATGGCCTCGTTGCCCTTCATGAGCTTTTTCTCCTCAGGCATTGCTTCCTCCCTCGAGCTTGTACACGGTGATCGCCACGTCGGGGCAGACGACGTAGCAATTGCCGCAGGCGATGCACTTGTCCTCGGCGACCTGAACCGCGGGGTAGTAGCCCCAGGAGTTCGCCGTGTCGGAGACGGCGAGCACCTTGGTCGGGCACGCGCGCACGCAGAGCAGGCAGCCCTTGCAGCGTTCCCGGTCGATCTCGACTCTTCCCTTGAAAGCCATCGTTCGCTCCTTCACGGTATGCGCCCCGGTGGGCGTGGCCCTGTAGGGGCCTCTGTCCTTATTCCTTCACGCTCGCGAGGGCCGCGAAGGCGATCGACGCGAGTTTTGTCTCGGCGGAATCGGCGCGGCTCGTCAGGACGATGGGCCTCGCGGCCCCCATCACGATGCCGGCGCCCTTGGCCCCCCCGAGGTCGAGGAGGCACTTGTAGAGGATGTTGCCCGCCTCGATGTCGGGCGCGACGAGGATGTCGGCGTCGCCGGCGACCTCGGAGTGGATCTTCTTGATGCGCGCGCTCTCGGCGCTCACCGCGTTGTCGAGGGCCAGGGGGCCGTCCACGATGCAGTCGCGGAGCTGGCCGCGGCGATTCATCTGCACGATCACGGCCGCCTCGGCGGTGCAGGGCATCTTCTCCCAGTTCACCTTTTCGACCGCGGCGAGGAGGGCCACCTTGGGCCAGGCAACTCCGAGGGCGCGGGCGGCGGCGACGGCGTTGGCCACGATGTCCAGCTTGGCCGCGATGTCGGGGGCGATGTTGATGGCCGCGTCGGTGACGAAGAGGAGCTTGTGGTAGGAGGCGACTTCCATCGCCGCGACGTGGCTCGTGAGCCGGCCCGCGTTGATTCCGGACTCCTTATTGAGGGCCGCCTTGAGGAGGATGGAGGTGTCGAGGACGCCCTTCATGAGGACATCGGCCTCCCCGCTCCGGACGAGGCCGACGGCGAGGGCGGCGGCCTTGGCAAGATCGGGCTCGTGATGGAGCTCGAAGGCGGAAAGGTCGAGCCCGAGCTCCCCCCCCAGGGCGAGGATGGCCTCGCGGTCGCCCACGAGGACCGGCTCGGCGAGTCCGTGCTTCCAGGCGTCCACGACGGCCTCGAGGGCCGAGTGTTCCTGGGCGGCGGCCACGGCCACGCGCTTTCTTCCATGGGCCTTCGCGGCCTCGATGAGTTCCTGCATCGTTCTCATGTCAATACTCCAGCACTTCGCACTCGCCCTTCAGGGCTCGGGTTCCGGCCAGGGCCAGGGCCTCGAGCTCGCCCTCGCCCGGATAGACGACGAGGGGGGCCATGAAGCCGACCATCTCGCGGATCCCCTCGACCACGGGCTTCGAGTGGGCGACGCCTCCCGTGAGGATGATGGCCTCGAGGGGGCGGTGGGCGGCGGCGGCCAGGGCGCCGATCGCCTTGCCCACCTGGTAGATGAAGGCCCGGAAGTAGAGGCTGGCCTCGGGATCGCCGATGCGCCAGCCCTCCTCCACCGCCCTCATGTCGTTGGTGCCCATCAGGGAGACCATGCCGCCCTTCCCGCTGACCATCTTGAGCACCTCGCGCTCCTCGTAGGCCCCGGAAAAACAAAGCTTCACGAGGTCGCCGGCGGGGAGGGTGCCGGATCGCTCGGGGGAGAAGGGGCCTTCGCCGTTCAGGCCGTTGTTGACGTCCACGACTCGACCGTCCTTGTGAAGGCCCACCGTCACGCCCCCGCCCATATGGGCCACGACCAGGGTGGCGGTCTCGTAGCTGCGACCGTTTTCGCGGCACCAGCGCCGGGACACGGCCTTCTGGTTGAGGGCATGGAAGATGCTTTTTCGCGTGAAATGGCGGTTCCCCGCGACCCTGGCCACGTCGTCGAGCTCGTCGACGATGACGGGATCGGCGATGTAGGCGGGGATGCCGACTTCCTTGCCGAAGTCGTCGGCAATGAGGGCGCCGAGGTTGGAGGCGTGTTCGCCGTACCGGCCCGACAGGAGTTCCTCCCTCATCCGCGCATCCACGGCATAGACCCCGCTCGGGATGGGCCTGAGCATCCCGCCGCGACCGACGACGGCCGAGAGGCGCTCCACCCCGAAGCCGCGGCGGTCGAGGGCGGCTCGAATGTGGTGTTCCCTGAATTCGTGCTGGTCGGCGATGCAGGCGAAGGCCGCGATCTCCTCGGCGCTGTGGTTGACGTTCTCGCTGAAAAGCTCGTCCCCGTCCTCATAGACCGCGATCTTGGTCGAGGTCGAGCCTGGGTTGATGACGAGAACGGTGATGGGCATCGATGACTCCTGGTCGGCGGCCGCCGGCCACGGAATCATTATACCACGAGGGCTGGGCTTGGCAAGGGAAAATTACAATAGGCGAAAAGGGGTTTCAACTATTGAAATCTATCGGATCAAGCATTTGAGCATATAAACCTGAATGTAGAGCTCCAAGGCGCTGTGGTTCTTGATCTTGAGGAGGGTCGGGGTATCGGCCAGGTTGGCCGCCAGGTTCCGGACCCGTTCCTGAGTGAAGCTCGAGGCCTTCATGGTCCGGAGCACGCCCCGGAGGTAGTCGCGAACCAGGCTGTTGACGTCCTCGGTGAGATTGGCCTTGGCGTCCTGGTTGAGCATGGTGTTCCAGCGGCCCTCGAGCTCGCGGAGATACTCGTCGGTCCCGAGCCCCGTGGGGAGGAGGGTCCGGGCGATCTGGACCGCCGCCTTCGAGAACTCGGCCTTGCGGTCCCGGGCCGGGGCGCTCGTCGACGCCGCGTCTTCTTCGATCCGCGGCGCTATGGTTTTGGCCGCCTTGGCGCGGCGAGGCCGGGGGCGGAAGAGCCGCGCGAGGGCGGCGAGGACGGGCACCGAATACCAGAAGGGCAGGAGCATCCGGGCGTCGCCGATCAGGGTCTTCCTGGGCAGTTCGAGGAGCTCGTCGATGGGGACGAGATCGCCGCGGTAGAAGAGACGCTCGAGTTCGGGGGGGGCCTCGTTCTTGGCGGCGAGCTCGTCGTAGACGAGGGGAAGGAGGCGGTCCTTGAGGAGGGCGTCGAGGAGGGGAAGGCGCTCCTCGAGGAGGGCCGAAAGCTCGCGTCGGTAGGCGCGGTCCTCCTCCATCTCCGGCAGGGTGTCAAAGCCCTCGAGGACACGCTTCCACTCGTGGATGAGGCGGCCCCGGAGGTCGCTGCGGGCATCGCCGACCAACTTGAGCGCGAGAGGTAGGATCTTCTCCTTCGTGATGTAGGAGCGCCTCCCCTTTCCCGTCGCGACGATGAAGAGTCCGGGGAGCTGGGGCGCGGTGGCCGAGGTCGTCGCATCCTTGAGCCAGGCCTCGAGCTCCTCCCGGCTGTATTTGCCGAGAAGGGCGGCGCCCTTCGAGTCCTTGAACATCACGATCTCGTCCATGGAGAAGTGATAGGGAGGCTTGCGGAAGGCCGCCGCGAGGGCCTTGAAGGCGAGTTCGAGGTCGAGAACGCGCTGCGCTTTGCCCTTGTAGAAATTCGCGAAAAATTCGCAGAGCACGGAGGCCTGGTAGATTGAAACATCCTCGGGGGTCTTGTCGTTCTTCTTGTCGAGGTCTTTCTTGAGGTGGCTGGAGAGGTAGGCCCAGAACGAATACGTGAAGTCGCTCGATGACTTCCTGAGCTCCTCGATGGCCTCGTAGGGTCGCGTGAGGATGACCCCGAAGGTCTCCTTGAGGATCTGCTCCTTCGCGGCGAAGGCGTACTGGAGCTTGTTGTAGAGATACTCCTTGTTCCCCCCCCGCCGAAGGTACTGTCGCACCTTCAGAACGGAATACTCGATGAGCTTGGCGGGGACGAAGCTCGTGGGAATCACGAGGGGACGGAGACCTTCGGCGAAAACGAGGCGATAGAGGGGACAGGCGCGCTCCCCTGTCGTCTCCATCACGGTGACCAGGTCGCTGTCCACCGTGACCGCCTGGATCCAGTCGCCGGGGACGATGACCTTGAGGGCCTCCTCGTCGGGGAAGGGAACGTCGGGATTCTCGTCCATCCTCCGGTATTCCTGGAAGAAGACGGCGGCGTAGCGCTCGGGCAGGACGATCTTCGCGATATCCTGGCCGACCATCTCGAGGGCGAGCTTCTTCTCCTGCGCGATGCGGAGCAGTCGGGGGACGAGGACCGTGTCGGGATTGATGGAGAGGTCGCGGAAGATCGGATTGGCCTGGTCGGCTTGCCGCGCCTGCCGCTGGACGGCCTGGGCGAGGGTCTTATAGTCGATCTCGGACAGATTGTTGCGGCTCGTGAAGGCGCGCACGATCTGGTAGACGTCGATGTCCCGCTGCATACGCGACTTATCGTAACGTTCAGATCGGTCGGAGGGCAAGGCCTTTCGGCGGAACGCCTCTCGCCTGTCCCTACTTCGATCCAGGCGGCGCCGGCGGCGACGGCGGAAGGACAATAGAAAAGCCGTCTCTTCCGAGACGGCCCTTTCCACGAAGATCGCGCGCGCTATCTGGTCTTGTGCCTGTTCTTTCTCTTCTTCTTCTTGCGCTTGTGCGTCGCTATCTTCTTGAGCTTTCTTTTACGTCCGCAGGGCACTTTGGCTTCTCCTTGGCGCGGCGATCCGAAGTCGACGAAGCGCTTGCCTCATCGCGAAAATCAAGCGGTATAATGCACCGATCCGGGTCCTGCGTCAAGGGGAGGACGGGGTCAGCGAGCCGCCGGACAGGCTCGGGGACAGTCCACGGCAGGCTCTCGGGAGGGGCGCGCGAGGGTCCATTTCACGGCCTTGCAAAGCCCCAAGGCTTGGATTATAACCGAGGGAGCGCATCGAAGGCCCGGCCGGGAACGACCCGGGTTTTCAGGGAAAAGGAGCGTCGAACCGTATGATCGCCAAGTCCGACATGCCGAATATCAACGAGAAGCGCCCCGACGGTGTGAAGTCCGACGGTCTGCCCTACCGAGTGCTCATCGTCGACGACTCCATGTTCATCGCGAAGCAGCTCGGCCAGATTCTCACCTCCGAAGGCTTCGAAGTGGTGGGAACGGCCGGCGACGGCCTCGCCGGCCTCGAGAAGTACAAGGAGCTCTGCCCCAACGTCGACTTGGTAACCATGGACATCACCATGCCCAAGATGGACGGGGTCACTGCCCTCGAGAAGATCCTCGAGTTCGACAAGAACGCCTGCATCGTGATGGTGAGCGCCCTCGGCAAGGAGGACGTCGTAAAAAAGTCCCTCCTCCTCGGCGCGAAGAGCTACATCGTGAAGCCTCTCGACCGCAAGAAGGTCCTCGAGCGAATTCTTTCAGTAATAAAGAAATAAGCTCATACCTTCGGCTACCGCAAAGTCCGCCCCCGAGGGGCGGACTTTTTTTGTCACAGGGCTTGGCCGACGACTGTCCCCGCCTGGAGGGCTGTCGCCGCAACCGCGCACCACGACTGTCACCAGAGGATCGCCGGTCACCGCTATGACGACTGTCACCGCAAAGACACCAGCTGGACGACTGTCACCGCTTTGGGGCTGTCACCGCCCGGACGACTGTCACCGATGGGATCCCGTCCCCAGCAAAAAGCCCCCCCGGTCCTCGGGAGGGCTTCGAAGGAGAAAAGCGGCTGTCCTATTTGCCGAGCTTCTTGAGGAGATCCTCCACCTTAGTCTTGTAGCGATCGGGGGCGGCCGCGGCGGCACCCGCGAGGGAGGTGGCTCCCTCATCGACGAGGCCGCGGGCGATCGCGTTGAGACCGATGGCATAGGAGATGGTCGCCCCGTCGCAGCCCAGAGAGGCGGCTTTCCTGTAAGAAGAGTCGGCTGCCGAGTAGTCGCCCTTGGCGTAGGCGATGAGGCCGAGATAGTAAGGCGGCACGAAGGAATCGGGCTCGAGGAGGTTCGCTTCCCCGAAGGCGGTGGAGGCGAGGGCGTAGTCCTTGCGGCCGTAGACCTCGATACCCTCCGCGATGAGTTCGGGGAAGGTCTTGCGCGAGGTGACGTAGGCCTGGAAGGCCTTCTCGGTCTCCTTGATGCCGTACCAGTCGGTGACGCGGAGGAGGACGAGGGATTGGTTCTCCGCGAGTTCGGCATCGGGGCCGAGGGTCGCGAGGGTCTCCCAGAGGAGGCGGGTGAAGTCGCCCGTCGAGTCGTTCATGAGGAAGGAGACGAAGGCCCAGGCCTCGGGGTAGAGGACTTCGACGGCCGTCTTGGCCTCCTCCGGGGTCGCCGAGAGGAGTCGGTCGAGGGGAATGAGGCCATTCTTGGCCTGGAGGTTCTTCACGGTCTCGAGCCAGCCGAGGTTCTCGTCGAAGGAGGCCACCTCGCCGGCCTCGGTCCAGCGCAGGGTCTCGAAGAAGGTCGAGAAGCCCATTCGCATCCAGAGCGGGGGCTGCTGGATGAAGGCATTGAGATACTGGGCGAAGGCCTGGTGGGCCAGGCTGGCGGAATACTCGGGCTCGGCCTTCGGGAAAAGGAGGAGCTCGCGCTTCTGCGGACTCGGATAATGAAGGTAGACGAAATCGCCGCGGGTCTCGCCGGCGACCTGGAGGAGGTAGGCGTCGAAGTCCGCCTTGGTGGCGAACTCCCGCACGACGAGGGGGGCCGGCAGGCGGCTGTCGTAGAAGCGGAAGACCTTGCTGTAGACGTTGTAGGCCGATTCCAGCCTGAGAAGGAGTTTGGCGCTCCGCTCTGGCCCGAGGTCGGACTTGACGAGGTAGTGCCTGCCCTCCGCCGGGGCGGGTGGCGGCGCGACCGAGGCCGCGGGAACCGTGGCGGCCGGCGCTGTCGTCGCGGCGGGAGTCGTCGCAGCTGGCGCGGCCGCGGGCGGAGCGGCTGACGCGGGCGGTGTGGAGGCGACTTGCCCGAAGGCCGGCAGGGCCAAGGCCAGGGCCAGGGCCAGGATGAGCGCGAAAGGATGGAACGTCTTCATATCTCCCCCATGGTGTCGAGGTCCTGCGAATTCTAAGGGTTTTCCCTCACTTCTGTCAAACGAAGACGGGCACTGGGCCCTCCATTCCGGACCGAATCGCCTCAGGTTGCCCGACTCCGGCCTTTTTCGGCCCCTTCGCGGGCGCACCTCCTTCATTTGGAGGGTGTGAAGCGGTCGATGATGATGGTCACTTCCTCGATGAGGATGCCCGTGAAGCGCTCGAGATTCTCGATCACGTACTCCTGGAGGGCCCGCGCGTCGGTCGCGATCTTGGCGCCGAAGGGGACCTCGAGGACGATGGTCAGGCGATAACCGTGGGAATCCGAGCCGAGGTTGAGGCGACGGACGCGGAGGCGGGTGTCGAATTCATCGACGCAGTGGACGACCATCTGGGAGATGGCGGCTTCCGAGATCACGACCCGCCCGCGCTTGGCGTACTCCGGTCTCACGACCGACTTCTCGTAGAGGCGCTGCCTCGCGGGCGCCGCGCCAAAGCTGCGCCGCAGGAAGACCCGGATGGAATCGTAGAAGATCGAGGGGTAGGTCCTGCGGATCTCGAGGGCGGGCACGGGGATGACGTGCTTCCCCTCGACTTTGCGGGAGCGGACGGCCTTCTCGATGTCCATCTTGGAGGCGATGTCCTCGATCTTGATGACCTTGACCGGATGGGGTATCTGGAGCCGCTCGCAGATCTTCTGGGTCATGCGGACGCTCGTGCCGATGATGAGGATCTTGCGGAAGCGCTCCCGGTCGAGGGCCCGCGCCACCTCGTCGCGGTGGGCTTTCTCGTGGAAGAGGGCCGTCTTCACGGCCGACATGTAGAGCTGTTCCTTCTTGGCGGACTTGCCCGCGATGATCGCGTCGCCCCTGATGAGGAGGCCGTCGTCGATGATCATCTCGATGCCGTATTTCTGCGCCACGAGCTTGGCGCGGAAGCTCTTGCCCGTGCCGCTTTCACCTACGAGGGCGTAGACACGGATGCCGCGGAGGGTCCAGAGGGCCTCGCGGATGAATCTGAACATGGATCCCAACTATACCGGAACGGGGACCGGGCGGCAACGTGGCGCCTTCCTTCCGCCCCTTCCGCGGGGGGTTTTTCCTAAAACCGGGGCCAAAGCCCTCCGATAGTCAAGGCGAAGGAGTGTCCCGGCATGTCCAAACTGAACCTTGAGGGTCTCATGGGCGCCATGAGGCGCGAGGCCGAAGCCTTCGACCACTATGTCGAGGGCCAGCGTGAATTCGAGAAGGCGATGCTGGCCAGGGACTGGCCGGGTCTCGAACGGGCGATGGCCCGCCTCGAGGGCTCTTCGGCCGAGATCACCGACGCGGAGGCCACGAGGGCCTCCTTTGAGACCTTCTACCGCCTCGAGACCGGCATCATGACGGGGAGCACGACGGCCCTCGCCTTCGCGATCCCCGAGCCGGAGCGGAGCGCCTTCACCGACCTCCACCGCCGGCTCCGCGTCGCGGCCATGCGGGCCAGGCTTGAGAACGACTCGCTCGGCGAGTACGCGACCGCCAGCCGGAACCTCCTCGGAGCCGTGCTCGAGGAGCTCTTCCCGGAGAAGAAGGGAAGGATGTACGGGAAATCGGGCCGGACGGTCCAGCCCGGCCACGACGCCCTGGTCCTCAACACCGCGCTCTGAGGAAGGGACAAAGGAAGCCAGCATGCAGTCGACGTTCATGGGAATCGAGATCGCCAAGCGGGGACTCGGGGCTCACAACCAGGGTCTCGTCACCATCGGCCACAATCTCTCGAACGCCTCCACCGAGGGCTATTCGAGACAACGCGTGGAGCTCGGCGCGACCGACCCCCTCTACGCACCCGAGCTCAACCGCGAGGAGACTCCGGGCCAGATCGGGCAGGGCGTCAACGTCGATCGCATAACGCGCATCAAGGACGACCTCCTCGAGGGGCGGATCGTGGCCCAGGCGGGCGCCGAGGGCTACTGGGGCACCCGCGACCGCTATGTCCTCGCTCTCGAGGAGATCCACAACGAACCCTCGGAGTCCTCGGTGCGGAGTCTGATGGACCGGTTCTGGGGCTCCTGGCAGGAGCTCTCGATCCGGCCCGAGGACATCTCCGCCCGCGAGGCCGTCGTCTCCCGCGGCCAGGCCCTCGCAGAAGGCGTCCGCGACCGCTACCGGAGGCTCACCGACCTCCGCTCGGCCCTCGACGGCGACGTCAGGGGCACGGTGGACCGGGTCAACGCGATGACCAAGGAGATCGCGGCGCTCAACGGCGAGATAGCCAAATCCAAGGCCATGGGCGACAGCCCCAACGACCTCATGGACCGCCGCGACCTCCTCGTCGAGAAGCTGGGAGCCATCGTGCCGGTGAGCGTCGACCGCAGGGACGCCGACGAGTACATGATCCATATCGACGGCCTCGTCCTCGTCCAGGGACGGGTCGCCCGCTCCCTCGAGATGAGGGGCTCGGACGCGGAGGGCTTCGCCCGACCCGCCTGGGCCGACACCGGCCTTCCCCTCTCCACCAAGGGAGGGAGCCTCGGAGCCCTCCTCGAACTCAGGGACGGCGATCTCCGCAAGGAGGTCCAGACCCTCGACACCATGGCCCTCTCCTTCTCGGACCTCGTCAACGAGAACCATCGCGCGGGCTACGGGCTCAACGGCAAGACGGGGCTCGATTTCTTCAGTGAATACCCCTCGGTCAACGACGTCTCGGGCAACTACGACCGCAACGGGGACGGCGCCTTCGATTCGACGATGATCCATCGCATGACCGGCAAGAACGCCCTCGACGGCCAGACCCTCGTGGGTCTCCAGGGAACCATAGTCCTCCCCGGGTCCCGCGGGCCGGTCAGGATCGACTATCATCCCACCGACACAGTCGCCGAGGTCGTCGACCGCATCAATCACGCCGGCGCCGAGGTCACGGCCCGTCTCGACCGGGAGGGCCGCCTCGAACTCCGCGGCACCCCCGCCGCCGACGGGACCTCTCCGGACTTCGTCATCCGCCACCTCGAGGACTCCGGCCACTTCCTCGTCGGCTACGCAGGCCTCCTCAAATCGGGCGGAGCCGGCGGCGCCTACGACTGGGCCAAGGCCGACGCGGCCGCCTCCCTCGCTATCGGGACCGGCGATTTCGCCGTCGCCCCCCTCTCCCATCCCTCGGGCTGGCTCGAAGTCAACCGGGACATCGTCCGCGATCCAGGCTCTGTCGCCGCCGGTTTCGGCGAGAACGGCAAGCCCGCCGAGCCGGGGGACGGCAGCGCCGCCCTCGCCATCGCGGGACTCCGGACGAAACCCGTGATGGTGGGCTCGCAGCGCACCTTCGACGACCACTTCGCCGAGGCGGTGGCCCGCATCGGACTCGAGGGCGAGCGCGCGCAACGCGCCTCGGAGAGCAGCGACCGGACCGGCAAGGAGCTCAGGGACCTGCGGCAGTCGATCTCGGGCGTCAACATGGACGAGGAGCTGGCGGAAATGATCAAGTTCCAGCACGGCTACGCGGCCTCGGCCAAATTCATGAGCATGATGAACGAGATGCTCGACACGATCATCAACCGGATGGGGGTGTAAGCCATGCGCAGGGTCAGCACGGACCTCATGAACAACGACATGCAGTTCTGGCTCAGGCGGGGCGAGCGTGACATGGCCAACCTCGAGTCGCAGATGGCCACGCAGAAGCGCATCCAGAAGCTCCGCGACGATCCCCTCGGCGCGGCGCGGGCCGTTCGCTGGGACTCGGTCGTCGAGCGGCTCAAGCAATACGAGGGCAACGCGCAGACCCTCGCCGAGCGGGCGAAGCTCTCCGAGGGCTACGCCCGGCAGGCGATCGACATCATGCAACGGGTCCGCGAGATCGCGGTGCAGGGCGCCAACGGCATCTACACGAAGGACGACCAGCGGGCCATGGCCGTCGAGGTCGAGGAGCTCGCCAAGGAGCTCGTTTCCCTGGCCAACTCGAAGAGCCCGGACGGGACCTACCTCTTCGCCGGCGGCGCCTCGCAGACCGAGCCCTTCCGCGCCGTCGAGGGCACGGTGCCCGGCACCGGCACGAGCGGCACCGTGGCGGTCCAGTACCTCGCGGGATGGAAGGGACCCCAGGTCGAGGTGGCGGAGGGCGAGACCCTGCCCCTCGGGCAGTCGGGCTCCGAGGTCTTCTGGGCCGAGCGCATGCAGGTCGTCTCGGGCTTCGACGCCCGCGACTGGAAGGCCACGAGCGACTCCTCCTTCGCGATCGACGGCGTCCGCATCGACCTCAAGGCCGGCGACACCGTGCAGGCCCTCGCGGCGAAGATCAACGACTCGGGGGCGGCGGCCAAGGCGAGCATCGACCCCCGGCGCTTCTCCCTCGCCCTCGAGGCCACACTCCCCCACCAGCTCCGCCTCGAGGATCTCGGCGGCGCGGGCGGCGCAGGAGCCCTCGCCCAGCTCGGCCTCGTCGCGCCGACGGGAAGGGCCCCCGACAACCTCGCGCCGAGCGCCCGCGTCTCGGGGGGCTCCCTCTTCGACGTGGTGCTGCGCCTCCGCGACTCCCTGAACCGCGGCGACGTCCTCGAGACGGGCGGCCTCGCCCTGGCCGGCGTCGACGCGGGACTCGCGAACCTCAACCGCAGGGTGACGGAGATCGGCTCGCGGAGCGAAAGGCTCGATTTCATCGCGGGCCGCCTCAACAAGGAGATTCCCGACACGACGCGGCTCCTTTCTTCGGAGACCGACCTCGACATCACGCAGGCCGCGACCGACTACAAGATGCTCGAGTACTCGCATCGCGCCGTCCTCGGCTTCGCGGGAAAGCTCTTCCCCCAGACTCTCCTTGACTTCCTCCGCTAGGCAGGGGCATCATGGCGCCGCCTTTCACGGCGCCCCCGACCGCCGTCCCGACGGCGGCGGCGTTCGCCGGGAAAAGGGAAAAGGTGGCGTTGGCATGCGGATCATTACGAAGGCCTACGGGGACATGGAGATCGACGAAAAACAGCTCGTCGGCTTCCCCTCGGGGATCCTCGGCTTCGAGAAATTCACTCGCTGGGCCCTCCTCGACGCCAAGCAGAAACCCTTCTATTACCTCCAGTCCCTGGAACTACCCGAACTGGCCTTCGCCCTCATAGATCCCTTCATCTTCCGCACCGACTATTCCCTCGACGTCGCCGACGAGGTCCTCGGCATCATCGGCATCACCGATGCGGCCGACGCCATCGTGCTCGCCATCGTCACCGCGCCCGCCGAAGGCGGGCCGATCACCGCCAATCTCGCGGGCCCCCTCATCATCTCGAGGAACGGTCGCGTCGGGATGCAGGCCATCCTCGCCGACCCGCGCTGGCAGGTGAAGCACGACATCATGGCCGAGCTCGCCGCGTCGAAGAGCGGGATATAGCCGATGCTCATCCTCTCGAGGCGACTCAATGAGAAGATCGTCATCGGCGACGACATCGTCGTCTCGATCGTCGAAGTGCGCGGCGACCTCGTGAAGATCGGCATCGAGGCCCCGCGCTCGGTGAAGGTGTACCGCGAGGAGGTCTTCGAAGCCATCCAAGCCGAGAACCGCGCCGCCCTCGCCTCCGACATCGTACTGCCCAGCCTCGACATCCCGGGCCTCTCCAAGTAGGCTCCGCGACCCCCGACAATCCCATCCTCCTTCCTCGTCATCCTCCCTCCGTGCTATGGTCGCCCCATGTCCCTCATAGCCCTTCCCGACACCGACCTTCCCATCGGCGATCCCGATCTCGTCCCTCTCGCGCTGAAGAGCCTGCCGACTCCGACCGCTCTCGGAGAGGCCGCAGCCGGTCTCATACTCTCCGCCTCCGGCTGGCGCAAGCTCTTCGCCGCCCCCGAGGCCGGATCCCGGCGCGCCTCATGGGCTGCCCCTGCGGACGCCGCGGTGCCCGACGAGGACAGCCTCTCGGCCCGCGTCTCGCCGGCCGACCTCGTCCTCGCGGGGGCCATGGCCCTCGCCTTCGGCGACTGGCTCGTCGAGCGGAGCGGACGGAGGGACGCGGCCATCCTCCTCGGCATCGACACGCGGCCCACCGGACCCGCCCTCGCCGATCTCATGACGAGGGTCTGGCTGAGCCGCGGCCTCAAACCCCGCCATCTCTTCATCGTCGCCGCGCCCGAGATCATGGCCTATTCCAGGCGGGCGACGGGCCTCGAGGCGAGCCACGAAGAGAGGGCCGAGGGCTTCTGCTACATCTCGGCGAGCCACAATCCGCCGGCCCACAACGGGGTCAAGTTCGGCGTCGGAGGAGGAGTCCTCGCCACGGCCGACGCGAATGTCCTCATCGAGCGCTTCAAGAACCTCATCAAGGATCCCGGTATCGCACAACGTGTCTTCGCCCTCGTCGACGAGGCCGAGCCCCGGGCGGTGGCCGATGTCTTCGTGGGAGCCAGGACCTGGAAACGCCGGGCCGTCTCGGCCTACACCCTCCTCTCGAGGGAGGTGGTGACGGGCAGGTCGGAGCTGACGGACCAGGAGGCCCTCTTCGAGGAGATGGCCGCGGAGGCCGCCGCCCGCCCCCTCGGCGTCGTCGCCGAGTTGAACGGCTCGGCGCGCTGCCTCTCCATCGACCAGAATTTCCTCTCGGGCCTCGGTCTCCGCGTCGCGACCCTCAACGACAAACCGGGGACCTTCGCGCACCGCATCGTGCCCGAGGGCGAATCCCTCGAACCGGCGCGCCGCGCCCTCGCCGCCGCCCACGGCGGCGACGAGGCCTACATCGCGGGCTACGTGCCCGACTGCGACGGCGACCGCGGCAACCTCGTGTACTGGGACGGGAGGGCGGGCGAGGCCCGGGTGATGGGCGCCCAGAAAGTCTTCGCCCTCTCCGTCCTCGCCGAGCTCGCCCTGCTCCGCAGGGAACTCGGCCCCGACGCGAGGGTGGCCGTCGTCGTCAACGACGCCACGAGCCTCAGGATCGAAGCCCTCGCGTCGGCCTTCGGCGCCGAGGTGAGGCGCGCAGAGACGGGCGAGGCCAATGTGGTGGGACTCGCGGCGGCCCTCCGAAGCGAAGGCTGGCTCGTCCGCATCCTCGGCGAGGGCTCGAACGGAGGGAACATCACGGCTCCGGCCGAGGTGCGCGATCCTCTGGCGACCCTCGGCGGTCTCCTCAAACTCCTCCTTCTCCGCGACATTGGCGCGGGCAAGCAGGGGCTCTTCCATCACTGGCTTCGGCTCTCCGGCCAAGAGGGTCTCTGGCGCGAGGACTTCGGCATCGAGGATCTCCTCGCCTCCCTCCCCGCCTTCGCCACCACGAGCGTCTTCGAGGCCAGGGCAGCCCTCCGCATCAAAAGCTCCGATCAGACCGCCCTCAAGGCGCGCTACCGCGATCTCTTCCTCCGGGACTGGGAGGCGCGGAAGGGAGAGCTTTCGCGGCGCTTCGCCGTGACCGGCTGGAAGGCCCTCGCGAGCCAGGGGACGGTCGAGCGAGACATCGGCGACGACTTCGCCGCTTCGGAACGGGGCGGACTCAGGATCCTCCTCCTCGACGAGGCGAAGTCCGCGAGGGGCTTCCTCTGGATGCGCGGTTCGGGCACCGAAGCCGTCTTCCGCGTCATGGCCGACATCGCGGGAGGAAGGCCCGAGGACGAGGAGTGGCTCCTCGCCTGGCAGACCTCCCTCGTACGCGAGGCCGACGCTTTGCTCTGAAAGTATTTCTTCGTTGCGCGACATGGACGTCGCGCCACGGTATCCGCGGAACGCTCGCGTTTCTTGTAGCTCCTGCGCGGCATGGATGCCGCGCCACACAGTCCGCGGAACGCACGCGTTCCGCGACGTCATGGATGACGACGTAGACAGGCCGAGGCCCAGCCGGTAGGATGGCGCGGGCATACGAGGAGTCGACATGGGTATCCGCGGTGAGTTGTTCTCGACGAAGATGACCTGCGAGGGCAGGACATATTTCTTCAACGTCAAGCAGAACACGAGGGGAGATGTCTTTCTTTCCATCGTCGAGTCCAAGCCGACCGAGGCGGAGACCTTCGATCGTCGCTCCATCGTCGTCTTCCGCGACGACATGCGGGGTTTCCTCAAGGCCTTCCAGACGACCCTCGGCTTCATGGAGAAGCCGGGTACGACTCCCGTCACGATGAACTATTCCCCGGAGGACCCTCCCCCGCCCCGCCGCAAGAAGGTCGCCGACCCCGAGGGCGAGACCGGGCCGGCCGAGAAGAAACGTCGGGTCGTCGTGAGAAAGAAGCCCAAGGCCGAGGACCCCGGCGCCGCCGGCGGCAAGGACTGAGCTTCCCCCGTGCCAACCCCCCCCCCCAAACCAACCCAATAAACAAACCCAGAAAAACGCCCACAGGTTAGGGGAGGGTCCCAGGGGCCCTAACCCCAACCCGGGGGGCCC
>Ga0334722_10003275_pt1 | contig 17592 bp, 20 predicted proteins | sample C3_bottom_MG_FD_207210 | JGI IMG/M metagenome (GOLD analysis project Ga0334722, IMG submission 207210) | Sediment microbial communities from Yellowstone Lake, YNP, Wyoming, USA - C3_bottom | ecosystem: Environmental > Aquatic > Freshwater > Lake > Sediment | place: USA: Wyoming | collected...
CCGGTGGTAGAGAAAGACGGCGACCGGTACTACTTTAACTACAATTTACCCAATTCCATTGGTAAAGTAAGGACGTTTTATGGGAACTTCCTGGTGGTAGTTAAAGCCTATACCTACTTAAAAGCTTTAGGTGGGGAAGGCATTGCCGATGTCAGCCAAAAAGCTGTCTTAAACGCCAACTATTTAAGAGAAAAGCTGAAAAAATACTTTTATTTGCCTTTTGACCGGCTTTGCAAGCACGAGTTTGTGCTTTCCGGCAAATGGCAGAAAGAAAAAGGGGTACGCACCTTGGATATGGCAAAACGCCTGTTAGACTATGGTGTTCATCCCCCGACAATTTACTTCCCGCTCATTGTCGATGAAGCTTTGATGATTGAGCCAACGGAGACCGAGTCAATGGATACTTTAGACCGGTTTATTGAAGTAATGCTCACCATTAATCGGGAAGTTGAGGAAAATCCAGAACTTCTCCATGACGCTCCGCATGTCACTCCAGTTGGACGGCTGGATGAGGTAGGGGCAGCACGAAATCCAATTTTGAGGTGGAGTAAAGATTGGCAAAAATAACCTTTGTCTATCCTCATAATACTAAATCGGTTACGGTTACCGGCCCCCACTGCGCTTTAAACTGCGCCCACTGTGGGGGCCATTATTTAAAAAGTATGGTGTCAGTCGAAAAAATCCCAAATTTAAAGGAAGTCCAAAGCCTTTTAATTAGCGGTGGTTGCACGGTTGACGGTAAAGTTCCGTGGCTAAAACATGCTGAGTTTTTAGCTGATCAAAAAGGAAATTTAAAATACAATTTCCACGTAGGTCTTATTGAAGATGAGCGAGAAATTGACCTTTTAGCAAAAATTGCTGATACTGTATCGTTTGATTTTGTGGTCGATGATGAGACCATCGCCGATGTTTACCATTTAAAGAAAATCGGAGAAGATTATCTGACGACTTACCGGAAATTAAATGCTAAAGTGCCGGTGCTGCCGCATATCACTATTGGCCTTTTAGGGGGAGAGGTAAAAGGTGAATTTGCAGCAATTAAGGCTTTAGAGGAATTTAACCCTCCGGCTATTGTGTTTATAATTTTTCGGCCTACCCCCAATACCCAATATGCGGATCGTAAGCCTCCAGAATTAGAAAAAGTTTTGGAAGTTTTTAATTTTACCCGGAGCACTTTTCCTAACACTCCCCTTTATCTCGGCTGTATGCGGCCCGGGGGAAAATATCGGGAAGAGGTAGACATAAATGCCTTGACCTTAGGTTTTGCCCGCATTGTTCAACCTCATCCGGCGGCAGTTAAAAAAGCCCGGGAACTTGGTTTTGAGATTTTAGAAGCAGGGGAGTGCTGCGTCTTATGAGAGCATCGATTGGAACTTTAGCGGCCTTAAAACTAAAAAAAATCAAAGTTGAAGCCCTGCCGACGACTGCTTACTTTATGTTAGGGGAAAAATGTCAGCATGACTGTGCCTTTTGTTCACAAGCTCGTTCGAGTCACGCCGGCACAGAGCTTTTATCAAGGGTTTCCTGGCCTAAAATCGAGGAAGATACGGTTTTTAAAGCCCTGGGAGAAGAAAGTTCTGGAATTCGGCGGGCTTGTTTTCAGGTGGTACGGACTAAAGAAAGTTTTGCTGAAATTATCGAAAAAGCTCAAAAACTTAAAGAAAAGGCATCAGTTCCGCTTTGTGTTTCCTATAATGTCCGGGATGCCAAAGAAGCTTTAAAAATTTTTGCAGCCGGGGCAGACCATATAAGTTTGCCTTTAGATGGAGCTGTTAAAAGGGTTTATGAAAAAGTTAAAGGGAAAAATTATGAAGAGCTTTACCAGAAACTAATTGACCTGGGGGCTTCTTTTCCCGGGAAAATTGGCACCCATTTAATTGCTGGCCTTGGGGAAACCGAAGAGGAAATGCTTACGGTTATTGCTGACCTAATAAAGCATAACATTACCATAGCATTATTTGCCTTTACCCCAATTACCGGAACCCGCTTAGAAGATAAAGAGCCCCCGGATATTAAAAGCTACCGCCGCCTTCAGGCAGGCTTCTATCTTCTGAAAAATAACCTAAAAGATATAAAGGACTTTACTTTTAAAAACGGTAAAGTCGTAAATTTTGGGTTAAAAAGAGAAGAGATGGCAGAAATATTTAAAGATGGGGAAGCTTTTCGCACCAGCGGCTGTCCCGACTGTAACCGGCCTTATTACAATGAGCGACCGGGCGGCATAATGTATAACTATCCCCGACCGTTAACCTCCGATGAAAGGCAGCAGTGTCTGGAGGAACTTTTGGCAGAGTTGGAGGTGTAGTATGGAAACCTGGCGCTTTATTAATCACGGAGCGTTTTCCGGGGCTGAAAATATGGCTATAGACGAAGCGTTATTATTAGAGGCAATCAAGCATCAAGGTGCGCCGGTTCTGCGTTTTTATACCTGGACTCGCCCGACTTTAAGCCTGGGCTACTTCCAAAAAGCAGCGGAGGAGGTAGAGTTTTCTGAATGTGAAAGGCTGGGGGTTGAGGTGGTGCGCCGGCCTACCGGAGGGCGGGCCGTCCTCCACGAGTTTGAACTAACTTACTCGATTGTTGGCAGCATCCATCACCCCAAGCTTTCGGGAAATGTGTTAGAATCCTACTTAAAAATAAGTAGAGGACTTTTACTGGGACTTAGAAATCTCGGGATTGAGGGTGAAATTGCGGAAGGGAAAAAAACTTCTGATTTATCGGCGATATGCTTTGAAGCTCCTTCCTGGTATGAGCTAACGGTAGAGGGTCGGAAAGTTATCGGCAGTGCCCAGGTAAGAAGAGGGGATTATCTTTTACAGCACGGGGCAATTGTCATCAAAATGGATGTCGAAAAACTGTTTCGGGTACTAAAATTTAAGTCTTTCGAGCAAAAAGAAAGAATTCGAGCAAGTTTTCACCAAAAGGCGGGAGCTATTCATGACTTTTCCTCCCGGGAATTTTCGCTGGCGGAAATAAAAACGGCGTTTTTACAAGGTTTTGCTGAAGGCTTGGAAGTTACTTTTGCTAAAAGTGAGCTTTTAGAGGAAGAAAAAGATACAATGAACCAGCTATTAAAAGAAAAATATAATACCAAGGAATGGTTACTTCGCTTATAAAAGCCCTGGCATGAGCCAAGGCTTTTTAGGTTTGGTCCAAACTTGTCAAAACCGAGTCAAACATCTTAATTTGGCAATTGGTACCGTTCCAGTGGCTGCAAACCTCGCAGCTTTTACTTTTTGCTCTTACGTTTTTTGTGGAAAACTTAGGGCAGCTTAATCCTACTAAGTTAAGCTGGTCAGAACTGGCGTAATTGGTCATCTTTCCACCTCCGTTTTTCTTCATTATTTTTTGGAGTAAAGGTCTTAAATATGCATTAATTTAATAAAAACCGGGGAATACTATGAAAAAACTTGCGGGGGTGGAAGGATGCGGGAAAACGTAGGCACCTGGGATGCATTTTTACGCAGTTCCATGGGGGCAATGCTTTTGGGGTTAGGTATCGTAAACAAATCAAAAAATTTAATTTGTTTAGGAGCTATGGAGCTGGCCACCGGAATCACCCGCTGGTGTCCGGTATTTGAGCTTTTTGGTATTAATACTGCTGAGAAAGACGATTACTATTTTGAAGAGGAGGAAGAGGAAATATCTATTCCTTCTCCCAGTTAAACGCTTAATTCAGGGACGGTTCTTATATTTGCGTCTTAACGCCTAATTTAAGAACCGTCCCTTTTTTAATGTTATAACGCAAATAGTGGGACGGACTTTAAAATTAATCCATTATCCTTTTTTCCCCGGAAATTGCCTGCAACGGCTTGATATCCTGGGTAACTTCTACGACCCCTATAAACTCTCCCTTTTCATCTCTAACAGCAATATAACGGATTAAAACATATTTTCCTTGATAGTGAATCCAGAAGTCTTCATAATCTTTACGCCCGGTTTTTAAATCTTCCACTAATTTTTCCACTACGTGGACGCTGGCCGGAGGATGACAATTTTCTACTTTTCTACCTATAATGGTTTTTGGTCGGACGAAAATTCTCTCCTTACTTTCGGAAAAGTATTTTACAATGCCATCTTTGTCCACAAAAGTTATGTCTAGCGGCAGGTGGTTAAAGATTAAACTTATTTCTTTTTGGGTTAAAAGGCCGGTATTAAATTTAATGTAACCTTCCCGGGTCGTTTCCTGCACTTTAACGGTGACTTCCCGCTTGGGCTTCCAGCCGGTTTTGGGTTCAATTAAACAGTAGCCAATTTCATCGCTTTGTTCGTAAATTGCCCACCATTCGTCTTCGGATAGAGTTTCGAGGCACATGGGGAATAAGTTCACTCATAAAAAAACCCCCTTTTTTTAATTTATCTTTATTTTATCCCAGATTTTTCTACTTAACAGTGATATATTTAACAATTTTGGCATAAATTTTTACAGGAATTTTTTAGGAGGTGAGTAGTTTGCAAGTACGATATGTTCCTTTAAAACCAAATACTAATTGGCGCAATATTCTAAAGTTATTTCTTTTACTGGGAATTGTATATTTACTGTTTTTGGTTTTTTCCTGGGGCTACGTTAAAGTAGATAAGGTTTTGCGGGACAAAAGCTTTTCCGAAATTATGAAAGAAGAAAAGGCCAATAAACCCAAGATTATGGCCAAACAGCGAAAACTTTTGGAAGAAAGGTATAATCTTACACCTAAAACTACTACCGAAGTAACCATGAGCGGGGGAAAACCTATTCCTGTAGGGCCAACGGCTAAATTAAAAGATGGCCTTACTTTTGAAGATTTAGCCAATATGACGCCCGAGGAAATTAAAGAAAAAGGAGTTTTTCCTTATTTACCCCTGCCCCATCCCCATCCCCAAAATGGTGGTATGGTTTTTCCACCGGTACAGACCCAAATCCATCCGGAGTTAGTGCGCTTTGACGTGGATTTTGATTTACCTGCTGCTTTTTTACCGGAATTTCCACCGCCTCTATATCTCACTACCCATCCGGAATTAGGAGATGTAGCAAAAGGAAAGGAAATTACCCTGGATAACTATTACGAACTTTTTAAAAATATTTTAACGCCGGTGCAATTAGAAGGCCTCAGGCTTCTTTTAACCAAATTTCCCCAGCAGCAGTTTAACACTACCGACGACCGGAAAAGTGAAAAACCAAGCCTTGGGGTGTCGTGTTTTGACTGCCACGTTAACGGCCATACCACCGGGCAATTTCACCTAAACCCGGATAACCGTCCTCAGGAGACGCGGTTTAGGATAGAAACTCCAAGTCTTAGAGGAACAAACATTCAACAACTATTTGGCTCAAAAAGATCTTTGAGATCAGTAGAAGATTTTACCGAGTTTGAACAGCGTTCGGCTTATTTTGATGGGGATCATACTTTAGCAGCAAAGAAAGGTATCAACCCCTTAAGCCGGGAGCAAGTTATGCACATGGCCCAGTTTATCAACATTATTGACTTTCCGCCTGCTCCAAAGTTAACTCGCTATGGTAGACTTGATCCGGAAAAAGCCAGCGAAAAAGAGCTTTTAGGAGAAAAAATCTTTTTTGGTAAAGGGAAATGCGGCTACTGCCATCCGGCACCTTACTACACCGATCAGTTAATGCATGATTTAAAGGTGGAGCGATTTTATCAAGGCCGGCCGGAAGGGCCAATCAAAACTTTTACTTTGAGAGGACTTAAAGATTCACCTCCTTATTTTCATGACGGCCGCTTGTTAACGATTGAAGATACGGTAGAATTTTTTAATCTTGTCTTAGAGTTAAAACTAACCCGGGAAGAAAAAGAAGCGCTTGTTGCGTTCTTACGCCAGCTTTAAGGTCGGGTCTATATTTTATGGTAGGGATGGAAGCAAAACCATCCCTTTATCTTTTGGCGGGAATGGTGTATTTTAGGAGTAGGGGGTGAAGAAAGTGGAGATAGTACTAAGACCGATTGGTTATGTGCGGAATAACTTTAATTCCAAAGAAAAAATGGATTATGATGAAGATATTTCAAAAATTATTGTTTATGACGAGTATGCAGAGGGGCTTTCTAAAATTGAAGACGAAGAGTACCTAACCATTATTTTTTATTTTCATTTAAGTGGCGAGGAAAAATTAGTTACGGTGAGGCGAGACGGCAAGGAAACCGGTGTTTTTGCGTCAAGAAGTCCTAATAGACCCAATCACTTAGGGATTGCGACCGGAAAGCTTTTAAAGCGGGAAGGAAATATCTTAACGGTAAAAGGGATTGACTGCTTAAACGAAACTCCGGTTTTAGATATTAAACCTAAAAGCCGCAAGTTTGATGGAGTTGATCAGTAAATGTTTGAATTTATTTTTCTTGGCGACTCGATAACGTATGGGTTCCCTTATGCCCCTAAGGAGTCCTGGGGCAACTTGGCGGCGGAAAAATTGGGGGTTAAAAGACGACCCCGGGCTTTTAATTGACGGGATTCATCCCTCGAAGGATGGTTACCGCTTAATGTCCGAGATCTTTTTAAAATCCTTGGGCATTGAAAATGATTTTTAATCTAAATTAACTAAATAACGGCAAAAATTAAAAATATGTTAAAATACCTAACTTATCCTTGCTAATAGTCACCATTTGCTGCAAAATATAATATAATTAATTGATTAATATGCTTGCGGGAGTGTTTATTTTGAGTGAAAAAAAAGTCTCCTGGGCAAGGCTTTCGATTATTTCTAATAGCCTTTTAGTTATTTTTAAGGTTCTGGTAGGTATCTTTACCGGTTCAGTTAGTATTATTGCCGAGGGTCTCCATTCCGGGGTGGATTTAATGGCATCCCTTATTACTTTTTTTTCGGTAAAAGTTGCGAACCGTCCTGCCGATGTACGCCACCCCTATGGCCACGGCAAAGTGGAAAATATGGCGGGTACGATAGAAGGGCTTTTAATCTTTTTGGGGGCGGCTTTGATTATAAAAGAAGCTGTACCTAAGTTTTGGGAGCCGGAATTGCCCGAAAGCCTTGGCTGGGGTATAGGGGTAATGGCGGTATCGGCGGTCATTAACTTTTTTATTTCCCAAACATTATTAAAAGTTGCCAAAGAAACCGATTCCCCGGCTTTAGAGGCGGATGGGTGGCACTTAAGGACGGACGTTTATACCTCGCTGGGAGTGCTTTTAGGCTTAGCCTTAATAAAAATTACCGGAATTTCTTATTTTGACCCGATCTTAGCCCTGATTGTTGCCGGGATGATTTTAAAGGCGGCTTATGAAATAACCTTTGAAGGGTTTGCCAATATGGTTGATACGGCATTGCCGGAGACGGAGATAACAGTAATTAAAAATTCTATCACCCAGTATGGAGAAAAGTTTTTAGAATTTCATAAACTGCGGGCGAGAAAAAGTGGCTCGGAGCGGTTTATTGATTTGCACTTAGTGGTTCCGGAAAAACTTTCGGTAAAAGAAGTTCACGACCTTTGCAACAAAATTGAACGGGATATTGAAGAAAAACTACCCAATTCTCATGTTTTAATTCATGCAGAACCCTGTCAGAAAGATTTAAATGAGTGCAAGGAATGTCCCTACTGCCCGGAAAAAAAAGCTGACCAGTAATTGGCCAGCTTTTTATTTTTCTTTTACTTCACCCGTTTTGTGAAAATATTGATCTAAAAATTCCGCCGCCAGCATCCCGGCTAAAATCAAAAAGGCTCCTAATCCCTGCTTGGGTTCTAAGGTTTCGCCGCCAAAAAGAACAGCAAAAATAAGGGCAAAAACCGGTTCTAAAGTAAAGATTAACGCTACATGGGAAGCGGAAGTAAATTGCTGGGCTTTTGACTGTACTAAAAAGGCTAGAATGGTTGCAAAAACAGCAGTAAAAACGATTGCATAGTATACTTCTGCAGGATAAGGCCTTAAAGGGGTTTCCAAGAAAAAGGCTGCGGGCAAACTAAAGATACCTACGACGGCAATTTGACCGACAGTTAATGAAGCTGCAGGAAAATCCGGTGAAAAGCGTTCAACGGAAACTATCTGCATGCTGAAAAACAATGCTCCAGCTAACGTTAATAGATCACCAAGATTAAAACCGGCCCTGGGGTCAAAGGACATTATAAATAACCCTGTAAACGATAATAATGTGCCGGCTATAACTCCGCGGGTAAGGGAGCGTTTGTTTATAATACTGCTCAATACTGGTACCATAACTACCGCAAGGCCGGTGATAAAACCGCTGTTAGCAGCAGTGGTATATTTTAAACCAATGGTTTGCAAGATATAGCCAAGCCAGAGGAAAAAGCCGGCGATACCGCCAAAAAAAATACCCTGTTTAGAAAAGCCGTCTTTACGTAATAAAAAAGGTAAGAGAAGCAGGGTGCTTAATAAAAAACGCAGTGCTAAAAAAGAAAATGGCTCGATATTTGCTAAGATATTTTTGATGATTACAAAAGTAGTTCCCCAGAAGGCAGTTACGATCAGTAAACTTATATCTGCCCACAACTGCGTCGATTTCCTTTCTTCCATGATTTCACCTCAAATCCTTTAAGTACTTTTATATTATATTAAATAAACGGATGTCAAGAAAAGTATAAAATTTATTATATAAGAAACAATATTCAAAAAATTTTAACATTGACTAATTGTACGTAACAATTTATAATTATACAAAGGTTTGTGCTTAATTCTATTAAAGTAAATTAAAGGAGGAATTTTTAAATGAAAAAATTTTGGGCCTTATTTTTAGTCTTAATTTTATCTTTAGGGCTTACTCTTTCGGCCTGTGGCAACAAGCAGACTAAAGAGACTGGCCAAGAACAGCAAAGTCAGGAGCAAAAACAAAAACTTGTAGTGGCTTCCGATACTTCTTATGCGCCTTTTGAGTTTCAAGATCCGGCCTCCGGTAAGTATGTTGGCTTTGATATGGATTTAATTCAGGCTATTGGTGAGGCAGAAGGGGTAGAAGTTGAAATAAAAAGCATGAACTTTGATGGTGTCCTAACTTCTGTCCAGAGTGGAACCGTTGATGCAGCAATATCTTCGATCTCGATTACGGACAAAAGAAAAGAAGTAATGAATTTTAGTGAACCTTATTATGATTCGGGATTAGCTATTGTGGTAAAAGGTGATAATAACACAATTAAAACTGTTGATGACTTAAAAGGGAAAAAGGTAGCAGTACAGATTGCTACTACCGGTGCGGATTACGCCAATGAATTAAAAGCCAAAGGAATTGTTAAAGAAGTTAAAACCTTTAATACTTTACCGGATGCTTTAATGGAACTTAGAAACAATGGGGTTGATGCGGTAATCAACGACTGGCCGGTAAATGCTTACTACATTAAACAAAGTTTTTCTGATTTAAAAATGGTTGGGGACAAATTAACCGGAGAATCTTACGGTATTGCGGTACCTAAATCAAAACCTGACGTTTTAGAAAAAATTAATGAAGGCTTAAAGAAAGTAAAAGAGTCGGGTAAGTACGCTGAAATATACGAAAAATGGTTTGGAGAAAAACCCAAGAACTAAACGAGGTGGCTTAAGTGGAACTAAAATGGTCTGTAGTAATTGATTCACTTCCTGTTTTAGCCCAGGGTGCAGTAGTTACTTTAAAAATTACCCTTATAGCAGTAACACTGGGAACTTTAATTGGTTTATTTATGGGGCTTATGCGCATTGCGCGTAACCCCCTTTTAAAATTTATAGCCCGGGTTTATGTGGATTTTATCCGGGGTACTCCGCTTTTAGTACAGATTTTTATTATATATTACGGTGTTCCCCAGTTAATTGCTGCCATTACCGGGGGACAGGCCCAGGCGATTTCAGTTTGGGCGGCAGCGATTGCTTCGACCAGTATCAACAGCGGTGCTTATGTAGCGGAGATTTTCCGGGCAGGGATCCAGTCCATCGACAAAGGACAGATGGAGGCTGCCCGCTCTCTCGGGATGACTTATGCCCAGGCCATGTTTTACGTTATTTTGCCCCAGGCGTTTAAGCGGGTAGTGCCGCCATTAGGCAACGAGTTTATAGCGATGCTAAAAGATACGTCCCTATTATCGGTTATTGGTTTTGAGGAATTATCCCGGCGTGGGGCGTTGATTATTGGCTGGAATGGCCGGGCTTTTGAAGTTTGGTTTGCCGTAGCTATTTTATATTTAATTATGACGCTTCTTATATCGCAGCTGGTAAGCTATACCGAAAGGAGGCTTAAAACCGGTGATCACCATTAAAGATTTACACAAAAAATTTGGCAAACTTCATGTCTTAAAAGGTGTTACTACCCACATCAAAGAACGAGAAGTAGTGGTGATCATAGGGCCCTCCGGTTCTGGCAAAAGTACACTACTTCGCTGTATAAATCTTTTAGAAACCCCAACTTCCGGGGAAGTGTGGGTGGATGGTTTTAATTTAACAGACCCTAAAACTGATATTAACAAAGTTCGGACGGAAGTGGGGATGGTGTTTCAAAGGTTTAATCTTTTTCCCCATAAAACTGCTTTAGAGAACATTACTTTAGCACCGACTAAGGTGCGGGGGATGAAAAAAGACGAGGCCGAAGCGATAGCTTATGAGCTTCTTAAAAAAGTTGGCCTTTCGGATAAAGCCCATGTATATCCCGAACAGCTTTCCGGCGGTCAGCAGCAGCGGGTCGCTATCGCCCGGGCTCTGGCCATGAAGCCAAAAGTGATGCTGTTTGATGAACCAACGTCGGCTTTAGACCCCGAGATGGTCGGTGAGGTTTTAGAAGTTATGTTAGAACTTGCCCATGAAGGGATGACCATGGCGGTGGTGACCCACGAAATGGGTTTTGCCAAGGAAGTAGGCCACCGGGTGCTGTTTATGGATGAGGGGGTAATTGTGGAAGAAGGAAAACCCCAAGACCTTTTCAGCAGTCCCCAGCACCAGCGAACTAAAAATTTTTTAAGTAAAATATTGCATGTTTAAAACCTCGCAAATCCCGCGGGGTTTTTTATTTTATTTGAAGGAAAATGTGTTATAATAAGGCAAAAACTATACTTTATACCAAAGCAACTAATGAAACGAATTTTTTAACTTATGGACCCGGAGAAATATTATGGGATTAGAAATTGATTAAAGGTGGAGGAGTTTATGTTATACTATTTGGCTATTAGCCTAACTATTATTTCCAACATTATTTATCATGTTACGCAAAAGTTAATTCCCCCGAAAGCCAATCCTTTTTTAGTTTTAACTTCAACTTATCTTACGGCAGCTTTTTTATCGTTGCTGCTTTCGCTGGTCTTTAGAGGTGAAGCAAAGTTTGTTTTTGAATTTTCAAAGTTAAACTGGGCAGGATTCGCGCTGGGGATAGCTATTTTTGGATTGGAACTGGGGTTTTTGCTGGCGTACCGGGTTGGCTGGAAGATAAGTACTGCGGCTTTATTTTCTAATGCAGCGGTAAGCCTTTTTTTAATACCCATTGGCATCTTGTTTTTTGGAGAAAAGCTAACGTATGTGAAAGTATTGGGAGTTATCCTTTGTTTAATTGGACTGTGGCTTCTTGGCTAAACTTTTATCTTGGCACCTACATATAAAAATGTTATAATAAATATTAAAGAATATTATAAAAGGGTGATGTTTGATGGATATCAATGATTTAGCCTCTAAACTTGCGCCTTTTTTTGCAAGCAAAACGGAAATTGCTGGTACGGTACTTTTTATCCAAGGAGAAGCTCTTGGGCGAGGGGATGAGGAGTTAGGTAAAATTTTAATGAAGTCTTTTCTTACAACTTTGGCCGGGATGGATGAAATGCCGGAAGCTTTATTGTTTGTTAACTCTGGTGTCAAGCTGGTAGTGGAAGGTTCTCCGGTGTTAGGACCTTTGAAAATTCTGGAAGAAAAAGGGGTTTATCTTGGTTCTTGCGGTACCTGCCTTGATTATTTTAAGTTAAAGGATAAAGTGGTGGCCGGGGAAGTTACCAATATGGGAAATATCTTAAATTACCTCACTAAAAGTTTAAAGGTAGTAAGCCTTTAAAAAGTCCAAAAAAATAAAGAAATATTGATATAATTAATTCTAATTAGAATTTTTAAGGGGAAATTTAAATTTGACCAGCTGGTCAAATTTTTTTATACTTCTATTTGACTGACTGGTCAGTACATAAAAAGGGGGTGTTTTTTAATGCTGAAATTTCAAGAAGTAAAATTTAGTAAAGACCTGCGCTTTAAACCTCTTACTTTTTCCATACCAGAATCCCAAATTGTTGCCCTTTACGGACCGGCAAAAACCGGCAAAACCGCCTGTCTTTTAGCGATGGTGGGGGGAATAAAACCCATAACCGGAGCTATTTCGGTTTTGGGTTTAAATCCCATAAAGCGGCAGCGGGAGGTGCGGCAAAAAGTAGGCCTTTCCTTTATCGAAGGGGTTTATGAACCATATTTTTCCCTTTCGGTTTATGATAATTTTAAATTTCAAGGAGCAATTTTAGGGAAAAAAGTTACTAAAGAAGAATTAGAAAAGCTTTTAACTAAGGTTGATGCCAATTTTACCGAGCGGGATATTATTGCGGACCTAAACCAGGTGCAAAGACTAAAAGTAGGAATTGCCTTAGCTTTATTAGGTAACCCAGAGATAGTTTTAATTGACGAGCCGTTTAAAAACTTAACCTGTGTGGAGCAAAAATATCTTGAAAAAATTTTAACTGGAATTAAAGAAGAAGGTAAGCTTGTGGTTTACACTACCCTTAAAGAAAAAGAATTAGAGATTGCCGACTTAGTTTTAGATATTGCCCGGGGAGGTGTAAGTTATGAACTTTTTAAAAATTGCTCGAGTGGAGTTAAAACAGCTTCTTAGCACTCGCTATGCTCGAGTGGCTTTGGTGGTGGTAACTTTAATGCCCCTTTTATACAGTTTTGTTTATCTTGCTGCCTTTTGGGATCCCTACGGTAATCTCAAAAACTTACCAGTAGCAGTGGTAAACCAGGACAAAGGATATCAGGAGGGAGAGAAGAAAATTGCTGCCGGGCAAGAACTGGTGGACGAGCTAAAAAATAATGACACAGTTAAGTGGTATTTTGTCGATGAAAAAGAAGCTTATCAAGGCTTACTGGGCGATAAATATTATTTAGTTATCAAAATTCCGGAAGATTTTTCTTATAGGTTAAGTAAAATGAAATCTTCTAACCCTAAAAAAGCCGGAATTCAAGTAATCTATAACGAAGGCAAAAACTATTTAGCAGCCCAGCTAAACGGACGAGTAGTTTTAGAGTTAAAGCAAAAAATTGAAGAAAAAATTGTGCGGGAGGCTATAACTACTATTCTTTCAAAAATGAATGATTCGTTAAAGGATGTGGAAAAAGCAGCTTCGGGTAGCGAAAAAATACAAAAGGGACTTCAGGATGCAGTGAAGGGTAGTAAAGCTTTAACGGCAGGAGAATCGGAACTTTCTAAAGGGACATCTAATCTTATGGCAGGGAGTGAAAAGCTCTACCAGGGAAGCAAGCAATTAGTTGACGGCACTCTGGAATTTAGTAATAATATGTCGGTTTTTGCAGCTAAAATGCAGGAAGCCCAAAAGGGAAGTGAAAAAATTTATGAAGGCCTAAAGCTTCTTCCTGGGGAAAAGCTAGGGGGGCAATTTATAGAGCTTAGGGATGGCATCAATACAGTAGCCGCTGGCGCTTACAAACTGTATGGCGGAAGTCAAGATTTAGAAAAAGGAGTAGAAACTTTAGCATTAGGCAGCAGTAGTTATATTTCCGGGGTTAAAGACTTTTTAACCGGAGTAGATACTTTCTTAAGACAAATTTTTTCTGGCTTAAAACAGTTAAATGAAGGTTATGCGGAGCTTTTAGCTGGTTTAAATAACTTTAAGGATAGTTTTAAAAACGGAAGTTCCTTGGTGGCTGGGGTTGACCAGTCCCAGAGGGGAGCTCAAGAACAAATAGACTTAGCTCTAAATACTTTGCAGCAATATAAATTAAGCCACCCAGATCCGGAAATTGCTGAAACAATAAATTCTTTAACTGCGGCTAAAGAAAATTTAGTTACTTTAAGTCAGTATAATGCAGGGCTTACAACTCTTATGACCCAGGGAAATGATAGTTTATCTAAACTAAGTACTTCCCTGGAGAGTTTAAATTTTGGGCTTTCTAACTTAATAAATCAGGGCGATATCGGGTATAATAATAAGCTTTTACCGGCAATGAATTTATTATCCCAGGGAGGGCAAGATTTAGCTTCCGGCTTTAATCAGTTGCAGTCCGGAGTGGGAAGAGTAGTTTATGGAAGTAAAGAGCTTTCTTTTGGCGCCAATCTTTTAGCCACCAAGACCCAAACACTGCCGGACAATATGACTGTACTTGGAAAAGGACTATTTTCCTTAAAACAGGGTTATCAACAATTGCATTCAGGGATAACACTTTTAGCCGATGGCAGTAACCGTTTAAAAGATGGAGCGGTTACTATTAAAGAGGGGGCAGTTGCCTTAAATTCTGGTATTCTTCAGGTAAAAGATGGGGCTTTAGCTTTATATACGGGAGCAGAGAAACTTTATACCGGACAAAGAAAGCTTAATTCTGGTTTAAATGAACTTTATCGGGGTTCAGAAAAACTTACTTCGGGACTTAAAGAAGGGGTAGCTTCGGGTAAAGCCGAGTTAAAACCATCCCTAAAAGAAAAACGAGCTCAAGTTATTGCTGATCCGGTAGAAGTAAACGAATATAAAAAATATCGCGTACCCAATTATGGCACTGCCTTTACTCCTTACTTTCTGCCTCTATCCCTTTGGATTGGTGCTCTGGTACTATTTTTCTTAATTAACCTAAAAGACCATCGTTTAACTTTATCTACAGTTAATTCCTGGGAAATTCTTATCGGCAAATTTTTAGCGGTGGCAGTAATTGGGGTGCTGCAAGCAGTAATTTCTGGTATAATTTTAGAAAAAGGATTATCGCTTGCAGTAGCATCCCAGTGGAAATTCTATGGTTTTGCGATCTTGATGTCTTTAACCTTTTTAGCAATTATCGGTTTAATGGTATCTCTTTTTGACATGGCAGGAAGATTTTTAGCGGTAGTTTTACTGATTTTACAGCTTGCTTCTTGCGGCGGTGCTTTTCCGTTTGAACTGCTGCCAAAGTTTTTCCAGGAGATAAGCGTATATTTACCCATGACTTATGGGGTCTATGGTTTAAGGGAAGCAATTTCTGGAGGCTCCGGGATGAGTTTTAGCCATAGTGTATTTTTAATGGCTTTATTTGGAGGAGGAGCCCTGTTATTAAACTACTTTGTTACCCCAAGACAGGTAAAATTAACCGACTTAACCCCTAAAGAAGGAAGTGTACTATAAGAGTTTTGGAGGAGAAAATGAACCCTAAAATCCGAGCGATTTTAAAAGCAGCGGCAAAAGTAATGTCCCAAAAGGGTTTTGAAAAGGCTACTATGGATGAAATTGCAAAGATTAGCAAAGTAGCCAAAGGGACTTTGTATTATTACTTTAAAAGTAAAGAAGAGCTATTTTTAAAGCTTACCCTAACAATATTAGATGAACTTTATTACCGAACCAGGGAAGTTATGGAATTAAAGCTTCCTTTTGAAGAAAAAATTAGAGAGTTAGTTCGAATTCAGGTGGAATTTTTCCTGGAGTTTCGCGAAGAAGTAGTGTTAATTTTAGGGGATTTTTTTGGAAGTACTTTACCCCGGGAAAACTTTCGGGTAAAAATAAATGAATTTTATGAGCTGTTTAACCAGCTGCTTTTAGATGGTACCGGCGTATATTCAAACACCTTTGGCCCGGCTTTTTTTGGGATGATATCTTTTAGTGTGCTGCACTGGATTTTGGGGGAAAAGGAGTTGGATAAAGAAAAGCTTATTTTAGATTTAACGGAAATAGTTTTAAAAGGAATTCAAAAGTAACCAGGTTGGTAGCCCTACCTGGTTATTTTTTTGTAAAGCTTAGGAGAAAAAAGAGAAAAATATTTGAACATTGTATACATTCTGCTATTTTATTGACAAGGTTATATGGTTTTTATAAAATTATCAGCAAATCATTTTAAGCTACAAGCTGTGAATGGGAGCGGTGCAAAAGGATGGCGCCAGAGAGCCGGGGGTAGCTGGGAACCCGGTGCCGGAGGTTTGCACAGATCGCCCGGGAGCTTTCCGGTCGAAAGGTTTAGTAGGCCGGAACGGTTTATTACCGTTATTTAAATTAAGCGGTCAGGATTTTCCTGGCAAGCAGGGTGGTACCGCGGGCAAAACCCCCGTCCCTGAATAAATACAGGGGCGGGGGTTGTTTTTATATATTTTTAACCTTGTTATGTATAAAAATAAATAAATATTTATAAAATTGCGGAGGTGTGGGCTATGGGACTTATAATTTACTTAAATGGGGAATTTGTTCCTGAGGAGGAGGCTAAAGTTTCGGTTTTTGACCACGGGCTTTTATATGGCGATGGTGTGTTTGAGGGCATTCGGGCTTATCACAACCGGGTATTTAAGTTAAAGGAGCATATAGACCGGCTGTATGATTCAGCCAAGGCAATCCTCTTAGAAATTCCTTTATCCAAGGAAGAAATGACTGAGGTAGTTTTAGAAACCATGCGCCAGAATAACTTAAGAGAGGGGTATATTCGCCTGGTAGTAGCCCGGGGTAAGGGAGATTTAGGGTTAGATCCCCGGAAATGTCCTAAAGCTACGGTGTTTTGCATTGGCGCCTCAATAACTCTTTACCCCGAGCGTTTTTACGAAGAGGGTTTAGAAGTAATTACTGTTCCTACCCGGAGAAACTTAAATGAGGCTTCGAGCCCAAGAATTAAATCTTTAAACTATTTAAACAATATTTTAGCTAAGATTGAGGCTAACCTTCATGGAGTCTTAGAGGCTATTTTATTAAATCAAGAAGGCTATGTGGCGGAAGCTACCGGAGATAATATTTTCATTGTGAAAAACGGCCGTTTAATTACTCCTCCACCCCATGCAGGGATTTTGGAGGGTATTACCCGGAACACCGTTATGGATTTAGCAAGAAAACGGGGAATTCCGGTAGAAGAGCGGCTGTTTACCCGTTACGACATTTTTAATGCCGACGAATGTTTCTTAACGGGGACTGCAGCAGAGGTAATTCCGGTGGTTAAAGTAGACGGCAGAACCATAGGCGACGGGGTACCTGGCCCAATGACCCGGGCTCTTATCAAAGATTTTCGCGAATATGTGTATACCGACGGTCCAGTTATTTTCCAGGAGTAGAGGTGAGTAATATGCCAAGTAGTCTTATTAAATCTGGTGTAAGTAAAGCCCCCCACCGGAGCCTTTTAAAAGCTTTAGGGATAACCGACAGCGAATTGAGCCGTCCCTTTATCGGGGTAGTGCACAGCTTTTCCGAAATTGTTCCCGGGCATCTACATTTAAAAACGGTGGTGGAGGCGGTAAAAGCAGGGGTGAGAAACGCCGGAGGTGTTCCCTTTGAACTTCCGGTAATTGGAGTCTGCGACGGCATTGCCATGAATCACGAAGGGATGAAATATTCATTAGCCAGCCGGGAGCTTATCGCTGATTCGGTAGAAATTATGGTAAAAGCTCACCAGTTTGATGCGCTGGTGTTTGTTCCTAACTGCGATAAAATCGTTCCCGGAATGTTAATTGCAGCGATGCGCTTAAATCTTCCTGCTATCTTTGTCAGCGGCGGGCCTATG
>Ga0334722_10003276_pt1 | contig 17591 bp, 19 predicted proteins | sample C3_bottom_MG_FD_207210 | JGI IMG/M metagenome (GOLD analysis project Ga0334722, IMG submission 207210) | Sediment microbial communities from Yellowstone Lake, YNP, Wyoming, USA - C3_bottom | ecosystem: Environmental > Aquatic > Freshwater > Lake > Sediment | place: USA: Wyoming | collected...
AAAGTGACAACGCAGCTGTAAAAATAAGCAATAAGCGTTCCCAAAGAAATTAAAGTGTCCATGTTTGCGGTGCGGTGCGGTAAACTTTTGATCATGCCTCTATGAAACTGACTTCCCACCCAAAAAATAACAGGGGTGGTTAAAATAAATAAAACGATATTTTCGGTTAAAAAATTTGGTACGAATTTAAAAATATTAGGAAAACTGCCCAAAAAAATTACAATTGATAAAACTGCCCCTGCCCAAAATTTCAGCGTTAGCTCTTTTTCTTCTTTTTCGCTCTCCTCATCATCTAATTCTAAGTTCCCATTGACTTCGGCTTCATAACCAACGCTTTTTACGGCAGACAAAAGATTACTAACACCTGCTTTTGTCTCTTCAATCTCAACATTAGCTTCATTTGTAGCAAAATTAACGCTAGCATCAGCTACTCCGGGCACTTCTTTCAAGCTTTTTTCAACCGTTAGGGCGCAGGCCGCGCAGTGCATATGTTTAATTTTAAGTTTTACTTTTTGAAGCGCCATTTGCCTTACCCCTTACCTTTCTAATGCCTTTTTGCAGCACTTCTCTAATTTTTCTTGGGAAAAGCTTAAGTATATTTTTTGAAATCCATGATTCCTCCCCTAAAATCAGAATTCCGATTACTAAAAGTGGCGTGCCGGGAATTACTGGGAAAAACAAACCCAATATTCCGGCTAAAACTAAAACTATCCCCAAGATTTTTAGAAAAAAATGAAGCAATTTTAGAAAATGTCTTTTGTTCATTCCACAACAATTAACTTTCCGTGAAACATGCCCATGCCGCAGGAAAAATCAAATTCACCTGCTTTTTCGGGGGTAAAGGAAACTTCGGTTTCTTCGCCCAAAACCAACTTTTGTCTAATTTTAAAATCTGAAATCACCACTTCCTCCAAACAACTAGAAGGGTCGCGCCTTAAAAACCTTAAGCTCGCCGGAATGTCCTTTTTTAGCGTGACTAAGTTTGGGTTGTAGCCGCCATCAACAATAATTTTTGCTTCCTGAAGGTTTTGACCTCCCAAGCTTGCTTTTACTTCTTTTTTATTTTGTTTTCCAAAGAAAAACCACAGCACAAAAAGCGCAGAAGTTAACCCGCCAACTAAAACTAAAATTCTATCCATAATAGCTACCTTTCTATTCGCTCTTCCAGTTTTGCCAAGTGTTCAATTTCTCGAGATAAAAAGATAGTTAAAAGCATTCTAACCACAACTACGCCTCCAAGCAAAATTAAGTTTTGGATGGAGGGGGAAACAACAGTTTTTAGAATGTCTGCTGCAATTAGGAAATCCAAGCCCAAACCAAGATAGCGGCCTAATCTCAAACGCAAATCCTCAATATGAACATGGTGCGCTCTCTTAGCACGCGATTCTGGTAACAAGCTTTTAAGGTATCCTAAAACTGCCAGAATAATGCCAATAATTATTGCAACGCCGCCTAAAATTTCAATTAAGGAATCAAAAAATCCTAAAACTTCCCGTGCTTGTTCAAACATAATGCCTCTTCTTCACTTTGAAATCGACCTTTTTACATTTTTCGCTTTTAGTTTTTTACTTCTTTATTTGCTTCCACAACCAGGCAATTGCCAACACCTCAATTGCCAAGAACAACAAAAACGCCAGCCAGCCAAAAAAGCCAACTGCCCACATGCCGCTTGAGCTCCCCCCCATCATGTCCATCATGGGTCCAAACATGCCGGAATCTGTTGTTGACATCATGCCGTGTAAAAGAATCATAGCGCCTCCATAAATTAAACTAATATATTTTACGATTTTCGGTTTGCTTTTTGCGTTTTGTTAATCGGTAAAGTTTTGGGTAAACATTTCCCCGTATATATTGCTTTTTAAAACACCAATACCAATTTTTCTAAAACTTGGTTCTAAAAGGTTGGCTCTGTGGCCCGGCGAATTCATTAACCCTTCGTGGGCAATTTGCACATTTGGCGCTAAAGCCAAGTTTTCTCCAGCTGCGCCAAATTTTACGCCTCCCTCTTTCATTCTATCAAATGGATTTTTGGCGTCTGGATTAATGTGGGAAAAATAGCCCCTCACAAACATATCTTTTGAATGCAATCTTGCCACTTCCCTTGTTGTAATGTCTAAAACCAAGGGCTCAAGCCCTCTTTTTGTCCTCTCTTGATTCACTAATTTTAACATTTCAACCTCTGCCGCTTCATCAACCGAAACGTTTGTGGTTTTAAAACCTAAATCAACCGTTTCTCCAGATTCCGGCTCTGGTTTAACTGTAATAAAAGTTAAAGTGTCGTTAACTGCTCCACCGAAAATATTGGTTAAGACCTTTTCTGTGCCTAAAGCGTTTTTGACTAGCGCGCTTCCAATTTTTGATTCTAAAACAGCATTTTTTACCCAGCCAGGCGCTGGAAAAGAAATAACAAACGTTAAAAATACAGCCAGTATAACAAGCGATTTTAAGAGGGCTGGAATAACGCCTAAATCTTTTTCATACCATTTTTGCCAGAATTGTTTGGGGATTTTGGGATAAACATATCGCAATCCAATATAATAAACTAACTGTAGAATGACAAAAAGTGAAATAAACCCTAAGGCCTTTGCAAAGTTTTGCGGAATGTTGAATAAATTTGTAAAAAACGCCTGACCTATAAAATAAAATTTTAGAGCCAAAAGCGCGGTTAGGATAAAACCCAAAAGTTCGGCAATAGATTTAATAAGGCCGCGCTTGTAGCCGTCCCACAAATAAATGCCAACAATTATGAAGATAATTAAATCAATCCAATTCACAATATCTACCCTCCGGCCTTTTAATTTTTGTTTGTGTAATCTTCAATTGCCTTTCCTAATGCTTCTGCTGCCAAGTTTGAGCAGTGCATTTTAATTGGTGGCAACCCCTCTAAGTGCTCTGCCACATCATCTCTTGTAATTTTTGCCGCATCTTCCAAGGTTTGCCCTTTTGCAAGCTCGGTTACCATGGAAGAAGTGGCAATGGCAGCTGCACACCCCATTGTTTTAAATTTTACATCAGAAATCACCGCTTTACCATCGCGTTTTGCAACTTTAATAGTTAACCGCATCATATCACCGCAGGCCGGGTTCCCAACCTCTCCAACGCCATCAGCGTTTTCAATTTCCCCAATGTTTTTTGGATTGTTAAAATATTCAATTACTTTTTGAGAATATTGATTGTACATAATTTGATTCCTCGCTAAAAACGTGTTAATGGGTGAAGGATGTTGGTTTGCGCAAGGCCGGCGCCGGAAGCCCGCCTAGACACAGCTTGACTGTGCGACGGCGAGACTGCCCCGCAAATAAGCGGGGAAGAGGCAGCCTGTCCGCCGGAACGCGCCCCACGAGCCGCCTGTCTGCCGACAGGCAGGTGTATGCGTTTACTCGCTGGCGAGCATAATACCTAAAGGTGAGTGGTAAGCGTAGGCGGAGGATGGCGTGGGTGGCCTGAAGCAAAGCAATCATCCAAACCTATTAACTTTACCTAACCGGGCTAAACGCCCGCAATTCCTCAACCACTTTTGGCAAAACTTCTAAAACATAATCTATATCTTCATCTTTTGTATCCTTGCCAAGCGTAAAACGCAAACTGCCGTGAGCAATTTCTTTTGGCACGCCAATGGCAAGTAAAACGTGTGAAGGCTCCAGCTTTGCAGAAGTGCAGGCAGAGCCGGTTGAGCAGGCAATGCCTAAGTTATCAAGTTTTAAAAGCATTCCCTCACCCTCAATTCGCTTCACACAGATATTAACGTTGTTTGGCAGGCGATTTTGCCTGGATCCGTTTACAAACACATCTGGAATCTCCTCCAAAATGCCGCTAATTAATTTATCCCGAAGCACAGTTAATCTTTTTGACTCTTGCTCCCTTTGCCCTTGCGCCTTTTCTAACGCCTCTGCCAGCCCCACAATATAAGGCACATTTTCGGTTCCGGCTCGAAGATTCCTTTCATGACCGCCGCCTTGTTGCTGGGCTAAAATTGGAACGCTGGATGATTTATACAAAATCCCTACCCCTTTTGGCGCGTAAAACTTATGCCCTGTTAGGGAAAGTAAGTCAACGCCTAAATCTTTGACGTTTAAATTAAGATATTGGGCCGCCTGCACCGCATCCGTGTGGAAAAAAATTGGGATTTTGTTCCCACTTTCTTTTCTTTTTTCTCTTTCCTCTTTAATTATCTCTGAAACTTCCGCAATTGGTTGAATGGTGCCAATTTCATTGTTAGCATACATTAGGGAAATTAAGATAGTTTCATCCCTAAGTGCATCTGCCACTTTTTGAGGGTCCACTATGCCTTCTTTTGAAACCGGAACGTAAGTAACCGAGATTCCGAATTTCTCCAAATATTCTGCTACATGGAGAACGCTGTGGTGTTCAATTGCAGTGGTTATGATATGCAGGTTTTTATTCGGAAAACTTTTTTTAAGTAAAAAGGCAATACCTTTTAGAGCAAGGTTGTTTGATTCTGTAGCGCCGGAGGTAAAAACAATTTCATCTGGTAACGATCCTAATGCGGCGGCCACTTTTTCGCGTGCCTCATCTAGGGCACCTCTTGCTTCCCGGCCCCAAGCGTAAAGAGAACTTGGATTGCCGAATTTTTCAGTAAAATACGGCTCCATAGCCGCCTTAACTTCCGGTGCTACCGGCGTTGTCGCCGCGTAATCTAAATAAATCTGTTTCATTACTTACCTTTTACTTCTTTTAAACACGCTTTGCATTCAGAAACAAACTCGCTCTCCAAACTCATCAGCTTTTTGTATTTATCATAAGAAACCAAAACCCCAACCGGATCTGAATAGCGCAAAACTACACAATCCTGATTTTTCAAATCCTTTAGGATTTTTGGCGTTTCGTTTTGAAGCTCGTTTACATTAACAAATTTTTCTTGTGCCATACGTTTAATCCTCAAATAAAAATGTTACCACAAATCTATGGTAACATTTAGGGTTACTTGTGTCAAGCTTGGTTTTTTCTATTCCTTAAAGCGGTATTAGCTTATTAAAAAGATTTTTAATTTCAGTACTATTTGCCGGCATCTTATCTAGAGCTTCCTTTTTATATTTCCCCGCCATTTCCTGTGTGTAAGTATCTGCGGCGGCTTTCTCCAATAACTTTATAACTTTTTCCACATCGCTATTTTCTAATTTCTTTTTTTGGTAAATAGAAAGCAAGTCCTTTTTATCACTCTGGCCTAATTTCTCTAAGGCATAAATTAATGGTAGTGTTTTCTTCTTTTTTAAAATATCACCGCCCTTTTCTTTGCCGGTTTCTCCTATTTCCTGCCAAATGCCGCTCCAATCATCCCAAATTTGGTAGGCAATTCCCGCATTTAACCCAAATTCTCGGTAATTTATTATTGTTTCTTCACTTGCGTTTGCTAAAATTGCCCCCGCCTCACACGCCGCAGAAACAAGCTTTGCTGTTTTTAAGGTAATCATTTCTAAATATTCGCTAACACTAACACCGTTTTTTCTCTCAAACTCCATATCCAAATATTGTCCTTCAATTACTTCTAAAAAGGCATTAACAAGTGCTACTCTTGCCCCTGGATTACTAATTTTGTTTGATGCCTTAAAAGCAAGGGTGTAAAGCGCATCACCCGTATTAATGGCTTGTTCCACACCATACAATTTCCAAAGTGTTGGTCGGTGGCGGCGAAACTCATCATGATCCTCAATATCATCGTGAATCAAAGTAAAGTTATGAAACAATTCAATTGCAACCGTTGCAGGAAGCGCCTTTTTAAAATCTCCACCTAAACTTTCGGCAACTTTTAAGCACAAATATGGCCTGTAACGCTTACCCCGCGCAAACGGATCGTCAATTTCACTGCCATCTTCTCCTATCCACCCCAAAAAATAGCGAATCATATTATACATTGGCTCAGACGAATGATTAGTTCCCTCAATTTCTTTTTTTAAATTTTCTTCAATGACATCTAAATAACTTTCTTCAAACATCCTAAAAATCCTCACTCCTTCTTTTAGGCAAAGCTTTCAATCTTGTTTATAACAGCCTTAATTATATACTCTGGCGTTGAAGCGCCTGCGGTTACCCCTACTTTAGCTGCACCACTGAACCAAGAAACTTTTAATTCGCTTGGCTCTTCAATATGATAAGTTTTTGTAAATTTTTTCCCAATTTGAGCCAAATGTTTTGTATTAGAGCTTTTTTTTCCTCCAATAACAATGAGGAGGTCAACATTTTTTGCAATTTTTGAAGTTTCTTCTTGTTTTTCTTTGGTTGCATTACAAATAGTATCTACTACTTCAACCTGATTTCCTAAAACTAAGCATTTTTCAACTATTTTATTAAATTTTTCTCTTTCAAATGTGGTTTGTGAAACAATACCAACTTTTTCATATTTTCTTATTTTTTTTAAATCAGTAATGCCTTTAATAGCAATACCTCCTTTTAAATTACCCAAAATTCCCTTAACTTCTGGGTGATTTTCATCCCCAACAATAAGAACCTTAAACCCTTTATCTTCCATTTTTTTAGCTTCAAGTTGAGCTCTCTTAACAAAGGGGCATGTGGCATCAGCAACTTTTGCTCCCTTTTTTTCGATTTCTTCTAACACCTTCTTTGAGGTGCCATGAGATCTAATAATTACAGTATCGCCCTTTTTGATTTTACTTGTATCCTCAATGGCCAAAATTCCTTCCTCTTCCAATTTCTGTATAAATTGAGGATTATGTATTAGCGGTCCAAAGGTGTAAATTTTTTTGCCCTTTTTAAACTCTTCTTCAACAGCTCTAATAGCCCTTTCTACCCCAAAGCAAAAACCGGCGCTTTTGGCTAAAATTATCTCCATTACTTAGCTCCTAAAAATTTGTTCAATTCTTTTTTAAACTCCCCCAATAAATCTTTTTCTAAAACAGTTTTGGAAACCTCACCTTTTTTGAAAATTATCCCTCTTCCATTTCCACCGGCAATACCCAAATCCGCTTCCTTTGCTTCACCAGGACCATTAACAACGCACCCCATCACCGCAATTTTTAGCGGTTTTTTAATGCTTGCTGTTAGTTTTTCAATCTCTTCTACTAAAGAAAAAAGATCAATCTGGGTGCGCCCACAGGTTGGACAGGAAATTATTTCTACTCCTTCATTCAAAAGTCCTACAGATTTTAAAATTTGCCTCCCAACCAAAACTTCTTTTACCGGATTTTCCGTTAAGGAAACGCGAAGCGTGTCGCCAATTCCATCTAATAGTAAGCTGCCTATTCCAATTGAACTTTTAATAGTGCCAGCCATGTAGGTACCCGCCTCAGTAATGCCTAAGTGCAGAGGATAATCGCATTTTTCAGCAACCATGCGGTAGGCCTCAACTGTTCGTGCTACATCAGATGATTTTAGAGAAATTACAATATCAAAAAACCCTAATTTTTCAAGCACTCTAACTTCATTTAGGGCCGATTCCACAAGCGCTCTTGCTGTTCTGCCATATTTTGCCTCCGCTTTTTTATCAAGCGACCCTATGTTTACACCTATTCTAATTGGAATTCCCTTATGCTTCGCGGATTGGGCAACTTTTTTGACATTTTCAATGTTGCCTATGTTACCCGGATTTATTCTGACCTTATCAACTCCCTGATTTATAGCTTCCAAAGCAAGTTTATGATCAAAATGAATATCGGCAACCAAAGGAATGTTTATCCTCTTTTTAATTTCGCCTAATTTTTCGGCAGCTTCTTTGTCTAAAACAGCCACCCTAATAACATCACAGCCCGCTTCTTCCAATTCCTTAATTTGTGAAACTGTTTTTTCAACATCTTTGGTGTCTGTGTTAGTCATTGACTGCACTAAAAGAGCGGCTGTGCCGCCCATTTTTTTATTACCTATTTTAATTTCCCTGCTTTTCCTACGCATTGGAAGTCAAAAAATTACAATTTGAATAATTCTGTAGCATTTTTTGTTGTTTGAGAAGCAACTTCGTCTAAGCTAATGCCTTTTATTTCGGCAATCTTTTGGGCAATTTCTAAAACAAAAGCCGGTTCGTTTGTTTGGCCGCGCTTCCCCTGTGGCGCTAAAAACGGTGAATCGGTTTCCAGTAAAATTTTTTCTAGTGGCACCTCTTTTACAACGTTTCCTAACTCCTCTGTTTTAGGAAACGTGATAATTCCGGTAAATGAAATGTAAAAATTTAGCTCCATTGCTTTTTTTACTTGTTCTGTGTTGCCTGCAAAGCTGTGAAAAACACCTGGTAAAGAGTGGTTAAACGCTGCTAAAATCTCAAACGCGTCTCGAAAGGCATCATGCTTTGCGGCAGGTGAAGGGTCTGGCCGGCAATGGATTATAACCGGTAGCTTAGTTTGCTTTGCAATAATTAGGTGTTTTCTAAAAACCGCTAATTGATTTTTTCTAAAAACTTCTCTTGCACGCTCATCACCAACTAATCCAGAAACCCTAAAATAATCAACGCCGGTCTCGCCAACTGCAACCACTTTTTGCCCAGAAGCATGCTCTAAAACCTCAGCCATTGTTTCACCAGTTGCCTCTTGAACATCGTTTGGGTGAATACCAACGGAAGCATAAACTTGTGGATATTCTGCTGCTAATTTTAGGGAGTCTCTAATACCGGCTAAGCTTGTTGAAACATTGATAATTTTTTCTACACCTGCTTTTTTGGCATTCGCCAAAACACCAGGAACAATGTCCTCAAACTGCTCAAAATCTAAATGCGCGTGCGTGTCTATTAACATATACCCGCCCTCTGCTAATATTGTATATCATTTCCATACCTTTCTTCCAGTGTTTTCCAAAGGCGAGGCAAATATTTTCTAATTTTTTCTTGAATAAACCGTTTAACAGGCCCAACTTCTTGGGGGTGTATGTAGGTTAGTTTAAAAGCTTTAATTTCAGGCGTTTGCAGCTTGTCCCCTTCAAGCAGAATTTCCAGTTCAACGTTTTTTGCTTTCTGTTGTGATAATGTTGCTGCACCGCTTGTTACTGTTGCTTCATAATAACCAGACCAATCAGAATCGCGCCAAACTTTTCCATCCCCATCATAGCTTTGCCTAATTCTAAAAGAAACTTTTGTGTTTTTTGGAACCTGGACTTCCCAAGAAATACTGTTCCAGGAAACCTCATGGCTTTGGTTAAAACACCTTTTTCTATAAACGCCAACGGCTTTTCTTCCAGGCCCCTCTTTTTCTAACATAATTCTATTTTCTTCCAATACTGTTCCTAAGAATTCTGCCTCCTTGCTAAGCGCAGTGCCGCCATTTAAGCAATAACCCTTGCTAATGGTGCTAGCTTGATAAAGAGAAATTGAACTTGCCAGAAAGTAGAAAAACCATAGGGTCGCTACAAGCAAAACCGCCCAGTGGAAAACGCTTATATAGGGAATAGTGTGCCATTTGTAGTACAGCTTTGAACTGCGGCGTAGCTTGTCGTGAAGAGGCATGTAGCGCGGGAAAAATGTTTTTGTTGATTTTTGAATTCTATTTATTTTTTGGGAAAGTTCTTTCTTTTTCATGGTTAATTTTTAATTTGACCTCGAACTTGTTTCTTTAAATCCTTGGGAAAAGCGGTTTGCCAACTTTTATTTGAGGACTCTTAAATATTTTAACTATTTTTTCGGCAGTATCTGGCATAAATGGTTTTAATAACTCCGCAATTGTTAAAACATCGGCTGAAAGTTGCCCTAATAATTTTTCTAGTTTGTTTTTATCAGTTTTTACTAACTCCCACGGCTTATTTTTTTCAATTTCCAAATCTAAACTCTTAAGATTAGACCAAATAAATTCCAGCGCCTCACTAAATTTTAGTGTTTCTATCGCGCTTTGATATTGCTTTGTTGCAATTCTTGATTTTTCCGTAGGAATTTTGCCATTAAGATATTTTTCTACCATTACGACAGTTCTTTGTACCAAGTTACCAAGCCCATTTGCCAAATCAGCGTTATACTTTTCCTTTAACCGCTCCTCAGAAAAATCTCCGTCCTTGCCAAAAGGGGTTTCTGAAAATAGGTAATATCTAAACGCATCATTGCCATATTTTTCGGCCATTTCAATTGGGTCAATGACATTTCCAATTGATTTACTCATTTTTTGGCCGTTCCTGGTAAAATAGCCATGCACAAAAAGCTTTTTGGGAAGTTTTTCCTCAATGGCTAACAAAATTGCTGGCCAAATAGTAGCGTGCACCCTTGAGATATCTTTTGCTAAAAGCTGGGTGTCTGGCGGCCAAAATTTCTGATATTTACTTTTATCACCAGGCCAACCAAGTCCCGTTAAATAATTTAAGAAAGCATCCACCCAAACGTATGTGGTGTGATTTTTGTCAAAAGGCAACTCCACTCCCCAAAAAACTTTTTCTTTTAATCGGGAGATTGAAATATCTTTTAACCCCTCTTTCTTAAGAAATGAGAGAATTTCATTTTCTCTTTCTTTTGGTTCAATTTTAAACTCCTTGCTTTTAATGGCTCTTTCAATTTTGTCCTTAAAAAGCGATATTTTAAAAAGATAAGTTTCTTCCCTTTTTACTTCCGGTGAAATGTTGTGGTCCGGGCATTTGCCATCTTTTAAGTCATTTTTGGTTTTATACTGCTCGCAACCCACACAATACAAGGCCTCATAATGCCCCTTTTCTATGAGATTTTTTTTAAAAAGCTGACTCAAAACTGCTTGGACCGCTTTAATATGGTGAGAGTCGGTTGTTCTTATGAAGTTATCGTTTGATATATTAAGCTTTTTCCAGATATTTTTAAATTGCAAGGACATGGCATCTGTGAATTCCTTTGGGTCTTTGCCTAATTTTTCGGCTGAAATTTGAATTTTTTCGCCATGCTCATCTGTGCCTGTTAAAAAGAAAACTTCAGCACCTTGGCTTCGCCAGTAGCGCGCTAAAATATCCGCCGCAATGGTTGTGTAGGCATGGCCAATATGCGGCGTATCATTAACATAATAAATTGGGGTTGTAATGAAAAATTTCTTCATGGCTTAATTATAACAACAAACTCGCCTTTTTCTTTAATTTGATTAGAAATTTCAGAAACCTTACCGCGATATACTTCCTCAAACTTTTTAGTTAGTTCCCGACATACAACCACTTCTTTATCTCCCACAAATTCCAACAATTCGCCTAACAGTTTTTTAATACGGTAAGGCGATTCGTATAAAACCATTACTCTTTTCTCATTACTTATTTCTTTTAACTTACTTTGGCGGCCCTTTTTTGTTGGCAGAAATCCTAAAAACAAAAATTCTTGTGTGTTAAAACCAGAAATTGATAAGGCCGCTACAACTGCTGACGGGCCAGGAATAGGAATAATTTCAAACTGGCTGCCTAACTGCCTTACTGCCTCACTAACTAACACCCCGCCAGGATCCGCAATCCCCGGCGTTCCGGCATCGGTTACCAATGCAATATTATTGCCCTCTTTTAGCAACTTTATTAATTTGTCTATTTTTGACAATTTTGAGTGTTGAAAATAAGAAATAAGTGGTTTTTGGATATCATATTTGTCCAGCAAAATTTTTGTGTGTCGGGTATCCTCACAGGCAATAAAATCAACAGATTTTAAAATGCGAATTGCCCGAAATGTAATATCCTCTAAATTACCAATTGGGGTTGCTACTATGTATAAATTGCCTGTCATTAAGAAACAAAGCTCCAAATTAATGCCCCATCAAACAATATAAACACTAAAACCGTAAGCCAACCAACCCCATTTGCAAGCCTGGAATTAATGTGCTCGCCCATTATTTCCTTGTTACTCGTTACGCGAATTAGTAAAAAAAGCAAAATTGGCATTAAAATACCATTTAAAACCTGGCTATAAATAAGCATTTGCATGGGATTTAGGCCAGAAAGCGCAATCACCATGCCCACAACTAGAGACGCTAAAATTACGCCGTAAAACCCGTGTGCCTTTTTGTAGGGCTTTGAAACACCTTCCTGCAAGTCAAGAGTGTCTGCCACAACATAGCCCGTTGAGGAAGCTAAAACCGGCACTGCAATGGTGCCTGCCCCTAAAATGCCCAGGGAGAAAAGCAAAAATGCCCAATCTCCTGCAAGGGGCTTGAGCGCTTCTGCTGCCGCTTGGGCGGTATCAATTATTACATGGTTCCCGAAAAACACTGCGCCAGAAGCCACAATTATGAAATAAAAAATAAAATGCGAATAGGCCATGCCAAAAAACACACCCTTGTTTTCATCTTTTAAGTCCGGCACGGTTTTGTGCTCTTCAACCTCCTCCGTGGTTTGCCAAAACAACAAATAAGGCGAAATAGTAGTGCCTAACAAAGCCACTGCTAAAACTAAATATTCGGAACCGGCAAAGCCGGAGGGAATAAAAGTATTCCGAAAAACCTCAATCCAGCTCGGATTTACCACAATGGCTGTTGCTACATATAGTAAAAAAATCGGGGTTAGCAAAAACAAAAAGCGCGAAAGCGTCTGGTAGTTTTCTTTAATAATGAAGTAGCCAAAAAAGACGGTTAACGCCACTACCAAAATGTTGATGCTAATTCCAGAAACTATACTGCCAATTGAGGCCATTGCCGCCACATCGGCGCCAATAGTAGCAATATTACAAATTGAAACCACTACGGCTGCAAAAATGCCAAGCTTCTTGCCAAAGTGGTGAGCAATAACCTTGTTTAGGCCTTTTTTGGTCACAACGCCAACTCTTGCAGACATTTCCTCAACCACGGTTAACATGGGCAATGACAACAACAGGAGCCAAAGCTGGGAAAAGCCAGTTGCAGCACCCACTTGGGTGTAAGTGACAATGCCGGAAGGATCGTTATCTGCCGAGCCCGTAATAACGCCATCTTTTGAGTAGCGGAAAAAATGGGAAATATGGCGGCGTTTTTTATGATAGTGGTGGTGCGGTTTTGTAAACATTTAGCCACTCTTTAATGGATAATTCCTGAGGCCTTAAATTTGGATCAACCCCTGCGTTTTCCAACCAATTTTGGGCTTCTTGGGTTTGAATCTTAAAACCAGATTTAATGTTATTATATAGCTTTTTGCGTGGGCTTGAAAAGCCTATTTTCACAATCCTGAAAAACTGCTTTTCATCAACATTCCTTGTCACAGGTCCCATGTCTCTTGTCACTATCTTGACAATTGCCGAATCCACTTTTGGCGCCGGCCAAAAAGATGAGGCGGGAATGGTTTTAATAATTTCTGGAGCGCTGTAAAACTGAACAGAAACCGCCAAAATGCTCATTTTCCCAGGAGAGGCGCAAATTTTTTCTGCCACTTCACGCTGCACAATTAAAACCATTTGGCTTGGTCTGATATCTGCCTCTAAAAATTTACGAAGCGTGGGAGCTGTAATTTGATACGGCAGGTTTGCTAAAATTTGGTATTGCTCGTTTTTTAACCTAATTCCTCTGTCTCCTAAATTTAAGTCCAAAATATCTTGATTTAGAATTTGCAGATTTTTGCAACCTCCGCAAGTTTGCCTTAAAATCTCTGCCACTTGAGAATCAAACTCAACTGCAACCACTTTTCCTGCCTTTTTGCAAAATTCTTGAGTTAGTACGCCAATGCCCGGACCAATTTCTAAAACAGTATCGGCCTTTGTTAATTTTGCGGCGCTAACCAAAGTTGAAATAGCGCCTTGGTCCACTAAAAAATGCTGACCCAACCGCTTTTTGGCGCCAATTTTGCGTGATTTTAAGAGTGACTTGATTGTGTCTATGTCTGTTAAATCCATAAAGCAATTGTATCAAAAAACAAGCCAATTGGCTTGTTTTAATAAATAAATTAGCTTTTACTAACAGCTTACCCATCCATCGGTACTAACAGCGCATGTATCACCCGGGATGCCAAACCATCTATGTTTTTGGACAATTGCCTCATAGTTTTTGCTAAGAGTTACAGACTTGCCGTAAACATCAATATCTACTGGCCCACCAGAAACTTCTTTGATGTTAATTACTTTAAGCTTAGTAACCCACAATGGTTCGGCAGAACCACCTATCAGCTGCGACGTAACTAAGTAAGAAAACTTTGCAACCTCTTGCTTTTCGCCGCTAAAATTTGCTATACCATCGCTGATTAAAAACCGAGGCAAGATTGCTCCGGCACCAAACAGAAATATTGCAATGGCAACCCCTATGATTAATTTTTTTATCACAAGATAAATTACCTTTATTCATTATTCTTTATTCTATATTCTATTTTTTACTACACACCGGCCAGGCGCCAATGCCGCCATGAGCTATTTTCCAGGCCGCGGCATTAATTTGGGCCCAAGGATCATAAATATCATAGCCGCCAAAGGGTGTACCCGCCCAAGTGCTTTTTGAAAACTGAAACAAGCCGTAATAGCCGCCCCATTTGTTTGTGGAGTACACATTGCCGCCAGATTCACACATCATAATTTTGTTGAGCAACCCTGGATCCACGCCATATTTAGCGCCCGCTTCAACAACAAGCGGCCAAAGCGGTCCAACATATTTTGGCTTAGTGCCTTTTACCACAATTTTTGTCACGGGGTTTGATAAGATATTTTGACTTAACACTTGGCGAGCCACTTCTCCGCCATTTTCATAGCGAACTTGGTAGGTAACCTCTTTTTGGCCATCCTGGCCCTCTTGCTTCACAACAGTTCTGCCAACCTCTAAATTTGCGTCATTTTCTGTTTGCACCTCCCGCGCAATTACCACTTTTTCGGTAATCTGCCCTTCTGTTACCCTAATAACGCTAATGGTCATGCCAGAATAAACCGCTTCCCCTAACCCCGGCTCCACCCTGTCGGTTTGGCCAACTGAAATACCGTTTTGGGCTAAAATTTGGCCAACGTTTTTCCCCCAGCTTTGAGCGGCAATTGTTTTGCCATCAGCTAAAATGGCAACTGCGTTGGCCCGATTAATTGTAATTTTAGTTGCGGTTACCACCTCGTGTAATGGATCTGGCAGAATAATTTCATCTAAAGGCCCAACATTAATTTTAGCATCAGCTAAAATCTCTTCTGTCCCCACTTTGTCCGTGTAGTGAATAATTTCTTTTCCATCAACAAAAATAACCACTCGTTGCATCGATTGGTTTATGTTTTCGTTCACCTCAATTGTAGAAATTGCTGCAATGTTTCCGGATGTTAGAACTGGAAACAAGCTAAATGTTAGGGCAAACAATTTCCAGCGTGCATCTTTACTTCCCCCTGCACGTCCTTTAACCCACGCCCAAATTTTACTCATGTATTAGCTAGTGCTTTTGAAACTGACCTTAAAATTGGATGAATTTTGATGAAAAAGATAAATACTAGCAATTAGTATACTGCGTTAGAAAAATCTTGTCAAGGGGTTTAACTAAAGCTTTATTTTTAACAAATAAATCTCTAACTTGCCGCTTTGGTCAAACTCATGCCAAACAATATTTTGCCCATAGATATTTAAAAAAGCGCGCTGGGGCGTGATTTTAGCTGGAAAATTAGTGAGTTTCTTTCCCTCTCCCGTATTGATGTTTAGTAAATTTAAATTGTCGCTTTGGTCAAAATATACAACATAATCATCAGAAATGGCAATGCTATGCCAAATATACATTAAGAGGCGGCTGTCTTTTAAAAGAGAAATTTGATCCGGCCCCAACGTAAGTTTTGCAGTTTTATTTTTGTAATCAACCACAAAAAGGGACTTTGGCCCTTTGCTTCCATCATTGTATTCTGGGTAGGCAGCCCACATTAAATTAAAACCGGAAAGCATGACATCGCTTACACCTATCCGCTGGAATGATGCAACATTTTGGGTTTGTTTGGTTGTGATATTATAGCTAAATACGTCTGCGCCCCAAGTATATTGGTAGCCTTGGGGGATGGTGGTGTAAATTTCACTCCAAGTTACAGTATCCTCCCAAATTTTAGGCCTTAAATCTGCCATTCTTTGTTGTTCATTTGGCCTTAAGCTTCCTTGGGGGTGGCGAATTTGGATTTCTGTTCCGGTTAGGAGATTATAAACATAAATTTCTACAAAGCCATCTTGGCCTAAAGAATAATCCTTTTTAACCTTGTCTGCGGCGTATGTAAGGTTATCGCCGTAAATTGCGGGCGTAACAGCGCCTGAAATTGGCAATGCTTTTGTTTCCTCAAACCCTGTTTTTAAATTCTTTTGAAAAAGTTTTAAACCGTTAAACTTTCCTGGCACAAAATCAAACCAAACCACCCGCAGGGTGTCTTGGGAATCCCATATGGCTGGCTCCACATTTGGCTGGTTTACTTGGCTGATTGTTTTTAGTTCTTTAGTTTGTAGATCATAAAGCCGGACTTCGTTAAACCTTGGTTCAGCGGCGTTTGATTGGCTAAACCAGGTAACAAACCGATTGCCCACCACGGGAGTTTGATCATGGTGTAAAGGATCTCCTGAGATGTTTATGGGTTCTTGCTTGCCGGCTTCCGTGGTTGTAGTTACCTCATTAGACCACGCCTCCAAACCCGAAGTTGATGCAACTGTAACTTTGTAAAAGTAGCTTGTTTCTGCTTGAAGATTAGTGTCAGAAAAAATTGTTTGGTTTTGATCTGTGATGATGGTAATAGGTGGATTTTGATAGCTATTTGATTGTGTTGACCTAAAAATTCGGTATTCTTTAAAGTTCTTGTCCGCGTTCTTGCTCCAGGAAAGATTTAAGGTGGTTTCTGTGATGTTTGTTGGGGGGTTGAGGGTGACGGGGACCATTGGGCGGCGAGCATCGATAAAATCTGAAGGATCAATCCAACCGGCGGGTTTTGAGGTGGATGAATAGCCTGGGCCATCATCTATTTTAAGTGGGTTTGAGTCTGTTCTTAGTTCAAAGTGTAGATGAGCGGACATATACCCAAAGTTAGTTTGTACCCCATGTCTTATTGTTGCTATTTGCTGCCCCCGTTGGACAAAAATATTTTCTCCAACCGCATCAGCATTATTTAAATGTCCATACTGAGAATAGAATTTTGATCCGTCTGATAGCTGGTGCTCTATAACAATTACCCTTCCCCAAACTAAACCACTATCTTTTGAGTACCTAATCACACCATTTGAGATAGCAAAAACGGGATCACCAGCGTCGTTGTCTTTACTTCCTCTATTCCAATCTTCTCCTAAGTGGTATTTCCTAAATTGGGGGTTATATGCACCAAAATCTTGAGCATTATAATAACCTTTGGCATTTGGTTTCCCCACTGAATAATCAAAGCCGTCAGATAAAGGTTGTGCTGCAAAAGAAAAATTTGGCACCGCTAGAAAAATAAAGATTAAAAAAAGACCAGCTTTTTTTAGCATTTTCGTTCTACTTTACTGAAAATGAATTATATATAGCTTCGAATTCCTTTTGTAAATCATCTTTATCGTCATTAAACTTAGTATATTGCATAACATAAACTTTATTATTTTGAACCAACAACACTATAGTGAAATTTGAGATTACTTGTTCTGTTTCAAAATCTACTGCCGATCCTTTTATCAAAATACCTTTTTTATTGTTTATTTCAATGTCTTTTTTCTCTGAGTAAACAAGTCCAGAAAGCACACGATCAATATCCTCGTCTGGGCCATAGCTGGTCTTAGTCTCAATGATAATCCTTGCCTTTTCAATGTCATTATAAACAGGATCGATTATTTGATATGATAATGTGTCTTTATTGGCTGATCCAATTCCTTGTTTAAAAT
>Ga0334722_10003277_pt1 | contig 17589 bp, 14 predicted proteins | sample C3_bottom_MG_FD_207210 | JGI IMG/M metagenome (GOLD analysis project Ga0334722, IMG submission 207210) | Sediment microbial communities from Yellowstone Lake, YNP, Wyoming, USA - C3_bottom | ecosystem: Environmental > Aquatic > Freshwater > Lake > Sediment | place: USA: Wyoming | collected...
ATTGGTGGTGACGACGGATTTCTTCACCCCGGTGGTGGATGATGCGTATGATTTTGGTCAGATCGCCGCAGCCAATGCTCTTTCTGATATCTATGCCATGGGAGGACAACCTTTCCTGGCGCTCAATATTGCCGCATTTCCAACCGACCTGCCACCAGAAATAATGAGCGATATCCTGCGTGGAGGCGCTGAAAAAGCCCTCGAAGCGGGTGTTGTGATCGCTGGCGGGCACACGGTCCGTGACCAGGAACCCAAATTTGGCCTGGTGGCGGTCGGATTCGTTCATCCTGAAAAAAAACTTACCAAAGCAGGTTTACACCCAGGTGATCACCTAGTGTTGACCAAGCCTCTTGGATTTGGGGTGACCACCACGGCACTTAAGCAGGAAAAAGCAGATCCCGCCGATGTAGCTGTGGTGGTGGAATGGATGAAGCGTCTGAATAAGGATGCCTCCTTGCTTGCCAATGAATTCAGCTTGCATGCGGGAACCGATGTGACCGGTTTTAGTTTGCTGGGTCATGCTATAGAGATGGCAAATGCGTCCCATGTCAGACTGCAATTTTCTTTTAAGGATATCCCATTTGTGGCGTGCGCTGAAAAATATGCCAAAATGGGGACTTTCCCGGGTGGAGCTTTTGATAACCGCAGATATTATGGGTCGCATGTAGATTTTGCAGCCGGGATCGGTAAAGAACAGCAAATGCTCCTTTTTGACCCGCAGACAAGTGGAGGATTGTTGCTGGGTGTGCCACCGACTGAAATTCAAAGGTTCCTGGAAAAAGCGAAAGAAATAGACCTGCCAGCCTGGGTGGTTGGAAAAGTGATGGATGGGAAAGACGTCGAGGTGGTTTGAGAAATGGTGTTATCTAAGCTCATGAAAGTCCATTTCAATGTCTGAATTTACCCGCGACATTCTGTTAATTATTGGTCTTTTGATATTAAATGGGATTCTGGCTATGTCTGAAGCGGCTTTATTGGCAGTCCGCCTGGCTCGCTTGCACCATCTGTCGAACGAGGGCGACAAACGAGCCAGATCCGCTCTAAAACTTGCTGAGAATCCGAACCAGTTCTTATCCACCATCCAGGTCGGGATAACCCTTATCGATGTCATGACTGGTGCCATCGGTGGGGCAACACTGGCGATCATTGTTTCAGGGTGGATCGCGAAAAACAAAATATTGGAACCTTTCAGCCATTCCCTTGGTTTGATATTAGTAGTTGGAACAATAACATTCCTTTCGATCATCCTGGGAGAGTTGGTCCCAAAAAGGTTGGCACTGCGACAACCCGAACGTGTGGCATCTTTCGTGGCGAGACCCATGGAAATCGCTTCAAAGATAATGTCTCCGATCGTGCGGATGTTAAGCGCCTGTACAGAACTTGTTCTTAGATTGCTCGGGGTACGTGCTTCCAATGATCCCCTCGTAACAGAAGAAGAGATCCAGGTCTTATTGGACCAGGGGACACAGGCCGGGGTTTTTGAAGAGACCGAACAGGATATGGTCGAAGGAGTATTCTCCCTTAATGACAGGCGCTTGTCTTCATTAATGACTCCGCGAAGTGAAATCATTTGGCTGGATGTGAACGATTCACGCCAGGAGATCCGCAGAAAAATTTCTGAAAGCTCCTTTTCCCGGTTGCCGGTCTGCTCAGGCAATCTGGATCATCTTCTTGGTGTGGTAAAAGCCAAGGATGTGCTCCTGGCGGAATTCAAAAAAGAAAACGCCCAGTTAAAAGATATCCTTCAACCAGCTTTGTTCCTGCCCGAAACTGCTTATGGAAAACATGCCCTGGCCATGTTCCTGGAAGGCAAGGCGGAGGTAATTTTTATAATCGATGAATTTGGGGTGGTGCAGGGTCTGGTTACCATTGTGGATATCGTCTCCGAGATCATCGGTGAGGTAGCGAATGCAGGCCCGCAAGCCACACAGCGCCAGGATGGCTCCTGGTTGTTGGATGGCATGCTTTCAGTTGAAGACTTTAAAGAAATATTCAATGTCCATGCGCTTCCCGACGAAGATGAATACGAGACGCTGGCAGGGTTGGTCTTATTCTTAATGGGTCGCATCCCCAAAGCAGCCGACCTGTGTGAATGGAATGGGTTGCGTCTGGAGATCATGGATATGGATGGCAACCGGGTTGACAAGGTTTTGGTCTCCACTCTACCAGGTCTACCTCCAAAAAACGTAGATAAAGCATAAAAGATGAGATATCTGATAAAAAATAATCAATATTTATCGCACCGTTCCCCGGTTATGGGATCAGCCGGGATGGTGGCTGCATCCCAACCGCTGGCGGTCGCGGCGGGATTGGAGATCTTAAAAAACGGTGGCAACGCGGCAGATGCAGCGGTGGCAGTTGCAGCCACCCTGAATGTCACCGAGCCTACTTCCACCGGTATCGGGGGGGATTGCTTTGCACTTTATTTTGATTCCAAGACAGGACAGATAAGTGCTTTGAATGGATCCGGTCGTGCACCGGCTGATCTGACGCTTGAACGTCTGCAAAAAGAGGGAATGGGAACTGAGCTTCCACCTTTCCACCCATACACCATTACAGTCCCTGGAGCTTGTGCCGGATGGTTCGACCTGCTGGAGCGGTTCGGGACACGTTCAATGTCCGAGAATTTATCTCCCGCCATACGGTTGGCTGAAAGCGGATTTCCTGTTGCGCCGATCACTTCCTATTTTTGGAAGCGAGGCGCAACCAGGCAATTGGCTTCAGCGCTGAATGGCAACCAGATGACCATTGACGGTCGTGGTCCTGAACCCGGAGAAATATTTAAGAACCCAGGATTGGCTCATACATTCAGATTGATCGGGGAAAAAGGCCGGCAGGCGTTTTACGAAGGGGAGATCGGGGAAGCGATCGTGGAAATAGTGCGCCAGGCAGGTGGATGCATGGGTTTGATGGATCTCGCCAATCACCGCAGCACATGGGATACACCCATCAGTACGGATTATCAAGGTTTGCGGTTATGGGAATGCCCACCTAACGGGCAAGGTCTGGCAGCGTTGCTCGCTGTAAATATCCTTGAAGAATATGATCTGCATAGTTTAAAACCAACGGATCCCCTGCGGATGCACATGGAAATTGAAGCCATGCGCCTGGCTTTTGTGGATACGAGCTGGTACCTGGCAGACCCGGTGTTTTCAAAGGTGCCGGTACCGGAGTTGTTATCAAAAACCTATGCACATGAGCGGCTGAAATTGATCGATCCTAACCATGCCACCATTGATCAGAAAAAAGGTGTGCCGGTGGCTTCGACGGATACTGTTTATTTTTGCGTGGTGGATGGAAATGGAAATGCCTGCTCGTTTATTAATAGTAATTACATGGGGTTCGGTACCGGGATCGTTCCTTCAGGATGTGGATTTACTCTTCAAAATCGAGGTCATAATTTCAGCCTGGAAGAAGGTCATCCAAATTGCATCGCTCCCGGAAAACGCCCTTACCACACCATTATTCCTGCCATGATCACCCGTGAAAGTGATCGCAGCTTGTTAGCAACAATGGGAGTAATGGGAGGTTTCATGCAACCCCAGGGTCACTTACAAGTTTTCCTGGCACTGGCGAATGACCAGTTGGATCCCCAGGCTTGCCTGGATCTGCCGAGATTTTGTATTGAGGATGGCACCGCCGGGGGAAGCATTGCATTGGAAAGTGGGATCCCGGCAAGGACTATCACTGATCTGCGCACACGCGGTCACACCATTCGCGTAGTTGGAGGGTATGAAAGGGCTCTATTTGGTCGAGGACAGATCATTCAGCGGGACAACCTGACCGGTATCCTGACCGGGGGAAGCGATCCCCGGGCAGATGGATGCGCGATGACTCTGGTTTAGATTCATTTTTTTCGACGCCAGGTCAAACAGATCGCTGAAAATATATTACCAAATTCCGATCCCAACTCTATTCACCTGCATCATTAACCAATTAATGTCAGCAGGCACCAAAAGCTGCTTATTGCCATTGTAACAATTCCAAATACCGCAAACAATAAACGCAATTTGGATGTAAGGGATTGACCCAAGCCCAGCAAGAAGAATGCCACTGCCAGGATGGTTAAAATGGCTATATAAATATCCGCTTTCTTGCTCCATAAATGATATGCATCTGAAGCAGCATTATTTTTACTTACCAGGGATTTTGCGAGGACGTTCTGTTCATCCATGTAGGCTTGTATATTGGGGGGTTGATCCTTGGTCTTTGGAGCGTAGCGTGGATCAGAATAAAAAAGGGAGAGTTTGGCAGCCTGGTCTGCCCGAGCCTGTTGAACAAGTGCCTGGAGGTAGGCAATTTGTGCGTCCGCCTGGTTCCCTTTGCTGGCTTCATCCAACGAGGTGTAAGAAAAAACCAGGGATTCTTGTGTGTTCTTAAGCACTTCCCCATAAGATGCCATATCATACGTGCTTTGAATACTCGAGCGCAGGATCTCTCCGGAAGCCAGGATGGAATAATATTGTGAATCGATATTTGCCTGGTCGGAGCGGATGCTGGCATCCGTCTGCAGGTAGCCGACAATCGCAGCCAATATTGTGTTCAGGATGATCAAAACTAGAATCGGTTTCTTCCAGCCATCGGATTTTTGTTCGGGAAGTGCTTCGGTACTCATATCAGCCCTCCCAGCGAAACATAGAAAAATGATTCCACTGCCACGAACCAAAACACACCAGCCAGAAAAATGCCAATCCCAAGCAGGAGTGTAACGGTTGTCATCCATTTGCTGCTGATCTCTGCCAGGGTCAGCCAGAGCAGGCTGATCGCCAGCAGAATGAGGGAGATCGATTCCCAGCGCTTCTGGGAGAAGTAATTCTTTGCCTGGTCAAGGGTTGCTTGAGGATCAAGTTTGAACAATTCCTGATTATCCTTTTCCAGATCCGCAAATCGTTTTTCCAGGTCGTAGTTGCCGTCGGGTTTCAAATATTTAGTATCTGTCCCGAGGGGAGATGAAAGTAACTGTAAACTGGGTAGCAAGTACTGGCGCAAATTCACTGCTTGAGCAGTCTGGGTGGGATCCCCGCTTTTTTCCATGGCGACGACACCAGCCAGGTAGATCGAGTAATCCCGGGCGTAGGAGGCTTCTTCAAATACTTTTCGCCAGTCTTCATTTGCAGAAGTTTGTTTCTTAATTGCATTGATCAGTCCGAGGTGAATGATATCGCCTGAGTTCGATCCGATAACGTTTATCCGCCAGACAACCAGGGCTGTAGTTAACGAGACCAGGGCGATCAAGAAGGCGACTATTATCTCCAACCGGGAACGATCGAGCCATTTGTTAGTAGTCATGATCTCCTCTTTATTAGACTTCAGGATTGGACAGCCCCACATTCGGGGCAGAATTTCACCCCGGCCGGGATCTCCTTGCCGCATTCTGTGCAAAACTTCTTCGCAGCAACTGGTTTTCCACATTCAGGGCAAAATTTTCCACCGGTCAACTTGGCTCCACAATTTGGGCAGGCAGCCACAATGGTTTGTTTAAATTTTTCGGCACTTACCTCAACATTGGCATAAGCGACTTCGCGGGCTTTCTGCACGGTCGCTTCCGATTGAGCAGCGGCGAATTCTTCTTCCAGATCTGGAGCACAACCTTTGCATAATGTCTGGGTATCATTCCAGCAATCTGCATCCACAAATTTTCCACATCTTTTGCATTTTTGGAAATGAGGTCGTGCTTGCTCAACGGCTGCTGCAAAAGCTGTATCGTGAGCTTTTTCCCAACTGGCAGATTTTGCCCGGTTGGCAAGGTTGGAGGCATTATTAAAAATACCTCCCAGCAGACTGCTGGCGGCACCCAATGCATTGGCAACATTACCGGTCAACGAGGACTGGAACTCGGTCTGAAAACCATTTCCACAACGGTCACAAAAAAATTCAAATTGAAATCCCTGATCAGTGCTTAGATCTTGATAATTGCGAGTAAATTGAATAAGTGCCATTTGCCATTCCTCCAATTTTTCTAAATTACAGATCTTAATATTTACTCAGAACAAATTTTTAATTTGGGCAAGTATAATACTAATTGAATAATTATTACCATAAATTGTGAGATTCGAAATAAATTCTAACTATCATTAACGGTAAAAAGGAAGTAAATTGAAAGGAAAAAAAGGTGTCAACATCCATGTTGATGGTGTGGTGCAGGGGGTTGGCTTTCGTCCTTTTGTGTATGGATTGGCAAAAAAATTCAACCTTGCAGGTTGGGTGCGGAATACATCAGCTGGTGTGGATATCGAGCTGGATGGGTCAAAGGATGCTCTTGTTTCCTTCATCCAATCATTAAAAGATGATGCCCCCCCGTTGGCGCAAATTGATGACATCCAGTTTGCCTGGCAGGATGCAAAAGGCTATCGCAATTTTGAAATAATCCATTCTGAATCTGTCGCTGATTCTTTTCAGCCGATCTCTGCGGATGTCTGCACCTGCGCTGATTGTTTGCGCGAGATGTTCGACCCAAACGACCGGCGTTACCGGTACCCATTTATCAATTGCACAAATTGTGGTCCGCGCTTCACCATCATCCAAGATATTCCCTACGATCGACCCAGCACGACCATGGCACCATTCGAAATGTGTGAAGACTGTGCAGCCGAATACGCCAACCCGCTTGACAGACGCTTTCATGCCCAACCAGTGGCTTGTCCCAGGTGCGGACCGAAAGTCTGGTTGGAAACCAAAGGCGGCGCTAAAAGAATTAAGATTGAAAATGAGAACGCCATCTCTGAAACTCAAAATCTTCTCGGGCAGGGCAAGATCCTGGCCATTAAAGGATTGGGCGGATTTCACCTGGTATGTGACGCAAACAATTCCCAGGCTGTGGCAGAATTGCGCCGTCGAAAACTTAGGGTGGACAAGCCATTCGCATTGATGCTACCAAGCCTCGATATCATCCAAAAATATTGTTTAATCGATAAAAAAGAAAAAGCATTGCTCGAATCTCATGCCCGACCGATCGTGCTGTTGGAGCGCAAACCTGGATCAACCATTGCAATGGAAACAGCCCCAGGGCAAAAAACTCTGGGAGTAATGCTGCCGTATACCCCTCTGCATTACCTTCTATTTGATACCGGGTTCTACGATGCACTGGTGATGACCAGCGGGAACCTCAGTGATGAACCGATCGTGACAGATAATGAAGAAGCGCTTAACCACCTGGGATCACTGGCGGATGCTTTCTTGTTACATGATCGGGAGATCCATATTCGCTGTGATGATTCGGTGGTTCGTGTTTTTGAAAGTGAGATATTGCCGATCCGGCGCTCGCGCGGATACGCACCATACCCGGTCCACTTGAATTTTACGCCTCCGGCTTTGCTGGCATGCGGAGGTGAATTAAAAAATACTTTTTGCATCACCCGCGGTAATTATGCCTTCCTCAGCCACCATATTGGCGATCTTGAAAATTACGAGACCCTAAAATCGTTTGAAGATGGAATCAGTCACTTTGAAAACCTGTTCAGGGTGGAGATCAAAGCTCTGGCGCATGACCTGCATCCCGATTACCTGGCAACCCGCTATGCATTGAGAAGAGCAGAATCGGAAAGCCTGCCTGCTTTCGCTGTCCAGCATCACCATGCCCATATCGTTTCCTGCATGACTGAAAACAAGCTGCCTGGTGATCGACCAGTGATCGGTGTGGCATTTGATGGGACTGGTTACGGAGAGGATGGCAGCATCTGGGGCGGGGAATTCCTGGTTTCAGATTTCCAAAGCTTCCGAAGGGATTTCCACCTCAAACCCATACCCATGCCGGGAGGTGACCTGGCAGTTCGGGAACCCTGGCGGATCGCGCTCGCCTGGCTGGATCAGGTTGGGATCGAATGGGGTGAAGACCTGGCACCAGTTCAAAATTTACTGGTGCAGCCAAAACTCAAGGGTATATATCAACAACAATTGAAAACCGGTTTGAATTCACCCAAAACAACCAGCATGGGGCGTCTGTTCGATGCAGCATCTGCTCTGGCTGGAATAAGGCAAATTGTTAATTATGAAGCCCAGGCAGCCATTGAGTTGGAATCTTTGGTAGATGCAGGAGAAACTGGTTTTTATGAATTCGAGGCAAGCTCCGGTACGATCGACCCTGCACCTTTATTCCGATCCCTTGTCAAAGATCTAAGGAAAGGGATAAGCCCTGGAAAGATCGCTGCCCGATTCCATAACGGTGTTGCAGAAATGACTTTGCAGGTGTGCCAGTCCATCCGCAGTCAAACAGGTCTCTCCGATGTCGTTTTGAGTGGGGGGGTCTGGCAAAACATTACTTTATTAAAAGCCAGTCTATCCCGATTACGCAGCAGTGGTTTTGAAGTTTATATTCACAAATTGGTGCCACCAAACGATGGGGGACTATCCCTGGGGCAGGCGATCGTGGCAACAACCCGATTAAACCAACCCAACAACAAGAACTAATAATTGCCGGAGATCAAATGATCCCGATGCAATTTACCCAACTAGATTTAATTACCAGCCACAACTGGGACTGGTATTGATCCCGGCTGATTTTCCAATTTGTTTGAACATGGTTACGTTGGTGAATGGCTCGCCCAACAAACCATCATGGATAGACCAGGATCGCAGGCGGATGCTGTGTTCCACATCATGGTTTCTAAAAGGGGACGACCCATTTAAAAGAGGATGAAGATCTCCAGCTTCCGAGAATCCATTTTCTATCCGTTCCATAAGTTTCTTTCCCACTTGATAGGAAAAACCATAACGTTCGAAGAGGATCGCATTATGATAATACAAGGGTTCAACAAAATAAAATTGGTGACCAAGGCTTTGAACAAACTCCTCGAATTTCACGATGGCTGCCGGTAACATTCTCAAGCCTGAGCGTACCTGCCCGGGCGCAAGTCCGGCGAGCATGGCTGCGGTCTCCGCAGGTAAGTTCCTTTGGAATGTTCCAAATTGGGTGGGTTGTCCATCGGGCAGACGGTCAACATCAAAACGTTTGGCAAATGGATCATTCAAGATATAAAGCAGGATATGGATCTGCCCGGAAATGGTGTCTGTCAGGTGACCGTACAGGATCGGGTCAGGAAAACCAGCCTGGTGGAATAATTTCATTTCAACATCAGTTTTTCCAGGGGTGAATTTGAAACTAAGCAGCGAATTGCCTTCTTTGTCCTTAAAAGAGGTGGAAATGCCAAACCGTTCAAGCAATTCAAGGGGGATCAGGCGGGAATATATTTCCGTTTTTTCAATTTCGTTGAGTAAATTGATCCTACCAATGGTGTAAGCCATAATGTTTTACTCCCGTTTGCTGATCTGACGTTCAATCTCACGGTCAGTCTCACGCTTGGCGATGGCAGCTCGTTTATCGAATAATTTCTTCCCGCGTGCGATGGCGATCTCCAATTTTGCCCTTCCACCCTTAAGATAGATACGCGTTGGAACAATGGTGACACCTTTTTGACGAATGGCGTCCCATAATTTCTTAATTTCCTTTTTATGCAACAGAAGCCTGCGCTGCCGTTTGGGTTCATGATTGTTTCGGTTTGCCTGTTCATATGGTGCGATATGGGCTTCCACCAGCCAGGCATTCTTTCCATCCACCCTTACATAGGCTTCCGCCAGGCTTACCTGCCCGGCACGAATTGACTTTATCTCACTACCATGCAAAGACAGACCGGCTTCGAATTCTTCAAGCAGGAAATATTCAAATTTGGCTCTGCGATTGGTGGCGACAACCTTGATATCCATGGTTTGATTTTAACACAAGCAAGAGGCGTTCAACCCCATTTGAGGATCGCCAATCCAGCAATGAGACGAAATATTCCGAATATGAAAAGAGCCACTCCCAAACCGATATCTTCAGCTATAACTGGACCGAGCAAGGAACCGATCAGGATGGCTGCATTCAAGATGATGTTATACCAGGCAAGGTATGGCGGTCGGTTACTCTCAGGGATCTTTTCCAGAAGGTAATTCGCCAGTGCTCCGCCCACCAATGCCCAGGCAAAACCACCCACCAGCGATATGATCATGTAATGTCCAAACCCGGATGAAAACGATAACAGGATGGGATACAAGCTCATTAAAAGAACCCCTACTCCAGTTACTTTGTGGTGACCAAACCGGTTGCTGATCCGTGAAAATTGGGTGGAACCAATAAAAACTGTCAGATAAAAACCTGCATTGCCAATGCCTATTTGCTGATCTGTCAGGTGCAGGATATTGACAAAATAGATGGGAAATAAAGGGATCGTGAGGTACTGGGCGATATGAAAAAACAAGAGGACGAGCAAGGTGTTTCGAAAAGGTGTTTTCCAGATCGCATCCCGGAGAGACATATTTCGGATCTGGCTCAACCAACGGACAATCTTGTTTTTTGGAAGGATTCGGTCAGGATCTTGATCTATTCCGTCCACAGAGACTGGAGAAGGTTGAACCAGGGATCGTACGAAGAACAGGTGATAACTGCTCATGACTGCGCCAATCAGACCGATCCCAAATACGACCTGATAGCCACCTGGAAAGGACATCCTGGTTAGGATCGCTCCACAAATGATGGAAGTTAAAACATAAACAAGGGATAAAACACCATTACGAGTGCCTGCGACATGGGCACGCCATTGTGGTGGGACTGCATCTGCAAAAAGCGCATTAAATCCAACCGTCAGGGCTGTCCCGGGAATACCCATCAGGAGGGCGAGCAGGATGAGCACCCAGACCTGTTCCTGGTTCTTAAAGAACCAAGGTAAAAAAATCATTATCAAGTATCCAAACCGGTAGGAAACAGCTGTCCAGAAAACTGCTTTCCCGATCGCCCGATTTTGGAGCCACTGGCTGGTGGGAATGGCGAAGATCAAATTGATCACTGCCGGCATGGCTCCCAGAAGTCCGATCTGGAGCGGGCTCGCACCCAATCGGGCAGCATATACCGCGAGAAAAGCCATCGAACTACCACTCAGGATGCCGAACCATGCCATATCCTGGTATAGATGATTAAAATTTCTCCTGTATTCTATTGGGATTTCGTTTGAGCCAAACAATTTTTTCCAAAATAACATGGTTTGATTATACTTTCCGATTCCATTTATTTGTCAGATGAGAAGGATTGGAGAAAATTAAATCGATCTTTTGGGAAATGAATCTAATTTCGACCAGGGCAGGAAAATATTAAAAAAAAGAGTAAAATTCTAAATATATATATATATTAATCATCCCTATCATAATTAAATATAAATGAGGCTACCCATGTTCCAGTATGAATACTGTAAAAATCAGATCGTCGAAACGGCACAGATCCTGGTAAAGAAAGGATACTTGATGGCAACGGGTGGGAACCTCTCCATGCGTATCCCGGGCGAATCCATGCTGGCGATCACACCTTCGAATTATGATTACATGAAAATGACCGCCAATGATATCTGCGTATTGGATTTTAAATTAAAGGTCATCGAAGGTGAATTGAAACCTTCGGTTGAGAGTGCTTTTCATGTCGGGGTGTATAAAACACGCCCGGATGTCAACGCCATCATCCATACCCACCAGGTGTATACGAGTGCCCTTGCATTAATGAAAACACCTATCCCTGCACTATTTGATGAACAGGTGCGCTACCTGGGACGCTCGGTGGAGATAATCCCTTATGCCCCTTCTGGAACGGATCTTCTGAAGAAGAAGATCGTGAAATATATTAAGAATCACAACAATGCCTACATTATGGAGAATCATGGCGCGTTGTGCTTTGGGGATGGGCTGCAAAGGGCGATCTATAACGTGGAAATATTGGAAAAGTGTTCACTGGCGTATCTGTTGACTATTTGTGCCGAACGCGAGGCAAGCAAGATCCCTTTGTCCATACGGGAGATTGCATTTTCAAAATTACGAAAGGACCAGAAGAAACTTGAAGGGGGATGATCTTCCACGGGTCGTTAATAAAACAGGAATCTTAAAAATCAATTCATTGCAGGAGAAAAAATGACCGGCAATTCTTATGGTATCTCTGATTGGCCAGATACGAAGGATATTTACGAACGTTTCGGTAGACTTTTAGGTCAACCCCCGCGTCAGATCCGGCCTGAAAAAATGCGGGATTTCCTGTTGTTTTTTGACGAAAAGTGCAAGAAGTCCAGGACCCTGACGGATGAAGCCAAGGAATTCATCCCGGGCGGGGTTCAACATAACCTGGCTTTCAATTATCCCTTCCCGATCGCGATCGAAAAGGCGGATGGCGCTTTCATGTGGGATGTGGATGGGAACCAGTATATTGATTTCCTGCAGGCTGGCGGTCCGACCGTGCTGGGGAGCAATTATGGACCGGTCAGGGAGAAGGTCTTTGAGATCATTAATACCTCCGGACCGGTGACTGGCTTATTCCATGAATACGAATTAAAACTGGCCAGGTTGGTCAACCAATACATGCCTTCCATCGAAATGTTCCGCATGCTGGGCTCCGGGACAGAGAGCGTCATGGCAGCAATTCGTATTGCGCGTGTCCATACCCACAAGAAGAAGATCATCAAGGTGGGAGGTGCCTACCATGGTTGGAGTGATCAGATGGTTTTTGGCATCCATATTCCCGGTACCGGGCGGTTTGAAGCAGCCGGCATCCCGCGCAGTTCCAGCCATCACACCCAGGAGTTTTACCCCAATAGTCTATCGGCATTAAAGCGAAAATTGATCTTCAATCAATTAAGAGGCGGGACCGCGGCTGTAATCCTGGAACCCATTGGTCCGGAGAGCGGTACACGTCCCGTAACCCGCGAGTTCAACCAGGAAGTCCGTGACCTTTGCGAAAAGTACGGAGCTCTTTTGATCTTTGATGAAGTGGTTACAGGGTTTCGCCTGGGTATGGGTGGAGCCCAGGGATATCTAAACATCAAACCCGACCTGACAATATTTGGCAAGTGCATCTCCGGTGGTTACCCGATGGCTGGTGGATTAGGAGGCCGGCGCGATATCATGCTGCATTTATCGGCAGGGATCGGCGGTACAGGTGAGCGTGCTTATGTCGGTGGAACTCTTACAGCCAACCCGTTGTCCTGTGCGGCTGGATACCATGCATTGCTGGAAATGGACCGCACCAATGCACCTGTCCTGGCAGGTCTGGCAGGCGATCGGCTTTCCAAAGGTCTGCAAAAAATGATCGATCGGCTGGATCTGCCATTTGTTGCTTTTAATCATGGTTCGATCGTTCATCTCGAGACTGCTGGCACTATGTTGCTGGATTTCAAGAATCCCCTCAAGGTCGCAAGAGAACTCAAACCTCGCAAGCATATGATGGAAGAGGTGGGAGCAGGTTTAATGTCCCAGGGTTTGATCACTTTGGCAGGCAGTCGTATGTACACAAGCATGGCTGACACGGATCAAGTCATCGATGATGCACTTTCCCGATTTGAGACGGTCTTGTCCAGCTTTTAGGTCAACTTACCTGTCACAAATTATTACCAATCTGAGAACATCCCATATCTCCTTTTGAAATTAAGGGAAAATCCTGGCTTTTGATAAACCATGGGTCTCTTTCGAAAGTTTATTAGGCAAATGCGCAATCTGATCATTCTCTCAAAAAATGCAACCGAATACCGTCGTTTGATCGAATCGGAAGAGCTACCCGATCTCGAAATTATCGCTGCCTTAAGAAATATCGGGGAGATCAACCTTGAAATAAAAAGGGATCAAGGCGTTCTTAATAAGGTTGAAATCGTTCTTGGGGATACGTCGTTGGTGGCTAAAGTCATTAAACGGATCCCCGGTTTACGCTGGGTACAGTCCACATGGGCAGGTGTAGAGCCTTTGCTTGAGTTGGGTTTGCGGAAGGATTACCTTCTAACCAATGCCCGGACTGTCTTTGGGCCGTTCATGTCAGAATACGTCTTTTCTTATCTATTATTACATGAGCGTCGCATCCTTGAACGAATGCAAGCCCAACAGCGGCATGTTTGGGACAGTACCATTACCGGCAGTTTGCGCGGCAAGAGCTTGGGGTTGCTCGGAGTTGGTTCAATCGGTTCCCACCTCGCATCGACAGCCAGGCATTTTGGATTGCAGGTGAGAGGTTATTCGCGGGTCTCTCAGGCATCTTTGGATGTCGATCAGTATTTTCATGGGGACGAATTACAAGAATTTGTGACCGGATTGGATTACCTGGTAAATACTCTACCAGGCACTCCCCAAACCCGGCATATTGTGAATTCGGATTTGCTTGGCTGGCTGCCCCGTCATGCAATTTTGATCAATGTTGGTCGTGGCAGCACGGTGGATGAACTTGCATTGGTTTCAGCCTTAACCTCTGGACAGATCTCTGCTGCAGTCCTGGATGTGTTTGACGAAGAACCACTCCCACCAGAGCATGTATTTTGGAATACACCCAACCTTTTCATCACCTTCCATACGGCAGCACCCAGTGTTCCAAGAGATCTGGCTTCCTTGTTCATTGAAAACTATCACCGCTACCGGCAGAATTTACCGCTCCTCCATAAGGTGGATTTTGACAGGGGTTATTAAAATCCTGTTTTTTCACGAGAATTTAAGAAAACAAGAAAGGAAGAAGGGTATTCTGGAGGATCACCGATCAAAGGTAACAAAATGGTAGCTGCAGGGATGCCACAATTTATGTCGTGATATAATTTGCAGTTAATCCTCCTAAATGAAAAGGACACATTCACGCTAAGAATGTTGAGATCCAACAGTTTAGGATTTTTGTTAAAACACCCATCCATCTAATCTCGGAGGTATGAATGGAAATAACAACCCAGCAGTACAAACATTGTGATCTGATCAGTGTTAAAGGTCGTATTGATAGTTATACTGCCCCCAAGTTGGGTGAGGCGATGGAAGCCATAAACAATGTTGGACGGTATAAGATCGTCCTTGACCTGAGCGGGTTGGAATTTATGTCAAGCGCAGGTTTTCGAACGATGTTGATGGGACAGCGTAATTGCAAACGATATAACCGTGGTGAGATCGTTCTGGCAGCCCTCCCAAAACGAACCCAGGAAGCACTTGATCTGACGGGTTTTACTCCCCTCTTCAGGACCTTTCCCGACTTAACCTCCGCGGTAGGTAGTTTCTAAGCAGGTGAGCGGGCTCGAGAGTCCAGAGCCACTCATAATTTAACTGTTTTGAAAAAATAATTATATCCGCATGCGTACAGTCAATTTCCAGGCTAAATATGAAAACCTGGATGCAATTCGTGAGTTTGTTGCCCAGGCAGCAATCGACGCCGGTCTCAATGAGACCGGTGTTTATGCGGTACAACTTGCCGCGGATGAAGCCTGCTCAAATATTATGGAACACGCTTATGAAGCAATAACTGGTGGTGAAATAGAAATTACCTGCAGCAACGATGGAGAAGACCTTGTTCTTATTTTTCGGGACCATGGTTGTTGTTTTGACCCAGCTTCAGTACCTGAGCCAATCTTGAATGGATCTTTGAACGAAAGACAGATTGGAGGTTTAGGTATTTTCTTAATAAACCATTTGATGGATGAAGTCAAATATGAAAACCTGGGTGAAGCTGGCAATGTCCTGACTCTTAAAAAACACTTGACGGCGTAAAATGAGAAAGTCCCAATTGCCCAAAAAATCCAGCTGGAGGCAAGTGATCGACCTGGGTGCCCGGCTGTTGGATTTAAATGGTCTGCCTGAACAACACGATCTGATCATAACGGTCATGCAGGAACTTTTCGGGGGAAAAAATGAATTATGGATCAATGATGCCTTGTTCAAGCTTCCAGGTCGTCAGTCTCAAACCATTAATAATGCAGACCTGCCATCCCCCGAAATGAACCAGGTCATTAATACAGGTACTCCCGTTCAAACCTCAGGGCAAGAAAATTGCATGGCTATTGCAGCCATTTGCCAGGGAACCATATTTGGGGTGATGCAAGTCAGCCGTTCGATCGAATCACCTTTCAATAAAAAGGACTTCGAAATCCTCCAGGGTTTGGCAGCCATGGTAGCCCAGGTCTTGCGGGATACCCATCGCAAAGCTGTGGAAGAGTGGCGTATAGAACAGCTAAACCTGGTGCGAAAGGTCAGCGCTCAGATCGTGGATGTGATGGACCTGGATGAGCTTGCCCGCCAATTGACCCGGTTGATCCAACAGACTTTTCAATATTATTACGTCGCAATCTTTACCTTTGACCAGAATCAGCAAAGTCTGAAATTTCGTTCATCAGCCGGTCCCATCGCGCATAAAAGAAAACGTCGGTCATCTCCGGTGCTGAAAGTGGAAGTCGGTAAAGGGATCATTGGTTTGGTAGCTCTGACCGGGGAAGAGATCCTCAGTAACGATGTCCATAACGAACCGCGTTTTAAATACACGGATAGCCTTCCTGAAACCTTGTCGGAAATAGCTCTTCCCCTAAGAATAGAAGACAAGATCCTGGGAGTTCTCGATATTCAAAGTAACGGAGCTAATGCCTTTCATCCAAACGATCTTCTGGTCCTTAGGGCTCTGGCAGATAACATTTCCATCGCAGTTGAAGGTGCTCATCTTTATGGGGATCTGCAGAAGCGGGCTCAACATCTGGCACTTGTAACAGAGGTCAGCCGGGATATCACATCAATTCTAGATCTGGATGAATTGCTTCGAAAAGTAGCATCCTTGATACAGGAACGGATGGCATATCCCCATGTTCATCTTTTCAGTGTTCATCCCAACCGTCGCAAGATCTACCATGAAGCCGGGAGTGGATGGCGTGCCCAATCACTGGAAGGGTACAGCCTGGATATGGACAGTCCTATGGGTCTTATCCCCTGGGTTGCCTCCCACGGTCAGACTCTAATGATCAATGATGTCTCTCTCGAACCACTTTATGTGCCCTCGCCGCTCCCTCCATTAAATACAAAAGCCGAGCTGGTTGTTCCATTGATATATTCCGGCCAGGTATTGGGCGTGATGGACATTCAGGCAGAGAAATTAAATGCATTCACGGACGATGACCGCTTCATTTGTGAGGCTCTGGCTGACAATATCGCTACAGCGATCCACAATGCAGATCTATTTCAGTCCGAGAAGTGGCGAAGGCAGATTGCAGATAGTTTGCGTGAAGTGGCTGGTTTATTGTCCGCGAATGTCAGCGTGGATGATGTCCTGGATACCATTTTGGGCGAATTGGAGAAGGACCTTCCTTGCGAGGTATCTGCGATCTGGTTGTTGGATGGGGAAGAACTATACCTGGCTCACATCCGGGGTGCAGATCCAATTGATGTGGAGATCGCCAGGAAGGATTGGCCAGACTCTTCCAATTTCCTGATGGAAACGCTAAATTCAGATGAACCGGTTATTCGAAAACCCATGGATCCCATTGGTCCTAGCGGTGCTGTCAGGGGCTATTCTGCTGATTATTCTTCCATTGCTGCAAGGTTGCAGGTTGGCAACCAACCGCTCGGTGTTCTGACCCTTGCCCATCCTACTTCGGGCAGGTATGGTCATGAAGCTCAGGCTATCACATCCACTTTTGCAGGCTACGCGGCTGTCGCGATCGAAAATGCAAGGTTATTTGATGCTGCCCAGGAACAGGCATATGCTTCAGCGGCTTTGTTGCAGGTAGCTCAAACGGTGGCAAATGCAAAAGATCTGGATGACCTTTTGGCATCCATCACCCGCATAACACCGATACTTGTAGGCGTGGAATCTTG
>Ga0334722_10003278_pt1 | contig 17564 bp, 13 predicted proteins | sample C3_bottom_MG_FD_207210 | JGI IMG/M metagenome (GOLD analysis project Ga0334722, IMG submission 207210) | Sediment microbial communities from Yellowstone Lake, YNP, Wyoming, USA - C3_bottom | ecosystem: Environmental > Aquatic > Freshwater > Lake > Sediment | place: USA: Wyoming | collected...
ATGCTCTTTTCGCCCAAAAACCTTGATAAATCTACCGACTTATGTCACCTAGATCCCTTGACATATCACCGCTGGTCTCTCCAGTTCCATCATGCTTGCGGGCACGCGGGCTTTTCGGGAGAAGGACGACGAAAGTGGTACCCTGGCCCACGCCGGTGCGCAGGATGATCTTGCCTCCCAGCCGTTCGACGGTCTTTTTGACCAGAGATAATCCCAGGCCCGATCCCTCCGGTTTGGTGGTAAAACCAGGTTGGAAAATTTTCTGCCGCCACTCCGGTGGGATCCCCGGGCCCTGATCGCGTACCACCAGCTGCAGATAATGCCGCGACTCGCGCAAAAGGACGTTGACTTGCCGCCGAGACGGATCTTGTTGCTGGACAATATAGATGGCATTTTCCAAAAGGTTACCCAGGATGACTACCAGATCATGGCTGTCAAGGCCGGCTCCCGGGTGGGCGAGATGGGTGCGGGGATCAAGTTCCACGTTTACCCCTTTTTCCTGGGCTTCACTGATTTTCCCCAATAAAAGACCGGCCAGGGTCGGGTCCGGTACGTGCCGCGTCAAGAAAGAGACCAGATCTTGGCGGCTGCGGGTGACGTGGGCGATGTAGTCGATGGCCTCCTGGTAAGAACCCAACTGAATGAGTCCCGAGATGGTATGGAGCTTGTTCATAAACTCGTGAGATTGGGCGCGCAACCCCTCGACCAGCTTTTTTACTCCCGTTAGCTCCTCGGCCAGTCTTTTGACCTCGGTCCGGTCGCGAAAAGAGGCCACCGCCCCCACCACCTCTTTCCCGGAGCGTATCGGTACGCGGTTGGTGAGGATGACCGTGTCGTTAATGACCTGTTCTTGATCGTATTCGGGCAGTCCGGTTTCCAGAACATACGGGAGACGGGAGTTGGGGACGATCTCGTTGATGGTTTTTCCGGTGACGTCGGTTGTGATCCCGAGAAGGCGGCGGGCGGCATCGTTGAACAAGGTGATTCGCTGTTGCCGGTCAATGGCGACAATGCCTTCGCGCACGGACTGGACGATGGCCTCTCGCTCGTCCAGCAAAGTGGCAATTTGGGCCGGTTCCAAACCGCGAATGATGGCCTTGATTCGGCCGGCCAAAAAAACGGCGCCAAAAGCACCGGCCAGGAGGCTGGTGATGGTGGCCAGGTAGACTGAGGTTTTCACCGTCGCCACGGCCTGCTGGACGCTGTTATCCAGGCGCCCAACGACAACCACCCCCAGCTGTTCGCCATTGGCCTCGTCCCGAATGGGGACAAAAGCCCGCACCGAAGGACCGGAGATGCCGACGGCGCGCGAAACGTATTCTTTGCCCAATAGCGCTTCGCCTTCGTCCCCTCCCGTAAAGCGCTTTCCGATGAGGGCGGGGTTGAAGTGAGAGTAACGAATGGCCTGCTGGTTTAAAATGACGATGAATTCCACGTGCGTCCGCCGGCGAATTTCCTCCATCATTGGCTGCAAAATGGCAGCCGGATCAGGTGCCTTCATGGCCGCCTTTACTTCGGTCATCCGCGCGATGGTCTGGGCGAGGTCCATGACGTTATCCTCGACCATCTGGTTATATTGCCGGGTTAAGACATGAATGGCAAATAAACTGAGCAACCCAACGGAGATGGCCACCACGATGGTCACCAAAAAGATGATCATCTGACTTAAGGTGTAGGCTTGGCGAGAAGACCGCACCAGCACTCCTCCAGGCCCAGGATGTTTTGGCAAAGTACCCCGCTAGGTTGTCCTTCTCTGGCCAGTTACCATAATACTGATTCCACTGCCAGGCGGCGTTACTGTCTGAGCGACCATTATCCTCTGACCGGAATGAGGGACCCTCTGGTTTGCTTAACCCCGAGTGGCGCTATTTCCCCGGCTGAGGCTTTAATTTTAAGTATTCTGTAACCTCGGCCATCTTTCCTTTGGAAAAATAATTTCCCTAAGAACAAAATTTACGAAAATTACTCAATGCACCTATCTAGGTCATCCCCGGGCTGATCGCGAATTAATAAAGGAAAAAGAAAGCTAAACCTGGTTTTTATTGACGAAACAGCTGGGAGGAAGAGGTATGCGCATTGATCCGGAAAAATGCATCGGCTGCGGCAGTTGCCTGCCCTATTGCCCCATGCGAGCCATTACGCTGGAGGACGGACTGGCCGTCATTGACGAAGAGGCCTGCGTTGATTGCAATGTGTGTTTCCGGGCCGGGGTCTGCCCAACAGAGGCCATCTTCATGCCGGAACTAACCTGGCCCAGAAGCGTTCGCAATACCTTCAGTGATCCTCTGGTTCCCCACAAGTCGACGCAAGTTTTGGGGCGGGGGACAGAGGAAATGAAGACCAACGAGGTTACCGGACGTTTCCGGCTGGGCTATGTGGGTATGGCCGCGGAATTGGGACGCCCGGGAACGGGGACCTACTTCCGCGACGTGGAGAAGGTAGCCCGGGCGGTGGCCGCCGTTGGGGCCAAATTCGAGCCCAAAAACCCGGTGACCTCTCTGATGATCGATACCTCCACCGGTCAGCTGCGGGAAGACATCCTCCTGGAAAAGGTCCTCTCGGCCATCGTCGAGTTCGAAATTCCAGTGGAGAAGGCTGGAGCGGCGCTGGCGGCATTGAAGAAGGTCGCCCAGGAGATCGATACCGTCTTCAGCCTCGACATTATCAGCCGGGTGGCCCCCGATGGGACGACGCCAATCCAGCAGTTGGCCCAGGAGGCCGGATTTACCCCCTCTTTAAATGGTAAGACCAACGTTGGCTTAGGTCGCCCCCGGGCCGATGTATGATGAGGGGGCGTCTCGGGAACGCTAGACGGCTCGCCGACGTGGCGCGGCAGCGGAGAAGCGGCCGAACCGATGGCCAGCGCGCTGGGCCAACCGGGAAAAGGCCAAAGGGAGGGCTAGCGCGCCGCTCGGGCCCGGGAAGGGCCAAATGCCACCGCCAGTAGTTGATTTTAAACGAAGTTCGTTATTTAGGGCGCTGAGGTCTCCAGCGTTGCCCGCCTTTTGAACCCGGGCCAATCTGACCTGAAAGGAGTGAAATCCTGGTTGCCGGAGGCCGGCTGCCTTTTGGGCAGCTCAACGAAACCAGGTTCTCAAGATGACTCACAGTTTACACCGTCAGGGTACGCCAGATAATCTTAAAAATGATTTTGTGGTTTTCGCCATCGCCGCTCAAGGATACAACGCCGAGGGGGCCGAGCCGAAATTCCGCCGCTTCGCCGAAATCGTTTTGCGGCATAATCCCGTGAGTTTTGGCGACATGCGGACGGGCAATTTCTTTTCCACTCCTTTGGAAAAGATCCTTTCCAGTCTACGCGGCAATTCCATCGTCCACGCCGTTTTCAACGACGAGGAAACGGTGACTGCCGTCTTGAAAGAGCTCCGGGACGCGGATCTGGGAATCTCCGTCGTGGTCTCCGGGCTGTTCGGACCGGTGCATGAGGCCTGCCGCCGGGTCGGCCTGGAAATACACACCATTGAGCACTCTTTGGGTGTTTGGGGTAAGACCGAGAAGCTCCCGGATCCGGCCATATTGCAACTGACCACCATGTGCGGTCACGGGATGATCGCCTTTAGCCTGGTGGAACACCTCCTTGCGGAGATTGAGGCTGGACGGAGATCGGTCAAGGAAGCAGCGCGCGAACTGGCGGCACAATGCCAGTGCGGCATCTTCAACCCCGTCCGGGCTGAAGGGATTCTTCAACAGCTGCTGGTAAAGGAAAAGGCCTCGTAATCGAGGGAGGGGTTGGGGGTGGCTTTGAGCCGGGAGGTGTTACGACGGCTAGAGATCCTCCTCGGTCCGGAACGGGTGATGACCCAGGACGTCGACCGGCTGGTCTATGCTTTCGATTCCTCCTTTGAGGCTTCTTTAAACCGTTATGAGCCGGACGTGGTCTTGCGGCCACAAAATACGGCCGAGATTTCGGCCATCTTGAAGCTGGCCTGGGAGTACGAAATCCCGGTGACCCCCAGGGGAGCCGGCACTGGCCAAAACGGCGGAGCGGTGGCCGTCCGGGGCGGGATCCTTCTCGATCTCTCCGGCATGAAACGGATCCTGGCCTATGATTTGGAAAACCTGCAGGTCTTGATTGAGCCAGGTCTCGTTCATGCCGAACTTAACCAGGCTTTGAAGCCCCAAGGCTTTTTCTTTCCTCCTGACCCGGGCAGCAGTAAGATGTGCACCCTGGGAGGAATGGTTTCTTTCAATTCGAGTGGCATGCGAGCGGTCAAGTACGGGACGACCCGGGAATACGTCTTGGGGTTGGAGGTCGTCCTGCCCGACGGTCAGGTCATCACCACCGGCGGGCTTCGCTCCAGGGCCCTGAAAAGCGCCTCTGGTTACGAGTTGACGCGGCTCTTTGTAGGCTCCGAAGGTACCCTGGGGGTCATCACCAAGATCAGATTGAAGGTCTTGCCGCTGCCCGAAAAGCGGGGCTTGGTTTTGGCGGCCTTTCCCCGCGTTGAGGACGCCGGCCGGGCCGTCATCGCCGTCTTCCGCCAGCATTTGACTCCTTCGGCCATTGAGATTTTAGACGATTCAGCCATGCAGGCAGCCATGGCCTACAAACCGGGCTTGACTTTGCCAACGGGAGAGGCCCTCCTCTTGTTTGAAGTCGACGGCAGCCCGGCCGATGTGGCTTATCAGGCTCAGCGCATTGCCGAAACCTGCCGCGGGCTGGCCTCCCATGTTGACTGGAGCGACGACCCGCAGCGGGTGGCCGATCTCTGGGAAGCCCGGAGCCTGGTGGGGGCTGCCGCTTCCCGCGTCAAACCGGGAACGACCAGGGTCTACGACGGGGAAGACATTTGCGTCCCCATTGCCCGCGTTCCGGAAGCCCTCAAGCGCATCCGGCAGATTGGCCGAGAGAACGACGTCGTCATCGTCACTTATGGTCATATCGGCGACGGCAACCTGCACTCAGCTCCGGTGGTGGACACCAGGAAACCGGAAGAGGTGGAAAAGGCGAAAAGGGTGGTTGATGCCATTCACCGGCTGGCTTTGGAGCTCGAAGGGACCACTACCGGCGAGCATGGGGTCGGTCTTTCCCGGGCGCGCTACATGGAAGAAGAACACGGGCCGGCTTTGGAGGTCATGCGCGTCATCAAAAGGGCCCTGGACCCCAAAGGGATCATGAATCCGGGGAAAATGGCCCTTTGAAAATATCACCAGCGCTGGCCAGCAGCGGGGCGGCCGACCGTGTCGCCTGAGGAGCTCAGTTTATGGCAAGAAGGCCTTTCGATCTTTCTGAAGAGATCATGAAGTGTGTCCGTTGCGGTCAGTGCCGTTCCGTTTGTCCCATCTTTTTGGAGACGGGTTTGGAGCGGCATACCCCACGCGGGCGGATCATCTTGACCAAGGCCCTCCTGGAAAGAACCCTGACTCCGGATAAGTACCTGGCCGACGCTTTGAATAATTGCCTGCTCTGTCACTCCTGTGTGGTGGAGTGCCCAAACGGCGTCAATGCCCCGGAGATCATTCTTTACGGCCGGGCGGAATTGGTTCGACGGCGGGGGTTGTCGCTGGTAAAGAAGACCATTTTCCGAGTACTGTATCATCCGCGGCTTTACCGCTGGTTGGGGCGCGTGGGGGCAGCCCTTTTGCCCATCATCGGTCGGGCGGTGACGGCTGGGGCGGGCAAAGAACAAGTTATTGTTTTGCCTTCCGCGGCGGTGAACGGGAATCGGGTCAAGGGTTTCCAGGTACGTTGGTCCCTTCCGGGGTTGGCGAAAGGGCGTCTTCTGCCTCCCGTCCGTCCACGTTCCTTCATGGCCGACCTGAAACGGAGGGAGCCGGGGCTGGCTGCGGATAAGGCGACGGTTGAGAAGGACCTCCTCGTGGAGCAGGCCTTTTCTCGTGGGCAGGCCAGAACCCAGGAAGAGGCCTCACCGCATGAGCCGGCGCTATCCCGCCAGCGGACCAGGCCCCAGGCGGAGGTCTTGCTGCGTCAGCCGGCGCTATTCCGCCAGCGAGCCCGACAGCAGGAAGAGGTCTTACCGCGGGAGTGGGACCAATCTCAGGAAAAAGTCCTACCCCAAGGGGCAATACCAAAGGCGCGGCCGAAAGTGGCCTTTTTTGTGGGGTGCGCCATCGACCAGGCCTACCCGGAGATCGGCTGGGCGACTCTTGAGGTCCTGGAGAAAAACGGAATTGAAGTGGTGGTGCCGGAAAGCCAGGTTTGTTGCGGCATCCCGGCTTTGGCGGCCGGGGATCTGGAGGCCGCGCGCACGGCGATGGTCAAAAACCTGGAGGCTTTGGGTAAGGAAGATTACTCGGCCGTCATCACCGCCTGCGCCACCTGTGGGAGCACGCTCCGGGTGGAATACCCCGGGGTTTTGAGCGAAGGACGACCGGAGTTGCGGGAGAGAGCACGGGTGCTGGCTGAGCGGGTGCGGGATATTTCCGAATTCCTGGCGGAACTTTCCGGGTTCACCCGTCCCACCGGTTCACTGGCGGCCCGGGTGACCTACCATGATCCCTGCCACCTGAAAAAAGTTCAGGGCGTAAAGGATGAGCCGCGGGCCCTCTTGGCGGCCATCCCGGAACTGCAACTTGTGGAGATGAAAAACGCCGACGCCTGTTGCGGCTGTGGCGGTTCTTACAGCCTCGCCTACTATCACATTTCCCGCCGCATCAATGAGCGTAAATGGAAAGGGGTGGAGGAAACGGGGGCTCAGGTCCTCGCCACCAGCTGCCCAGGTTGCCTACTCCACCTGCGGGATGGGGCCGAAAGACGAGGCAGCAAAGTGGAAGTGGTTCACGTGGTCGAGCTTCTGGCGGCGGCTTATGGCGACGATAGGCAGCCAGACGCTCAAGGAAGCTAAGCCTGATCGGCCGCAGCTGGGAGAGGGGTCCAGCGAGGTTGCGCCAGAAAGAAGCTGAGGCTCAGCTCTTTAGCGTAAGCCCGGTTCCCGCAAGGGCCAGAGAGGGATGAGGGGAAGCAGGTCGAAGGGGAGTAGGGGAAAGGAACCCGCCCTGCTCATTCCTTTAAACCAACCAGGCTCGTTGCGGGGGTCAACGAGGGTATCGCCGTGCAGGAACCCTCGCTGATGTATCCAACGTGCGTGTGATGTGCATGTTTCCCCCAGACATGCCTGGGAGGGATTTGGGGCGACTGTTGGTGGCAGCAGGGACTCGGTTTTCCTCGGGAAAGGGGGTGCTTGTCCGCATAAAAGACGGAACATTGGGAAGGAAACGGCGATCAACAACAGTTGAGCAAGAGAGAAAAACTTGAAGGGAGGTTATCTTCTTGAGAAAGCGGCTAGTGGTCCTCTTAGTCCTGGCCCTTTTCCTTGGCCTGTTCTCGGCCGGAGGGGTCTGGGCCCAGGAGGTGGGCAAGGCCTTCAAGGTGGGGGCGGCCGAGGTGACGGTTTTTGCGCCACGGACGGTTTGGGAAGGTACCAATGCCCACGTCATCATCAAGTTCGAGAATCATACCAACCAGCCCATTAAAGACATCAAGGCGACCCTGGCTTTGCCGAAGGGGGAGGAGAAGCGTTTTTCCTACAAGGGGAAGACCGAGCTCACTTTGCCGGAATTGAAAGCCGGGGAGACCAAATATCTGGCCTTTACCTACATCAGCCCAGTACTGGGAAAGGAATTAAAGGACTACACGGCGGTAGTTGGGCTCGAGGTGGGAGACGCCAAGGGTTCTTTCAACTGGACCTTCAGCGTCCGGCCGGGGGCGCGTTTCCGGCAGAATACCCCGGAGATCGTCAGCACCATCATGTGGGTGACCATCGGTATGGTCATCTTTTGGTTCCTCGTCTTCAAGTTTTACTTTAACCGTTCCTGGAAGCTCATTCCTTAAGGGAGGGGAGGAAAGGACATGTCGGTAGCTGAAGATAAACTCGCGCCCTGGATGAAGGAAGACGCGCTGGTGGAACCCTGGTCCCTGAAAGTGGGTATTCCCTTCAAGGAACGGGTAAAAGACCTCGGGGCAGGGGCTCTGGTAGCGGCCACTTTTATCGGTTCTGGGGATGTGGCTGTTGGAGCAACGGCCGGGGGTTATTTTGGCCTTGGTTATTGGTGGGCCTACTGGGTGACCTGCGCGGCGGCCTGGGCGGCCATGGACATCAGTGCCCGATATTGGCTGGCGCGGAAGAAGCCGGGGGTATGGATGTTCACCGACATCCACTGGATTTTGGGGATCTTCCTGGCCATTTTTGCCGTCTACTTTGGGGTCGGCAACGTGAACTCTCAGATCGGCGTAGCCGGGCAGGCGCTAACGGGACTATTCCCGAGTCTCTCCTGGGACGTGGCCAACATCATCGTCGCCTTAGCGGCGATGGCCCTGGTTTGGTTCGGCAGCTACAACTTGACGGAGAAGCTCTTCTTCTGGCTGCTCTTGATGATCGTGGCCAGCTTCTATGCGGCCTTGGTGGCCACGGGGGTCTCGGTGGCCGATGCCGCCCGCGGCTTGCTTCCGGCTGTTGACCCGAAAGGCCAGTTCAATTCGATCTTCCAGGCCATCGCCGGGACCAACATCAACGGGGCGGCCGTCTTGCTCTTCTCTTACACGATGATGGAAAAGGGCCAGTGGCACGATTCCCTCACCGAGCGGGCCAAGATTCTCACGAAAGCTCGAGCCGACAACCTGCTGGCTTCCTTTGGTGCAGCTGTCACCGCCCTGGCCATCCTGGGTGTCATCAACCAGATCATCTATCCCCATGGGATAATTCCCCGGAAAATCGAGGACTTCGCCTCCCTCATTGAGCCCGTGGCCGGCAGCTGGTCCATTTACGTCTTCTCCCTGGGCCTCTTTGCCGCTTCCTTCTCTACGGCTATCGGTAACGGGATGCTGGCGGCGTACATCCTGACCGATTATTTCCAGGTGTCAACCGAGGCCTCGTCGCTACCCTTCCGGGTGGTCTACGTGGGGAACGCCCTCATCGCCACGGCCCTCCTGGTGATGCGCATTGACCCCATTTTCCTTAAGACCGTCACCTCGGCCATGAACGCCATGTTCTTCGGGGTGGTGGGGCTGGTCCTGTTTTATTGGTCGGTGAGCCCGAAACTCGGTTATTTCCGCAACGGGAAAAATATCTGGCTTTGGGCTCTGTCCCTGTTAATGCTAGCCATTGCCCTGCACGTTGGTGTCTTCAACATCTTCGCTCTGTTCGGCATCAAGTTCTAGGAGGGAGGCAGGGACATGCAGATCGTTCTCTTTTTGATTTACGCCGCTTTGGTGGGCTATGCCTTCTACGCATCTTTATTCGGCAAAGCTTGATGCCGGTGTGGACCTGGGCCGGAGGCGGATTTCCGCCTCCGGCTGACCCAGTGTGCTCTCCGGGTAGCGTCCGCCACCGGTTAACATAACAAGGGGGCAATGTCATTGCGCCGTTGGGTCTTTCTTCTGATTCTACTTCTCATTCCGGGCTTTTTTCTGATCTGGCACCTGCGCAGTAAGGCCGATCAGGGTGTTTACGGCACGGATATGATTTACGTTTTAGACGAAGAGGGTAATGCCCGGGTCACCATGGTGGATAAGGTCTATTTTACCACCCCAGCAGTGGAGAAGAACTTTGAAGAGACCCTTTCTCGTCCGGTGGCTGTCCAGGATTTGGAATTGAGGATCAAGGAGATGGTCCAGAAGTTGGCCAGAGAGGCTGGCGTGAGTGACTGGGCGGTAGACGGGTTCAGTGGATACCGCAAAAAAGAGGTCGGTTTCGGTGGACGCTACGTCAGTTTTACCTGGAAGAACTTCGCCCGCCGCCAGGGAAACCAGCTGGTGGTGGATTTCCGTTTTGCCCAGAAGATCAGGATGAACGAGCATTCCTCTTTAGTCATTGTCCCGCCGGCCGGACTCAAGATAATCCGCTTGGAGCCTGTTGCCGACAGTAAGGGACAGGATCGCCTGGTTTGGCAGGGCCCAAAAGAGATCGCCTGGCCCTATTTAGTCTTGGCGCGGCCGTGAAGGATGGTTTCCAGTCAGGGTAGACGTCTCTGGGGTGGCGAAGGGAGCCCGCCTGACTGCGGGCAGCTAAGTCCGGGTAACCCGTATCACTGGCGATGCCGCCTTCAGATAAACGGCACGATCCGGAAGTGGCGAACCCTTAGGGGTCGTAAGACACTAGCTCATGAACTGCCTATGTGGCGAAGGGGGAGCGCAGCGCCTCCCTGGGGGGTCTCCGCCAATGGCTTCCGGGCGAAAGCGAGGCGGTCGGAACCGAGCAGCCAGATGGCGGGCAGCTCCTCAGCGGCAGCACTTTTTCCTAAAAAAAATTCCTTGCGCCACCGCCGGTGGCGGCAAAAATTCTATCCGGATCATGAAATTTATTTTCTCATAGAGAAACCAGCAGGATTTTTTGTGGCGATGGCGAATTTCTATTACCCAGAATAGGGTTTTATATAGCGAGAAGATACGGCGAGGATTTCACTTAAGGGGGGTTTTGTATGCTGGCTTACAGCCCAAAAGATCCGAAGAAAATGCGGGAGACGAGGGGGAGCACGGTTCAATCCATCGAGAGGGCGCTCGACATCCTGGAGCTGCTGGCCAAAGAAGGACAACCCATGCGACTCACTGACTTGAGTTTGAAACTGGGGCAGCATAAGAGTACAGTGCACCGCCTCCTGGCCACACTGGAAAGACGGCAGTACGTAGAGCAGCACCGAGATACGGGGCGTTATGGCCTGGGTTTGCGGGTCTTTGAACTGGGAGCACGGGTTTTCAATAAAATGGAATTACGGGTAGAGGTGAATCCCTTTCTCCGTGAACTGGTGGACCGTACTTCGGAAACCGCCCACCTGGTCATCCGGGATGGTTGGGAAGCCGTCTACATCGATAAGGTGGAAAGCCCCCATTCAATTCGCATGTATTCCGAGATCGGCAAACGGACGCCCTTATATTGTACGAGTATGGGGAAGGTCCTCTTGGCCGGTATGTCCGACGACGAGATCGAGCGTTTCTTGCGGGAAGTGAAGCTGGTCCGCTACACGCCAAATACCATTACTGACCCCAACGAGCTGCGGCGGCACCTGCACCAGGTCCGGATAAATGGTTATGCCATCGACGATGCTGAGCACGAAGAGAATGTTCGCTGCATCGGCGCTCCCATCCGCGACTACATGGGGCGGGTCATTGGTGCCGTAAGTCTGGCTGGACCCAGCATGCGCATCACCCGGGAGAGGATGGGAGAGCTGGCCAAGGTCCTCAAAGAAGTGACGGCGCGGATTTCGGCCCGTTTCGGCTACGACGAAGAGGGTTGAGGAAGCTTCGCGCCCGCGGTAAAAAGCCACAGCTTCGTTTTGCCAGCTTCGTTTTGCCCGTCTTGTCCCTGCACCGCGGCCAGGACAGTACCGATCCACCACCTCCAAGCCTGCGCCCCACCAGGGACATTGGCATAAGGGATTAGGCCCAAAGGGGGCGAAAAGATGCGCTTAGTCTTGATCGGGCAGGCTGACTTCGGTAAGGCCGCTCTGGAGGCCCTTCTGGGTGCCGGTCACCAGGTGGTGGGTGTAATCACCCCGCCGGATCTCCCCGGGGAAAAACCCAACCCCGTCAAGGTTTTTTGCCTGGAAAAGGGCCTCAACCTGCTTCAACCCAAGAGCTTAAGAGGGCAAAGAGTGTACAACTGGGTAAAAGACCTGACTCCTGACCTCCTGGTTTTGGCCTATGTCACCCAGTTTGTACCGCAGGCGGTCATCGATCTGGCCCGTTATGGTGGGATAAATTATCATCCGTCTCTCTTGCCGAAATACCGTGGCGGTACGGCCATTAACTGGGCCATCATTAACGGCGAGAAAGAGACGGGGGTGACCATTCATTACATCGACGCTGGGGTCGATACCGGTGATATCATCCTGCAACGAGCCGTGCCCATTGCCCCCGAAGACGACGTACTAACCCTCTACTTCAATAAGCTTTTCCCGCTGGGGATTGAGCTCCTGGTGCAGGCCGTCGATCTCATCGAAAAAGGCCAGGCCCCCCGATTGCCGCAGGATGAGTCCCAGGCTTCTTTCCAGCCGGTGCTCAAGGAGGCCGACACCATTATCAACTGGTCTGATCCGGCCGAAAAGATCTACAATCTGATACGGGGGAGCGTACCGCGACCAGCGGCCACCACTTACTATAACGGACGGGTGGTCAAGATCACCCAGGCGGCCTGGCGTCCGGAAGACGGAACGGGGCTTCCCGGCCAGGTCCTGGCCGTGGGGGACGAAGGGTTTTGGGTCAAAACGGGGCAGGGGAGCCTGCTGGTGAAACACGGCCACCTGGCCGGAAGAAAGCGTGGCCCGGCCCTGGAATTAGTTCGAGAAATCGGTTTGAAGGTCGGGGATCGTCTCGGCTGAAGCGCTTTGGCCGGTTGGGTGGACCCAATCACGGACGGTTGGATTAACCACGGAGCGCAAAACAAGGAAGCTCGCAAAGCGATGGTCCACCCATCGCTTTTACCTTTCCGGGGAGAAATTCCTGGGGAAAAATTTTTCTTGCTGGCAGGAAAAAAGACCCGGGTGGCGAATATAATGAGCCAGGAGGATTCATCGGACGTCCTACAAGTTCGGAAATCGGGATTGGCAGAAGGCTCTTTTACAGAAGGTGAAACCATTGACTCCTCCTCTAAAACGACCCAGCATCACCGATTTAATCGTCGACCATCTTTTAAAGCGGATCAGGGAGAAAGAACTGCGCCCCGGTGATCGTTTACCGTCGGAACAGGAGTTGGCCAAGAGTTTGGGCGTCAGCCGCAATTCGCTGCGCGAGGCTTTTAAACGCCTGGCTTCCTTGGGCCTCCTGGAGATTCGCCAGGGAGAGGGGACCTTCCTTAAAACTCCGTCGGTGAGCTCGACCATTGAGACGCTAAGCCCCTTTTTGCAGGTGGACGGGCCTCAGTTACAGGAGCTTTTTGAGGCCCGGTTATATTTGGAGAAGGGAACAGCCCGGCTGGCCGCCCTCCGGATGGATCCGGCACAATTGGCCCAGATGGATGCCCTGATAGAAGAAATGGAACGGGCGTCCCTGGCCGATCCCGACGCTTATGCCGAGAATGACTTCCGGTTCCACTTTTTGATCGCTGAGGCGGCCGGAAATTCCGTTTTAAAGAGAATGTTAGAGACCGTCAGCCAGCTCATTCGTGACCAGCAGGGCTTGATCAGCCAGGCTCATTTTTCCCGGCGGTTAACCCTCAAAGACCACCGGGAAATTGCCCAGGCGTTGCACGCTCGCGATCCTCTGGCCGCCGAAACGGCCATGGAAAAGCATCTCCGGGAGGCCGAAAAAGTCTTGCGGGCCCAGCTGGCGGAGACGGGGTCCAGTGGTGGTCGCCAGGAGGCCTGGCCACCCTCAGACCGCGTTCCTTCTTAAATCTAAAAAGAGGGGAGGCCGCAGGGAGAATGGAAGAGCGGATTTTGCAGGAGCTTAGGAAGATAGTCGGGCCCGAAAACGTGGTGAGTTCTCCGGTCGCCCTTCTCACGTATGGCTATGACGCCACGTTGCTGGAAGGGCGGGCGGACGTCGTCGTTTTCCCCCTGGATACCGCTCAGGTGGCGGCCGTTATGGCCCTGGCCCACCGCGAGCGGATCCCGGTGACGCCACGGGGAGGGGGGACCAATCTCAGCGGCGGCTCTATTCCCCGGGCCGGGGGGATCGTGCTGGTCTTGACCAGAATGAACCGGATCCTGGAAATCGATCCGGAAAACCGGACGGCCACCGTTCAGCCGGGGGTAACCAACATGGAGTTGCAGAAGGCGGTGGCCCCCCTAGGTTTTCGTTATGCCCCTGACCCGGCCAGTCAGAAGGTATCGACTATGGGGGGAAACGTTGGCGAGTGCTCGGGCGGCATGCTGGGAGTTAAGTACGGTGTGACCAAGGATCATGTCCTGGGTTTGAAAATAGTCTTGGACGATGGTCAGGTCATCCAAACCGGGGGGAAGTTGGCTCCCGATTATCCCGAGCTCGATTTCACCTCCATTTTAGTCGGCTCCGAAGGGACTTTGGGTGTAGTTACGGAGATCACCGTCCGCTTGATGCCTTTGCCGGCGGCCACCAAAACCATGCTGGCGGTATACGACCGACTGGAGGATGCCGGGGACTCGGTATCGGCCATTATCGCCAGTGGGATCATCCCGGCCACCCTGGAACTTTTGGACCGGGTGGTCATCGGGGCGGTGGAGGATTTTGTTCATGCCGGTCTACCTCTTGACGCCGAGGCCGTCCTTTTGATTGAAGTCGACGGGGCGGCCGAGGGGTTGGAACGGCAAGCCGAAGAGGTCATCCGCCTTTGCCGGGAAAAAGGGGCTCGCGAAGTCCGGGTGGCCAAGACAGCTCAGGAACGCGACCTTTTATGGTTGGGACGGCGGACGGCCATTGGAGCTATAGCCCGTCTCCGGCCGTCTTACGACCTGGAGGACGTGACGGTGCCCCGGAACCGCCTCACCCAAATGCTGCGGGAGGTAGCCCGCCTGGCGCGGGAATACCGCCTGCAGATCGGTCTTTTGGCTCATTCCGGTGACGGTAACCTCCACCCGCTCATGTTATTTGACGAGCGGGACAAAGAGGAAATGGAGCGGGTCATGGCGGCCCGGGCCGAGATGTTTCGCGTGGCCTTGAAACTGGGGGGTACCCTTTCCGGCGAGCACGGCATCGGGCTGGGGAAGCTGGATTTTATGCCCGAGCTCTTCCGCCCGGCGGAAATAGATTTCATGCGAAGAATCAAGGCGGCCTTTGACCCGAGCGGCATCATCAATCCGGGTAAGGTGGTGCCAGCTGATTAAAGTTGGGGGGCGGAATGGAACATGACCAAGCCAAACTACCGGCGGGAACTGGAGAAAATAGTAGGCGAGGAGGATGTAGTTACTGCTGGTCCGACCTTTGCGGAGTACAGTTACGGTGGGCTCTTTCAACCCGATGCCCTCGTCTTTCCGGCGGATGCCGGCGAGGTGCAGACCCTGGTGCGCTTGGCCAATGAGAAGGGTTTTCCGCTGATCCCGGTTGGGGCTGGTTCGCGCCTTCTCACCGCTCTTTTGCCTTTTCAGCAGGGCGTGCTGGTCTCCTTGCGGCGACTACAGGAGTTTCGGGAGTTGGACGCCGAGAACCTGACCGTGGAAGTGGGGGCCGGAGTAACCAATCTCCAGTTGAACCAGGCCCTGGCTGCTTGGCGCCTTTTCTTTCCCCCGGACCCGGAGAACCTCGCTTTATCCACCCTCGGGGGGCAGGTGGCCACCAACGCCGCCGGTCCCAAGCGTCTGGGATACGGCACCACCCGCGATTATTTGCTGGGCCTGGAATTTGTGACGGCGCAGGGGGAACTGGTCCGTTTCGGGGGGAAGAACTTAAAAAACGTGGCGGGCTACGACGTGCCGCGTTTTTTGGCCGGCTCCCGGGGCGCTCTGGGCATAATTACGTCCATCATCTTTAAAGTCAAGCCATTGCCGGAAACCGAAAATCTTTTAGTCCTCTCTTTTGACTCTCTGGAAAACGCCCTGGTCTTTGCCTCTTCGGTCCGGGAGAAAGTCGCCAATCTTGTCGCCTTGGATTATCTGGATCGGGCGGCGGCAGCTCTCATAGGGAGGGAAGGAGAGACGATTTTGCTGGGCCTGGCGGGGGTTAAAGAAGCGGTGGCGGTGGAGACCGAACGCTCTTTGGACCTGGCCCGGCAATGGGGAGCGACGGATCACCAGGTGTTAAGTGGGCCGGAGGAAAAGGATGTCCTTTGGGAGCGCCGGCGCAATCTGAGCCGTATTTGGGCGGAACGTCAGGGCCGGCCGGTTTTTCAGGCCGTGCTTTTGGTATCGCCCAGCGAGGAACGACTGCTCCTGCCCAAGGTAGCCCGGCTGCTGAAGGCAACGGGGAGCGGGAGTCGTCAGGCCAAAGAGCCACTTTCTTCAGCTGATGCTGACGGTTCGGCGGCGATTGTGGCCCAGCTGGGCACTGGGACGGTGCGAGTCCTTTGGCCCGATCAAAAAGGAGGCGGTGGGTCCTTACCGGAATGGGTGCCGCCCCTTTTGGCCCTGGCGGAAGAAAGTGGTGGTCTCGGATGGATAGCCGACTATCCCCAGCTTTTGGCGACTAAGGTTTGGGCGAAAAGGCGGGGAGAAGGCATCCTGACCCTGGCCCGCCGGCTGAAAGAATCCCTTGATCCCAAGGGGATCTTGGCTCCCAGCAGCCGTTGGGTCGTCGAGGCCTCTGGTGGGCAGAGTTAAGCCGGGCCAGAAAGGTCACGGCCGGCCGTTTCCGGGCGGCTTTGCCCATGGAGACGGCAAGCTTGCTCGATGGACGCTGGAGGAAGCGGAAGCCGATCGTGTTTGGCGGCTACTGGCCGGAGTGAGGTTAAATGGGTAATGCCTGCGCGGGGGGATGGAAGATGTCGGTCCTAACGGCTTTGCTGGAGGACGTTTACAAATGTAACAAGTGCGGTTTTTGCCAGGAGGTTTGCCCGACTTATAAAACCACCGGGGAAGAGTTCAGCGTGGCTCGGGGCCGGAACCGGCTGGTCCGGCTGGCCCTGGAAGGGGTTCTTGATCTGAGCCGGGAAAAAGAACTGGAAGAATACATCTATTCCTGCATCCTCTGTGGTTCTTGCGTTTCAGTTTGCCCTTCGGCCGTCCCCACCGACAAGATCGTGGCGGCGGCCCGGGCCGAGCTGGTCAGCCGCAAGGGCCAGCCCCTGGTCAAGCGGCTGGTTTTACGGGGCGTAGTGGCCGACATGCGGCGGATCCGCTTAAGCGGCAAAATCATTGCCTTTTACCAGAAAAGCGGTCTGCGCTGGTTTGCCCGAAAGTCGGGGCTTTTGCGAGCCTTGGGCTTTTTGGGTCAGCTGGAGGGGATTATGCCCGACTTACCTTCGGAAGCGCCAGTGTTGACCCGCCTGGCTGCTGCCGGTGGGGCTAAGAAAAAATCTTTGGCCTCGAGCCGGCCGCTCCCGAGGAGCGCAGAAAAGTCCCGGAAGGTTGGCTATTTCATCGGTTGTGCGGCCCAGGCCGTTTATCAGAACGTACCGGCGGCGGTGAAAGAGGTCTTGGCCTATAACGACGTCGAAACGGTGACCGTTCCTAACGGGTGTTGTGGTTTACCGCACCAGGCTTACGGCGATTTTGAAAAGGCCAAGGAATTGGCTCGGAAAAACATCGACCTATTTTTGGAGACGGGCGTTGACACCATCATCTTCGATTGTGCCACCTGCGGGCATACCTTAAAAGAATACAAGAACCTGTTGCAAGACGATGCCGTTTACCGGGAGAAGGCGGCCCAGTTTGCGGCCAAGATCATGGAGGTCAGTGACTTCTTGGTGAAACACGGCTTTAAGAAGCCCGAGGGGGCAGTGCCGGTGAAAGTGACCTACCACGACCCCTGCCATCTCGCCCGGGGGATGGGGGTTCGGGCTGCACCGCGCCAGGTCTTGCAGAGTATTCCTGGGGTAACTTTTGTCGAGATGAAAGAAGCCGACATGTGCTGCGGGGGCGGGGGCTCCTATAATCTGACTCATTACCAGGGCTCCATGAGGATCTTGGAGCGGAAAATGAAAAACTACCAAGCTACGGGCGCCGAGCTTCTGGCCACTTCTTGCCCGGGATGTACCGTGCAGCTGTCCTACGGTCTGAAGTTGCACCAGTTACCCGGCGTAGTT
>Ga0334722_10003279_pt1 | contig 17557 bp, 14 predicted proteins | sample C3_bottom_MG_FD_207210 | JGI IMG/M metagenome (GOLD analysis project Ga0334722, IMG submission 207210) | Sediment microbial communities from Yellowstone Lake, YNP, Wyoming, USA - C3_bottom | ecosystem: Environmental > Aquatic > Freshwater > Lake > Sediment | place: USA: Wyoming | collected...
GATTAGAAAAATTTGATATTGCGGTCATCGGCGGCGGGCCGACCGGCATGATGGCGGCGGGACGGGCGGCGGAATTGGGCGCCAAGGTCGTGCTGTTGGAAAAGAACGCTGATTTGGGCAAGAAACTTCTAATTACCGGCAAAGGACGTTGCAATCTGACACAAGCAGAATTTGATGACAAGGAAATCATCAAGAAATTCGGCAAGAATGGCAAATTCCTGTTTTCTTCGTTGGCGGCATATGGCCCGGAAGAAGTGATAAAATTTTTTGAAGAAAGAAATGTCTGGACGAAGGTTGAGCGGGGCGGGCGCGTTTTTCCAAGATCAGATCGAGCTCAAGATGTGTTGCGGGTGTTGGAAAAGTATTTAGAAAAAAGTGGTGTTGAGATAATCTGCGATGCGCAGGTGGCTGGTTTTGACGTGACGCCTTTGGCGGGTGGGCGAAAAATCGCCAGTGTGAAGTTGGCTGAAAAAGGTTATATCTCGGAAGAAAAACAAGCTATGACTTCAGCTCGACGGATTTTTGCCGACAAGTTTATCTTATGTACCGGCGGAAAATCTTATGCATCGACTGGCTCAACCGGGGATGGCTATCAATGGGCCAAAGAATGCGGCCACACGATAGTTGAAACTGCGCCGGCTTTGGTGCCAATCAAAACCAAAGAGGCCTGGGTCAAAGACGTGCAAGGTTTGAGCTTGAAAAATGTGGCGATCAATCTGTTGCAAAATAATAAAAAGCAAGATTCACGTTTTGGTGAGATGATGTTCACCCATTTCGGGCTGACTGGTCCGATCGTGTTGGATCTCAGCAAAAAAGTCACTGAGCTGATGGCAAAAGGTGAGGTGATGATTTCCCTCGATTTGAAGCCGGCCTTGAATCATGAGCAACTAGACGCGCGCCTACAACGGGACTTCAAAGAAAATAGTAATAAGGACTTTATTAATTATTTGCCGGAACTGTTGCCGCAAAAAATGATTGCTTTGATTGCGACTATGTCCGGTGTTGATCCACGCAAGAAGATAAATTTTGTGACCAAGGAAGAGCGCAAGAAGCTGGTCGATCTATTGAAAGATCTGCGCCTGACCGCTGACGGAACGACCGGTTATAATCAGGCGATTGTCACGAGCGGCGGCGTGGCTACTAAAGAAGTTGATTCCAAAACCATGCAATCGCGCATCATCAGCAATCTTTTCCTGGCAGGGGAAATTTTGGACCTGGATGGACCGACCGGCGGTTATAACTTGCAAGTTTGTTGGAGTACTGGCTATGCAGCCGGGACATATGCAGCGACTCTGCAATAATTATTCAAAAAACTGAGTGGCGGAGCGTTTGCAGGAAGCTTATCCCTGGGAAGGCTCTCAACGAAATAGGACTAGAATAAAAAAACAATGGAAAAAGAAGATGCAAAATTAGTTGCTGAATTTCTGAATGGATCTGAGGAGGCATTTGAGCAACTGGTGAATCGTTATTTGAAAGCGATTTATAATTTTCTATATCAATTTACGCAAGACATGGATTCGCTGGATGATTTGACGCAGGAGACTTTCATTAAGGCTTGGAAAAATATCCGAAAATTTGATTCGGAAAAAAACTTCAAAACCTGGATTTTCACCATTGCCAAAAACACAGCTTATGATTTTTTGAAGAAGAAAAAAACCATACCCTTTTCTAATTTCCTAGATGAAGACGGCAAGAATCAGCTAGAAAAAGTTGTCGAGGACGGTCCTCGACTGGAAGAAGTTTTGGATAGACAAGATGTTGAAAAAAAACTGGGAGAGAAATTGCAAGAAGTCCCTGCCAATTATCGCATTATTTTGCTGATGCATTACAAGGACGATTTTTCTTTGCAGGAAATCGCCGAAATTCTCAATCTTTCTTATAACACCGTCAAAAGCCAGCATGCGCGTGCATTGGCGAGCTTGAAAAAAACTTTTCAGGCATAATCTTAGCAATCATTTTTTACCCTTCCACTTAGCCAGATGCGGAAGGATTTTTTAGTGGGGTAGACAGAAATCGTATATAATGATATTATATCACTATAAGCAACTAATATAAAAATATGACAAAAGAAAACAAAAATGCGTTGGCGATTTTTGAAGGCAAAGAGATTAGAAAAGTTTGGCATAACGCGGAATGGTTTTTTTCAGTAGTTGACATCATTGAGGTTTTAACGGAAAGCCCGGCTCCTCGTCAATATTGGGGTGTGTTAAAAGGAAGGGAAATTAAGTTGTTAACAATTTGTTTACAACTGAAATTAGAAAGTTCTGATGGTAAAAAGTATCTGACAGATTGCGTAAATACTAAGAATGCCTTTCGATTAATTCAATCGATACCAAGTAAAAAAGCCGAGCCTTTTAAGATGTGGTTAGCACAAGTAGGAAAAGAAAGACTGGATGAAATTGAAAATCCAGAATTGGCACAAGAAAGAATGAGGCAGTTGTATGAACAAAAGGGCTATTCTCAAGATTGGATCGATAAAAGATTGCGCGGAATCGCAATCCGCCAAAATCTGACGGATGAATGGAAAGAGCGGGACATCAGCAGTCAAAGTGATTTTGCGATTCTCACGGCTGAGATATCCAAGGCGACTTTTGGGATGACGCCTGGCGAGTACAAAAAATTTAAAAATATCCCGGGCAAATTAAAAGCAAATTTGCGGGACAATATGACGGACTTGGAATTGATTTTCACGATGTTAGGTGAGCGGGTGACGACCGAAATTTCCCAACAAGAAAAACCGGTGGGAATGCCAGAAAATAAAAAAGTGGCTAATCGCGGAGGTTCCGTGGCGGGCAATGCCAGAAAGGAAACCGAAAAAGAATTAGGCAAAAGCATACTGTCTAAAAATAATTATCTCAAAACAGCACAGGGAACAAAGAGATTGAAAAAATAAAAAAAGGAGAGTCAAAAATGAAATATATTTTTATAAATAGTGTATTAGTTAGTGGGTAATCTGAATGGCAATGGATTATTTGAAAAGCGAATAGTGAAGACGTTGATCTGCGGTCCTTATTTGGACGCCTTGGGCTGCAGGGAGTCAGTGGCGTAACCGGTCACAGCAGCTTTTTTAGACTGCTCAGTTGAAAAGATCGGCAACCATAGCCGGTTTTTTTGTTTTGACAATTTAATAAATAGAGCCTGCTTTAAATAGGCTCTCAAGCAAAGTGAAAACATTGATCCGCAGTCCTTATTTGGACGCCTTGGTCTGCGGGGAGTTATTGGCGCAACCGGTCATTTATGCGGAAAAAGTCGAAATGTTTTCAATCTTCGCTTTTTACGTATATGAAAAAGCTAGTGGCGACATTTTTACTTATCCTGACTGGGATACTTATGTTCCCGAGCTTTGTTATCGGCGCAAATGGGCGTGCGAGCGAATCTGTGAATGTTTCTTTGTCTGTCGAGGCCTATGTCAAATGCACTGTCCAAGGCGATGAAATGACCATCATGACAAATTCATATAATCCAGTTTCCATTTCTGAAGATGGAAAAGCTCTTTCGGAAAAAGCGGTTTTTGGAAAACTAGCCAAAGTAAAAATTAAAAAAGGCTCCATATACACTATTTTAGCTGGGATATAAAAAACATAAAGCATGGAGTCGCTTGTCTCCTAGCCGTGTCTGGAAGATTGATTTTTCTGATGAATATGCTATCCTGTCATGATGTTAATAATCTGAAATGATGGAAATAATTTTTGATAAACAAAGGTTGATAGCGCAACTCAGGCAAATCGTGGGCAGTGCGGTTTTTTCGCGTGGAGAAGGATATTTTGAGGATAAGCTTGTCGGCACGATCAAGGTTTCTAAAAAAGGAAAAGCAGATGTGATCGAGGCGGAGGCAAAAGTACAGGGATCAAGAGTGTATCAGACAAGCATGACTTTTGATATTGAAGCAAATAAATTTAAGCAATTCATTTGTTCATGTCCATATGATTGGGGAGAGTGCAAGCATTGTATCGCATTGGGACTTAAGTTTGCGGATATTTATGATGACTTTGTTTCTCGTGGGTTGGTTTTTGAAAGCAAGATTGAAAACATTCAAGCAGTCACGGATTTTTTTAAGAACGCTGGGGATAATGGCAAATTGAAATTTGAAAAAACGTACGAAGCTGAGGAGAGTGATCTAGATTGTGGGTTTGAAACAGTGGCAGACTATCAAGTGACGAAAAACATTGATGTGACTGATGGGACTGATTTGTCAAATAATTTGACGAGTGAGCAGAAGAAAATGCAACGCTTGAAAAAACTCTTGCAAATGATCGGCATTGATGCGAGCGCTCTTTCGCAAGAAGCCGTGGAAGAGTTATCTGGAAAAATGAAGCCCGGCCACGCTGACATGCTGGAACGAAAAGCGGGCAAAATTAATGAAAAAATCAGTGGGACAATTTTTTCTAGAAAGTATTATGTAGTTTTGGATGTCGGTTATAGCGCCAAGATAATTATAAAATCTAATGAATATTTGCATTATGGATATTTTTCTAATGAGCCCAATGCAATTTTAGAAAAAGAAAAAGATATCTTGTCGCCAAAGCAAAAGGAGCTTCTGGAGTTTTTGCGCAGTATCAATTATTGGTATAACGAAGAGCGAATCGATTGGGGAAAAATTTTCAGCCTGATTAGGGATGCGGATCTCAGGATATTTTTCAATGCCAAGACTGATAAGAATGAACTCAAATTTGCCGAGGATATTCAAAAAATAACTGCACGAATCGGGTTGGTGGAAAGTAGTGGCTATCATCATGATGAAATCGTGAAACAGCGCGATTTTGTTTTTGAATTGTTGGGTGAGTTTTATGATAAAAAAACAATCCGGTCATTGTGCGGAAGAGAAAGTTTCATTTTGATAAAAAACAATCAGATAGAAATCCATCCGGTTTCTAAAAAATTGGTTAAAATATTGTCGCGCGTACTCAAGGCGGGGCAGGCATATCATGATAATCGTTATTATCGTGAGTATGAAAAAGAGGGCGGACTGCGCTGGGAAACTGAGTTGGAAGAAAATGAAATCATTAGAATAAATGAAATTATAGCAGATGCACGGAAATTCCTGAATCTGGAAACTGATTTTGTTTCACAGTTTGAACTTGTAAAATTTGAAAAAAACAGAGAAGCCATTACGATTGATTTTGACGGACTTGGACACCAATTGCGTATGCGGGCGACTATGGATTATGGCTTTCAGAAAATCGATGTGGCTGGTACGGTATATAAGAGCATGCGAGGCGGGGCAGCAAATTTGGTTAGTAATAATTTCAGAAATAGGGAAAAATATCACATTGAAATTCTGGATGATAAAATCAATTATGCGCGAATTGATGAAACGGGTGAAATCGAGTTGTTCCGCAAGTTCCACACAGAAGAACAATATGGCTTTGGAAAGAAATTGAGATGCGTACGCAAGGGCGCTAAGCAAATAGCGCAATTTTGCAAGGATAGCTGGCCGCATATTTGTGAATTGGGATGGGAAATCGAATTTTTGCAGGATACGCTGAATTTTGAAGTGGGTGATTTTCACGCCGATTTCAAAGTTGATTTAGATGCTGCCAATGATTGGCTGGCTTTTGATGTAGCTTGTTATTGTGGTGAAAACAGGATAACTCTGGAGGATTTGAAAAAATATCTAAAAAACAAAGAGGAGTTTATCCGGACAAATGACGGGCGCTTGTTGAAAATTTCCAATTGGGCTGACTTGGAGCGGTTTGTGATGATGTTGGAAAGCTTTCATGAAAAAGAAAGCGGTCAATTTGAAGGGCGAGCCTATCATGCACCGGAATTGCAGAATGTTTTCACAAACTCTCCATATTATGATGCTAAATTGGCCAAGGGATTTCAAAAATTTATTAGTGAAGCGCAAAGTGGAAAGCCGGTGGAAAAGATAAAATTTCCTAAGAAAATCAAGGACAGTTTGCGAGACTATCAGAAAGATGGTGTGAGCTGGTTCTATTTTTTGCGCAAATATCGTTTTGCTGGAATTTTGGCCGATGACATGGGGCTGGGGAAAACCTTGCAGGCCTTGTCATTGGTGACAATGAATGGGGTTGCAAGCAAACCGTCAATTGTTATTTGCCCGAAAACATTACTATTTAATTGGGAGGAAGAAGCTAAAAAGTTCTTCCCCGCCATGAAGGTTTTGATTATCGAAGGTTTGCCTGGAAATCGGAAAAAACAGGTTGGAAGAATAAAAAATTATGATTTGGTGGTGACTTCCTATTCAACGCTCAAAAAAGATTTGGGGCTATATGAACAAAAGAAAGTCAAGTTCAATTATTGTTTTTTGGATGAAGCGCAATTTGTGAAAAATCACAAAACGCAAAACGCTCAAGCGGTGAAGAAAATTCCAGCCGACTATCGCTTGGCGCTGACCGGTACGCCTTTGGAAAATAGCGTGTCGGAAATTTGGTCCATCTTTGATTTTTTGATGCCAGGATTTTTGGGCAATCACAATCAGTTCGTGAAAAGATTTCAAACGCCGATTATGAAAGAAAATAATGCTCAGGCGCTGGGAGAATTGCGCAAGAAAGTGGAGTGTTTTATGTTGCGTAGAACCAAAGGAGAGGTTTTGAAAGAATTGCCGCCGAAAGTTGAGCAAACTATAGTTTGTGAATTGGAAGAGGCGCAAAATATTTTGTATCAGGAAATTCTGGCCAATGTCAAAAGTGATATTTTCAATACGGTCAAAGAAAAAGGTTTTGCCAAATCGCAAATCCATATTTTGGCTGGGCTGACAAAATTGCGCCAAGTTTGCAATCATCCAACGCTCTTGCTAAAAAACAAAGATCATACCAAATATGAATCGGCAAAGCTGGATGCTTTTTCCGAATTGGTGGACGAAATTATTTCGGCCAATAGGAAAGTCCTGGTGTTCAGTCAGTTTACGCAAATGTTGGATATTCTGGAGAAGGAGCTGAAGAAGAAAGATATTGAATATTTATATTTGTCCGGAAAAACTCGTAAGCGCAAAGAATTGGTGCAAGAATTCAATGCCGATACGGAGAAAAAAGTTTTTCTCATCAGTCTCAAAGCCGGAGGCACGGGACTCAATCTGACTTCCGCTGACAACGTGATTATTTTTGATCCTTGGTGGAATCCGAGCGTGGAAAATCAAGCTATTGATCGCACCCATCGCATCGGACAGAAAAATTCCGTCAATGTGTATCGACTGGTGACGAAAGGGACGATTGAAGAGCGGATTCTCAAATTGCAGGAAAAAAAGAAATTTTTGTTCGACAATCTAATTGGGGAAAGCAAGGAACTTTTCCAAAAACTGACCTGGGATGATGTGCGGGAACTTTTTAAATAGCCTCAATAAATCCAATGCGGATAATTTTGTTAATGCGTCTGAATGTGCTCGTCAATCGTATTACTTTATATGAGCCAAGATTTATATCAAATTTTTAGGAACGTACCTGAGATAAGCCCGACCTCACAATTGGAGGGCCGAATTTTTCAAGCTATAATGGTGGAAAAAGATAGGGTTAACAGGAAAAAAGTGCTGGTTTCACGTCTGGGACTGGGAACTTCGGCAGCAGTTTTTTTGATGGCCATTTTCACTTTTGGCGGCACTGTTTTGCAATCGGAGTTTTGGAATATCGTTTCCTTGGCATCTTCTGATATGCTGATGGTGGCCAAGAACTGGCAAGACTTCATGTATTCAATGTTGGAAACTTTCCCGACGGTCAGCGTGGTGGCTATTTTGGTGCCGGTTATGATGTTGATGTATTCCGCCAGCATATATTTGGAAACTAGTCATAGACATAAATATATTTAATCAATCAATAATTAATTTAGGAGTTGTGCATTTTGTCAAAGTTCAAATGCGCAAATCATATAAATTTAAATAATATGAAAGAATTTATTCAATCGAGAACATTTAAAATCGTCGCGGCAATCATCGGTGCATTTTTGATTGTAGCTGTCAGTTTTGGCGGCGGCGTGGCAGTTGGTTTGCACAAAGCTCGCTTTTCATCCGATTTTGGAAAGAACTATGAACGCAATTTTATGGGTTCACGTTTTGAGGGTGGTCGCGGTATGATGGGTGATGGCAGGAGGGGTAGTCAAGAAGGTGGCGGTATGATGGGATTTTTCCGGGACTTTGAAGGCAAGGACTTACGCAATGGTCATGGGCTAGCTGGAACAATCATTTCCATTGCTGATAATAATTTAGTAATCAAGGATCGAGATAATAAAGAAAACACGGTGACTGTGAATGACAACACAATGATCAAATCTCAACGCGATGATTTGAAGATCGGCGATTTGAAGGTGAATGATCAGGTTGTCATTATGGGCAATCCGGGGGATAATGGAGTGGTGAATGCCAGCTTGATTCGTGTTTTTGCAAACAACAACTTTCAGAATGATCAACCGGCTCCAACTAATCAGCAATAATTAATCAGGCATAATTAAAATGAACAAGAAATACATCGCGATAATCGCTATTGTGGTAATCGGAGGAGGTTTTTACTGGTATAGCAAATCAACTTCCAATAATCAGCCGGTGCAATATAAGACTGCGGTTGTAGAAAAAGGAACCTTGGTGGTTTCGGTAGCTGGCAGTGGACAGGCTGAGGCCGTGAATCAAGTTGATTTGAAACCGGTCATCGCGGGGGATGCAATTGAGGTCGTGGTGGTGTATGTGAAAAATGATCAGGCTGTGAAAAAAGGAGACATGATTGCCTTGCTGGATAGCAAAGATGCACAAAAATCTGTACGCAATGCATTATTAGATTTGGAGAGCGCAAAGAATAAATATTCTCAAGTGAAGACAGACTACAACAAAGACAAACTAACTAGAACGGATAAGCAGGCACAGAAAATAACTGTGACGCAAAAAGAAAATTCGTTAGGTGATGCTAGGGAAAAATTGAGTGACTATTATGTCCGAGCGCCTTTTGACGGCATTGTTACGGGATTGAATGTCAGTGTTGGTGATTCAGTTTCACGCAGTGACGTCCTAGCCTCGGTTATCACAAGAGATGTCCATGCCAAGGTTTCTATCAATGAAATTGACGCTGCGCAGGTGAAGGTTGGCAACAAGGCCACAATCAAATTGAATGCGCTTGCGGACACAACTATTACGGGCAAGGTAACTAAAATTGATACGATTGGTCAAACGACCCAAGGGGTGGTTTCATATAACGCTGAAATTGCTTTTGACAATCAGAATGAGTTGTTGAAGCCTGGCATGAGTATTTCGGCAGCAATTATTATTGATGTGAAACAAGATGTTGTGATCGTGCCAAATAGCGCTTTGAAAAATAAAAGCGGACAAAGTTATGTTGAAATTTTAGAGGGAGCAACTCCAAGGCAAGTTAATGTGGAAATTGGTGCTGCTAATAATGCTGAGACGGAAATCTTGAGTGGTATTAATGTTGGCAATACTGTAGTTACGCAAACTATCGATCCAAATGTAGCTGCCAAAACAACAACTGGCAGCGGAATGAGATTGCCAGGCATGGGTGGTGGAGGATTGCACTAGGCACTACAAATTACAAATCTTATTACAAATTTACAAATATACAAAAATATTTTAAGTAAATTTTCCAAGATTTGTACATTTGTAAATTTGTATTGATTTGTAATTCGTAGAATCAAATGATTGAATGTAAAAATTTAGTAAAAAGTTATATCAATGGCGACATGGAGACGCAAGCCTTGAGAGGAGTTTCTTTTCGAATAGAAAAAGGGGAATTCGTGTCCATCATTGGTCCGTCCGGCTCAGGCAAGTCAACTCTGATGCACATTTTGGGTGCTTTGGATTCGCCGACCAGCGGTCAATATTTTCTAGATGGCGCTGAAGTCTCTAAATTAGAAGAGGATGAGTTATCTGATTTGCGGAGAAATAAGATTGGTTTTGTTTTCCAGTCATTCAATTTGTTACCTCGAGCTACGGTGCTCAGGAATGTGATGCTCCCATTATTGTATTCAAAAACTTCCCAAGCAGAGCGGGTACAACGAGCTTTTGAGGCTCTACGCTATGCAGGTATGGAAGAGAGCAAGTTCAACAATCTCTCCAATCAATTGTCCGGTGGCCAGATGCAGCGCGTGGCCATTGCACGAGCACTCATCAATAATCCATCAATTATATTGGCGGATGAGCCGACAGGAAATTTGGATACCAAGACCAGCCATGTTGTGATGCGGACATTGCGCGAGTTGAATGAAAAAGGACACACCATTATCATCATTACTCATGAAAAAGAAATCGCTGACCTGACAGACCGCATAATTTCAGTGCGAGATGGCTTGATTGAATCGGATATAATAACCGATTCGAATATACGAATGAAATTCGAATCTACGAATAATAAAATTTAATTCGCATGTGCGCTTTCGTAGCGCGCTTTTCGCATACTATGTTTAAAGATTTATTTAAAGAAACAATCTGGTCTCTTGCAGGCAACAAAGTCAGATCTGGCCTGACTATCCTGGGTATTGTAATCGGGATTGCTTCAGTAATCACGATGGTTTCAATCGGGCAAGGAGCACAGAGTTCTATTGAAAGCAACATTCAAGCTATCGGATCGAACCTGATTGTGATTTCTCCGGGCGCTCAAAGGGGTTCGGCAGTTAGTGCTGGTCGGGGCAGTGCGCAAACGTTGACTTTTGAAGATGCCAACACAATCAAGGGGCAAATTGCTGAAATCAAAGGTGTGGCTCCGGAAGTTTCTAAGCGTTATCAGATTACGGCCAAGGGCAACAATACCAATACGCAAGTGGTGGGCACGGTGCCGGACTATTTGGATGTGCGTAGTGTGAAAGTTGATTTCGGTTCATTCATTTCCGATCAACAAAACAAAAGCTCGGCCAAGGTGGCAGTGTTGGGACCAACTACTAGGGATGACTTATTCGGGATCGATGCTGATCCAATCGGGCAAACCATTCGGATTAAGAATGTGGATTTTGAAGTTATTGGCGTGACGCTTTCCAAGGGAGGCGCAGGCTTTATGAATCCGGATGATTCGGTATATATTCCGCTGGAATCAGCACAGCATTTTTTATCGGGCGATGCCTTCGTGTCAAATATCAGCGTGGCCGCTGTCGATCAGAATTCAATGGTGGCTGTGCAACAACAGGTCACGGAATTATTATTGCAACGACACAGGATAACCGACCCAACCCAAGCAGATTTTAATATTATGAATCAGACTGACATCGTGGCAACAGCTTCGAGCATCACGGGGACATTCACAATTCTACTTTCTTCAATTGCGGGAATCTCGCTCTTGGTAGGTGGGATTGGCATTATGAATATGATGCTGACAACTGTTACGGAAAGAACGCGTGAAATTGGTTTACGCAAGGCGGTGGGTGTGAGGAAAATTTATATCAATCTGCAATTTTTAGCTGAAGCGGTCGTGCTGACTTTCCTGGGTGGTGGAGTGGGAATCTTGCTTGGCTGGCTGGCTTCACTTTTGGTTTCTAGGTTTGTGAATTTGCCAGCACAAGTTTCATTGTCATCAATTATGTTAGCCTTTGGAGTTTCAGCCGGAGTTGGAATTATTTTCGGTTTCTACCCGGCTCGCAAAGCTGCCTCAATGAGTCCGATAGATGCATTGCGATATGAATAAGTAATTATTTAAATTTAAAAAATATGCAGAACAAAAAACAACACATCATCACGATGGCAATCCTAATCATTGTAGCGACAGGCGGGGCTTTTTATGGCGGGACTGTCTATGAAAAAAAGAGTCTGGCAACTCAAGGCTTGTTGCGCAATCTAAATGCCGTAGTTAATCGTCAGGGTGCATCTGATGGACAAGGTCAGCGTGGTCCAGGGCGGACAAGAGGAGATATGGGGCCTAATGGTGGTGGTCGAGGCGGAGATTTTACGACGGGGCAGATTACTGCTAAAGATGACAAGAGTATCACGATCAAATCTCAGGATGGCAATTCAAAAATAGTTTTTTTCTCTGACGCGACAACTGTCAGAAAAACTACGCCCGGCTCAGCAGTTGATTTGAATGTCGGCGCACAAGTGATGGTCAATGGCAAAAGTGGCGCCGATGGCAGTTTGAGCGCGCAAAATATTCAGGTTCGACAGATACAATAAATATGCAGATAAAAAGCCGATTATTTTAGTGGCTAAGAGATAAATAGCAAAACCAGCATCAACGAGATGCTGGCTTTTTTTATTGTTAGTTAATGTTTGGGGAATGAGATTGGATTAGGATGCGTCTTTTACTTTGGTGGCGTTCATTGTTTTGCCCGAAATTTTGCCAGTAGCTTTGACCACGTCATTGCTTTGAATGTCTGTGAGCTTGATTGCTTTGCCGGTCTTACTGAGAAGATTGGTGCTGGAATCTATCTTGACCGTGTAGGTGGTTTTTTTGGTTTTCAGACTGAATGAATCGTCTGAAACCGAGATTACGATGCCTGAGATGTGGCTTTTGTGGATGGTTGTTTTGGCGCTGGCCTCACTGGCGATGCCGGTCAGGATCATGGCCATGGCTAGGGTGGAGAATATGAGTTGTTTTGAATTTTTCATGAGTATTTTTTAATTTTAGGAGTTACGCTTTACACCAAAGTTCAAATGCGCAAATCACAAGTTTATTTATTTATAAAACTGCTATTCTTTGTCTCTCCTTCAGCTCCTTAATTTTTATATTTCTATTTGGTGGGGGGATTAAAACAAAATATAGCGCAACGGATAGTTGTATATGTTTATACAACCAGCCGGATGTTTTATTACAAGCATCTTCTTGAATCTTGATTTTTTGCTTAAAATAGCGGCAGTTGGTCAAGTATTTTCTTAATGGGGATAATATGATAAACTTATGGAATGTTAACTTATTAAAAAATCCCTAGTTGGATAATCGGCAAGTTCGAATTCAACGGGATCAAATATATTATGCAAGATATGCAAACCGTATTTAATGAAATTCGCGAGATGAAAAAGGAGATGAAGGGAATTCGCGAGATGTATAAGGATGCCTTGGCTCAAACTGATGATTATGCTGAAATAGTCGAAAAAGCCAAGGAATTGCGCGACAAGAAAAAGCAAATTGAAACCAGAGTGCAGAACGCTATGGGCAAGGCTTATGAAAAATATGAAGATCTGAAAAGCGAGGTGACAGCCAACGAGGAATTGTTGAATGACATTGCAATGACGACATTGATGGATGGCAAAACAGTCGAAGTAGTGGATGAATATAGTAATAAGTATGAACCGACTTATGTGGTTAAATTCAAAAAGACCAATGAAATCAAGACTGAGGAGGATAAATAATAAAAATAATTTTGCAATAATATGAAAAAAAATGAAAGCGGGACAGATCGAATAATCCGCTTAGTCGTAGGCGTGATTCTAATTTTATTGGCCTTCAAAACAGAGCCTGACAAGTGGACGATGGTGTTTTATGTGGCAGGTGTGATTGCTATCATAACCGCTGCAACCGGTTTTTGCGCGCTGTATAAGATTTTTGGAGTAGATACTAGTAAAAAATAGTTACCAGGAAATAACAAAAACGGTCCGAAAGACCGTTTTTGTTATGAAACAAAGTTTGACTTTTCGTGTAATTGTGTTAAGCTGTATTGATTCTTTGTAAATCGAATAATCGTGCAACCCAAGACCGTTCCCGGCGGCTAAAATATCGGGTAAAAAGGATGGCAGGTATGGTATCAAGGCTTAGTGAAGTAAAAAAGCAGTATTGTATCGAGGGACGCAATGGAAGATTTCCCCAAGGAAATGAGGGGAATGAAATCCGAAAGCTGACCGGCAAGAGGAGCCTGACTGATGACCGAATCGCAGAGCGCATAAGATTGATTATGAAGCAAGCTCGAATTCAGTTAGGCGAGTTTTTGGTTGTACAGGTTGAGGATGGAAAAATCCTCATCTGCAGCACTAGCAAGAGCCCAGTTCAGGTTGAACTAAATCTGACCACTTGGTGCTGGTGGACTGCCGGAGGTTCTGTCAGGAGCATAGCTGGTCGGAATGAGACTGGACATCGCTTACCAGCCTCATCATCTGGCGGTCGATAAAACCAGCAAGCAGTGCCAATGTACAAGACTTCGAATCGCAATTTTCAGCGACGATTCGGAGTCTTTTTTTATGGCTCTATTTTTCATTGAGCGGTGCCTAAGGCTCGGCTTTTTCGAGTAGGGAAAATGAGTGGCCCTAAAGCCAAGCTTTTTGTGAAGGGACCGCGAAGGCTAGTATTGCGCCTGCTTGCCCCGTAGTTCCGCCGCGGAACTTTACGGGGTGGATAACTTTCTTGTGCAAGATTATGAAAAATATGGTATATTTAATATAAGAAAAAGTCTGAAAATAAACTTTGGATTTGCAAGATAAATAAAATAATAAATCCCTCCTAAAACCGAGTTTTAGGAGAAAATAAAAATAAAAAAACTATGAATGCAATTAGCGCAATTCTAACTAGAAAATCTTTTATTCTAAAGCTAAAAAACTTCTTCCAAAAAAAATCCACCCAGATTGTTTCAGTCTTGCTTTTGATATCTCTCACAACTAGTATCTTCTTGCCAAATCAACAAGCCAGGGGCACAGATTACACTCCTAGCAGTGAATCATATCAAGCTACACCATCAGTCTTGAACAACACGCTGGCTAATTATCAAACCACGGCTTTTGTTTCACCGACGGATTATAATAAGGTCGCGACGGATGATACGAGCTACGCCACCACCACTGCGACCAGTTCTTTTGTTTGTGGAACCTCCACTGTCACCAGGGATGGACTCACTTATGGCACGGTTCTCGGAGCTGATGGCAAGTGTTGGTTGGATAGGAATCTAGGTGCGACACAAAAAGCGATCGCTTTCAATGACTCGGCTGCCTATGGTTGGCTTTTTCAGTGGGGGCGGGGAGTGGATGGGCATCAAATTGTAACCAGTCTCACTACGACGACAAACAGCAGTACTGATGTTCCTGTGTCCCCAGATAATAATAAATTTATCACTGAAACAGTTTCTCCGTATGACTGGCGCACTCCGCAAAATGACAATCTGTGGCAAGGGGTGAATGGCACCAATAATCCATGTCCCACTGGTTTTAGATTGCCAACATCTTCAGAATGGTCATCCTTGGTAGGCACTGCAAATATTACCAATTACAATACCGCTTATGGTTCATCATTGAAATTAACTGCAGCAGGTATTCGTAGCAGAAGTGATGCCGCACTCTATTTTCAAGGGAGCTATGGTTTTTATTGGGCAAGTAGTTTATCTGGTGGTAGTGCCTCAGATTTTGACTTTAGCTCATCTGTTGCGATTCCTTCTAATGTCAGTGGACGTGCAAATGCATTTTCAGTCCGTTGTATCGAAGACCTCACTCAAGTCGCCAACCCTTGCCCATCCACCATGTCTGATAATGATGGCAATACATATACCACAGTTGCTATTGGCAACCAATGTTGGATGCGGGAAAATCTGATGACGGCTAAATATCCAGATGGTACTAATATAAATAATGGAACTGGTTCGGCTATTTGGGATAATACTGACAGAAGTTATTATGCCTATCCTCCTAATGTATCAAATAGCGCTGAGGCAGATTTAAATAGCGATATAAAGCCTAATAAGCTTGGTTTTCTGTATCAATGGAGTGCAGTTATGCATGGCTCAATCACGGAGGGAGCTCAAGGCGTATGTCCGGCTGATTGGCATGTGCCGACTGATCAGGAATATAAAACGATGGAAATGAGTTTGAATCCAGGCATGACGCAATCGCAAGCGGATGCCTATGGTTGGAGAGGTACTGATCAGGGTACTCAAATAAAAACTATTTCAAATACTACCCTCGGTGTTCCATTAGCTGGTCTTCGTAATCCAGATGGCAGTGCTTCGCAACGCGGAGCATATGGGGTAATAGTTACATCAACAAGCAGTGGTTCTAATATATGGAGACGTTATGTCCATACTTCTTATGCCACAATTAATCGTGATGCTGAGGCTGGTCTTACCTATGCTTCATCAGTACGTTGCATTAAAAACACCTCACCCTACGCTTCCCAACTCTACACCTTTAATCCCACTAGTTTCACCAATTACGGAAAACTAGATATTTCCCTGATTGCCAATGCCACCGCGCCAGCTGGCAACGGAATCACCGCCAAGATTTGGAACACAACTCTCAATAGTGGCACAGGCGGTTGGGAAACTTTAGCTGGCCTTACTAATGTTGATACTAGTGGCAACATGCCAAATTCAGCAGCTACCCAATCACTCGCTAGCAATGTCAATAATTATGTTGATGGATCAAACAAAATCAGGATTCTTCTACATTCCACCAATCCTTCCAATACAACGAACGCTATCCTCAACACCGACCTCATCAAAATCGCCGTCTATGGCGCGCCAGTTGTCACGACTAATGCGGTTTCGGCTATTTCAACTGCTTCGGCTACTGGCAATGCTAATGTGGATACGCTCAACGGTGAAAATCCAATCAGATATATCGAATGGGCTACGGATGCCACCCACACCACTGGTACTGGCTCATGCAACGCTGGTATAGGATCTACTGGAACTTACACTTGCGCTATGACCGGTCTCACTCCTAATACAAAATATTATGTCCGTGCCAAAGTTACCAATTCGGGTGGCACTGGCTATGGAACTGACACGACTTTCCGCACCGCTTCTGATATAGTCGCCGTGGATGCTGGGGCCAGCAGTCTAGATAGGACTAGTCTGACTTCCAATGTCTTGTTTGGCGCCAACGCTATCGGCAACGATGACCAAGCTTCTTTCTCTTGGACTGATTCCAACCCGAGCACGGACAATAGTTTCTATTATCTCAAAAATTCAACTAGCGCAGACTCAATAACTAATAGCGGACTAGTTGGTTGGTGGAATTTTGATAATGGCGATGTGGCTATGAATCAAGTACTAACTAACAACCGGGAATTTACAAGTGACACATCTGGTTGGACAGCTCCGAATGGAACGATGAATAAAGTCAATTCCGCGACTACCCCAGGCACAAGCAGCGTCACGGCTGGCGCGGTGGATGCTGGTGTTTTGAAATTGGTAGATGACGGCTCACACATGGCACGTGCATACCAAGCAATCACGACCGTTGTGGGTAAAAAATATAGAGTCAAAGGTTTAGTGTATCGACCTTCCACTAGTGGGGATGATGTCGTCATTGGCGCAGGCACGTCTAATGCTTGGCCTGGTTCCGGGGCGTATCTTTGGAATTTATGTTATGCCGGTGTGGGTGCGAGCGGCGCTTTTGATCATACATATGATAGTTGGGTAGAAAAATCTTGCGATTTTCAAGCTACGGGTACAACAACTTACATTGGCCTAATCCATAACCCAGCATTGACCGGTTCAATTGGCTATTTCGATAAAATGTCCGTGACTGAATTGGGCATTGCAGATTCATCTGGCAGCAATAATAGCAGTTCTCTTATGAATGGCACAACTTACAACGCCAATGGACAACTGGGCGCATCAGGCAGCTTTGACGGGACAGATGATCATGTAATCGTGGCGGATAACGCCAGTTTGAATTTCGGAACAAGCAATTTTTCAGTCGGTGCTTGGGTAAAAACATCCGCTACTGGCGAAAGAGCAATTTTAAATAAGGTAACTCTTGGTG
>Ga0334722_10003280_pt1 | contig 17552 bp, 14 predicted proteins | sample C3_bottom_MG_FD_207210 | JGI IMG/M metagenome (GOLD analysis project Ga0334722, IMG submission 207210) | Sediment microbial communities from Yellowstone Lake, YNP, Wyoming, USA - C3_bottom | ecosystem: Environmental > Aquatic > Freshwater > Lake > Sediment | place: USA: Wyoming | collected...
CCAAAGCTGAACTGGCTGCAACCCCGACAGGAGAAACCATGCCGGCCAAGATACCTGCGACTAATTAACGTCTGAAGCAAGTCCGCCAGGGACTCCTCTCACATTCCTCTCAGGGCAGACCTTCTCCGGGCGGCACAGGTGGCTAGCGGATCTCTCGCGTATGATCCCTTCGATGAGGGTACTGTACAGCCTGTCGAAGGGGCTCGCGATCGGGAATCCGCATTTGCACGCCCACCAAAACACCAGATTGAAGTTTAGATGTGGCCCCCGCGGCCGAATAAACGTACACACCCAAGAACTTACCCCCCCCCCCCCATTAGTAGGGGAAATTTTTTTGGATGCATCAGTTGAAAATACTCATTAGGGGCATGTAAGATCGCCGACAAACAGCCGCCGTTGTTCGAGCACGTCGCTAACTAAAGGAGGTCAACTGTGGAACGCATCGTGTCAGGGATCGGGTCCATTTTCCGTCCCATCTTCAAAGAACTGATTAAGGGTGGAATCCTTGTGGCTGGTGCGGCCTCCGAATTTGCATCTGAGACGGGCGAGCAGTTCAAGGATCTCCTCGCCGAGGCAAAGTCCGAGTTGGAGAAGTCGCAGACTCAGGCAGATGAGACGAACAAGACTGAGGGCAAGGACGGTAATTAAGGACGGAACGCTTGGACCGCCGGCAGTCGAGTGAAGGAGTTACGGAGTGATCAGGGTCGTTCAGGCGCACGCAGCCGGCTCCGGGTAGAGCAGCAGGGTGGGATTCGCATTCTGATTCAGGAAGGCGAGTGTTAACATTTTTTTCTGAGGAAGATTTTCATGGCCAGGGAAAAGATAAAGACTGGAAATCGCGTCAGGACCAGGGTGGTTGTAAAGCGGAGCCAATCAGGTGCTGAGGATGTCCAGAGGGAACCTGATACCCTCCCCAAGATGAACGACAAAGTGAACGGCACGACTCTCCATCCGGATCGCGGCAGCCTTATGGGTGACTTTGATGCGACGAAGGCAACTTCCACGGCTGTGGAGTGCATCGTATCAGGGATCGGGTCCATTTTCCGTTCCATTGCCAAAGAACTGATCAAGGGGGGAATCTTTGTGGCTGACGCGGTCTCTGAACTTGCATCGGAGGCGGGCGAGCAGTTCAAGGATCTCCTCGCCGAGGCAAATTCCGAGTTGGAGAAATCTCAGAACCAGGGATCGGAGACGGACAAGACCGAGGGCACGACGGTCATTAAGGGCTGAGTGAAAGAGTCACGGGGCGATCAAGGTCGTCTACTCATATGCAGCCGATATTAGTCGATCAACAAGGTGGGACTCACAGTTTGATTGAGGAAGGTAAGAGCCGGCTGCTTACCGGGAAGGATTTTCATACTCATGGAAAAGGTAACGACTGGGAAGCGTCTCAGGAAGGTGGTTGTAAAGCGGAGTCTATCAGGCCTTGAAGATGTCCAGAGAAAACTCGATCCCCTCCCCAAGATAAACGGCAAGGTGCGCCTGGGGAATCGCACGCATGACGCCCACAGCCGTGCGGTTCACGTTGATGCGACGAAGGTCACTCCCGCGGATGTTCCCGCTTCAGAAACCTCAGCCTTGTGGATCCCACTCAATGGAAGCGAGCGGGATGCGCTCTCGACTCTGATACCTCACCAGATACCACCGCACCAGAAAAATGGAGATCATCCTTCTGTATCGGCAACGACCGCTGAACCCGTAACGGCGCCTGCGAAACCGACCGATACGCTGGCTGATACCAGCGTGGTTCATGCGATCTGCGGACGTGTCAGATTGCGGGTGCCGGCGCTCAAGACCTCGCCCGGCCTGGCCGAGCCGCTGCAGCGGCTTCTCATGGACCAGCCGGGAGTGACCGAAGTCACGGTGAACGACTGGTGTTACAGCGTGACGGTGACCTGCGATCCCTCCGCCTGGACCTCAGACAGGCTCTGTGTGTGGCTGCAACTACTGAACGCGGCGGAGGTCGTATCGTATAAATCTGCGAATGAACCGGCAGAGCAGGCACAGGCCCCGACTGATGAGGCGGGAAATGAACTCTGGTATTCGAGCGCCGGAATCTGTCTTGTGTTCCTCGTCGAGCCGCTGGTGCTGCCGCTGGTGCCCCTGTTGCTTCTGGCCAGCGCCCTACCGATGCTTAAGCGGGCCCATCGCTCGTTGTCGGAAGACGGCAAACTGAACGTCGATGTGCTGGATGCCTCCGCCACCTCGTTGCTCGTCATGCAAGGCGCCTTCCCGATGGCGATCTTCATGGTCTGGCTTATCAACGTCGCGGACTGGATTCGAGACTTGACCATGTTGCGATCGAAGAAGGCGATCGAGGAAATCCTCGGCTTCCAGAACATCGAGGCGTGGGTGGTGCGGGACGGACAGAAAATGCGCGTCAGCGTGGCAGAGGTTCAACTCGGCGAGACCGTGGTCGTCTACCCGGGCGAGCGTATTGCCGTGGATGGCACCGTGCTCAGCGGCAAGGCCCTGGTGGACCAGGCCGCGCTCACCGGCGAATCGCTTCCGGTCGAGAAGGAGGAGGGTGCCCTCGTCTATGCTGCCACGGTGGTGCGGGAAGGGAAGCTCTATATCTGTGCCGAGCGGATCGGAAGCGCAACCGAGGCCGCTCAGATCCTGCGCCTCGTGGAGGCCGCGCCGGCTCGTGAAACCAAAATCCAGAATTACGCCGTCAAGTGGGCGAACGATCTCGTGCCCTACAGCTTCGTGGGAGGAGCCATCGGAGCCGTGATGGGAGGCGGTCTCCAGGGCGCGGCCGCCGTCCTCGTCGTCGACTACGGAACTGGAATTCGGATTGCGGCCCCCACGACTGTGTTATCTGCCATGACGAAGGCGATTCGGAACGGGATTTTGATCAAGGGAGGGCGGGCCTTGGAAAGCCTTGCGGAAGTGGATGCTGTCGTCTTCGACAAAACCGGCACCTTGACTACGGGGCAGCCCGACATCCTGGATGTCGTGCCGGTCAACTCCAGCACAGCCGATGAGGTGCTCGCGCTGGCCGCCGCAGCGGAACAGCGGCTGACGCATCCTGTGGCGGGCGCCATCGTCCGGGCTGCAAAGGCCAGACAGCTGTCGATTCCGGAGCGGACAGCGTCGGATTACAGCCTGGGTCTCGGCGTTGAAGCGATCGTAAACGACTCGGTGGTCCTTGTGGGAAGTCCCAGGTTCATGACGTTTCGGGGGTTGGACTTGTCGCCGGAAGTCCAGGGACACATCTCGAGGATGCAGCAACAGGGCATTTCTCCGCTCTGCGTGGCGCGGGACGGGTTCGTCATCGGATTGCTGTCCATCTCCGACCCAGTGCGGCCCGAGGCGCGGGACGTCGTTCAGGCATTGAGGGATCGGGGAATCAAACATATCGTGATGCTCACTGGCGATCACAAGGATGTCGCCGGGAGAATCGCCGCGGAACTCGGGATTATCGAGTTCCTGGCCGAAGTGTTTCCGGGAGACAAATCGGAGGCGGTCCAGCGTCTGCAGCGGGAAGGCTATAAGGTCGCCGTCGTCGGGGACGGGGTCAACGACTCTCCCATGCTGGCCTATGCCGATGTGGGCATCGCCGTCGAGGGAGGCACGGAAGCGGCTCGGGAAACGGCGCCTGTGGTACTCTTACATGGGGGGCTCTGGAAGGTTCCTCTCGCGATCGACATCGGCCGTGAAACGGTCGCGTTGATCCGGCAGAATTGGAGCATCATTTCGATTCCCAACACGATCGCCCTCGGTCTGGCCTGCGTCGGCTTGCTCGGACCTATCGGGGCCACGTTGCTCAGCAACGGGTCGGCGATCGTCGCGACGGTGAACGGCCTGCGTCCAATGATGGAACAGCGGCCGATCAGGGTCGTTTCTTCGACGCATGAAGGCACAAAACTCCTGCCCTTACCGGCTGGCGAGAAGGTCACCCTCGCGGGATGACGAGGTCGTACAATGGTCTGGGATGATATGAGCGCATCCGATGTGCCGCTTGAGGGAAGCAGCAACCCCTCGATCGAGCCTGCGTGTGTTTTCGGAAAGGATCAATCCGTGCCGGCGAAACTCGGCGGACCCTTGGCGGCCGCCCACGTCATCCATTCGATTCCAGGTCGCGTCCGGCTGCGTGTGCCGACGCTCAAAGCCAATTCGAACCTGGTCCGCGGACTACAAGGATTGCTGTCGGCGCAAGCTGGGATCACTGAAGTCACTGTTGCGCCGGTGTGCCATAGTGTCACGGTAGTGTACGATCCGGCGCGGTGGACCCCGGAGTCGCTGTGCATGTTCCTGCAAAGTCGTAATCGCGAAGATCTCGAACAGTGTGCATCTGCCGCTTTGCCCGACGCTGCAACCAGCTCGTTTGCGATGACCTGGCTGCAGCCGTGGCGATTCCTGAATATGGCCGAAAGTAGCCCTGATTCCAAGGGTGTGCCTCAGACAGGCGCACCAATCAAGTCCGGATATTGGACGGTGGGATATGCCAGCATGGTCGTGGGATTGGCTATGTTTGCTGTGCCGGGGGTCCCGGGTGTACCGTTCCTGATCCTGTCCACGTACTGCTTCTCCAAGGCCACCATCTTCAAGACAGGCGATGAGCCTGAAGCCGGAGAGCAAGTTCCCAAAGCAGAGCAATAGGTCTTCTCCGTACCTCATGTGCGGTGCCTCGGTCGAGCGTTTCTGCTGACTCTCTTTCGCAACATATCCGTGACATGGCCTCTCTCCACCGTCTGCTCAAGAAATATGCGCCGCTCCAATTTGGATTTGGCGCGAACATGATGGTCAGTTTCATACAAACATGACACATCATCATTCACGTCATTTTGCCTGGTACGCGGATATCCGGGCGCTGAGGGCACGACTGAAGAGAAGAACTATATAATGTGATTGGTCTGTGACAAAAAAATGCCACTCACGTTCACAAATGAACATGAGTGGCCCTTTTGTGCAGTTCATGCAGGGTTTGCAGATGCGCGACCTGCAGGATGGTCGCTGGCCTTATAGGATGGCGACTGCCAGGAGAAATGCTGTGACCTCGAGCCCAAACCCAATGATGGAGAGTATTAATCCTATGGTCTTCATGGTTGCTCCTAATCTTTTAGGGGTCATGGCCTAATTTGGATCAAGCCCATTTGTAATAGCAATGTGAGCAAGCTCTATGCCAACTTGATCGTTTAAGCCAAGAAGTTCCAAAAACGGCTGGCCTCTCGGCGACAGTGGAAGGCTCAGGAGAGGCGAATGTGCGCTAGGAGTCTGCGGAAAAACTATTGTGGCACAGTTGGAAATTAAACGGCCCGCATGTCTAGGACAACAGGAGAACCGCGCGCAGGATGCTCAAAAAGGCCGTCCAGCAAGGCCGCAGCGAGCGAAGAGGCGAAGGCGTACGCTTCGGTACGTTGAGCTTCTGAGCGAAGCGAGAACGCCGCATGGGACAAGGCGCGTCTCGGCGCGCCGGGGTCGGGCGGGTGAGAAGAGCGACTTTTTCAGCATCCTGCTAGAGGAGAAACTCGTCACCAAGCCGATGCGGGACCTACCCTGCTGCGCAGATACTACCAGTCAACGAATACGCTGACTCCAAATTTCCGCCGGCTATCGCAGGTTCGCTGCTCTCTCCCCAGCGACAGTGCCTGGTACAATCGAGACGCCCGCCCTCTGAACAGCTTTACAAGATACTTCCGATCAGATAATATTTGCGCGTGAATTATTGAGTGTGAAGGAAATGAATATGGAGGAGAGGAACATGGAAGGGAACACAACCGACACGATGGAAAAAGACTCGGCGTCTTGGACTGACTCTGTTGCTGCAAGCGGCAAGGGCGCATCCCAGGCCGTGGAGGATGGCTGGGGAGCCCTAGGTAGTGGAATCTGGCATGTGTTTCACGCCCTCCCGGGCCACGGGACCATTCCAGGTTTCGCCGTAGGTCTTGGCGCGGCCATGCTGGTTGGAGTCGGCGAGTTGGCAGCGGGGTGCTTCACGGCTTATGTCAGCTACAGGTACTTCGCGTATGGAGAATCGTTGAGCGAGGCGATTGAAAATGCCATCAAGTTCGAGTCAGGCAAGCTCGAGCAGAAGGAGATTGACAAGCCTGTCCCGGAGTAACTCTTAAAGTTTCGCGCGGCCGTCAAGGGCCGCATCACTCATGTTCCCTTTCAGGTAGTTGCAGTGTGAGACCACCCATCACAGATTGTCGCGATGCGGCAATCCACGTCGCTCTCCTCATTCACCTCATTACACATGGCAGTCTTTACCACTTCACGTCGGACAGGTGTAGCTGTTTCCCGCCCATCACCACATAGGCTGCTCCCGGCCACACGAAGTGTCGGCCTTCCGGGGCGTGGATCTGAATCCCGGTGAACAGGCCATAATTGCTTCGCGAGGGATCGACAGTCAGGTGAATCATCCGCTCGATTTCTTCGAGAATGATCCCATGAGCGATCCTGGTCAAAGAGAGTAAATCCGGGACATCGCCATACCGGATCTTGCCCAACAGATGTCGCTTGAGAACACTCTGCTCTATGTCATCAGGATCGGGCACCAAATGGAGAGACCGGCTTTCGAGTTCATGTTGAAACGCTATCAATGCCCCACAGGCATGGGAGGCTTGCTGGCGACCTGGACGGAAATAGACGCCGAATTCCCCCTCAGGCCCGATTGCAATATGGGGCAGGGCGTAATACACATATCGCTCTAGGCCGCTTTCATCAATAGGGGCATGCTGCTGGGCGGCCAAGAACCCAGTCTTGCCCAAAATGGGCAGTCCACCGAGACCGGAAAACAAGAACGCTTCTCCCCAGGTTCTCTCAATATCTTCTACCAGGGGCCAGGTGATTTCGTCGCGGCAGACACATGCAAACGCGATCGTATTCTCCATCCGAAATCCTTGTCTCAGCAGTGCCTCATAGGATCGGGCGACAAACCGGTCCTGTGGAATCGCCTCAGGAAACTCACGGGTCATGGACGTTTCCCAATTCATCGTGTCTCCCTGCCTATCTCACTCAATTCCCTTGGGCCGTATTCAAAGGGCATTCTAGTATTCCGGCCAGTGGAGGTGTGAAACCTACCGTGGGGCCCAGGTACTGTCAATGAAAGAATACTCGGGCCCAATTGCTCCTCGGTAATGAACAGAGCGCGATGGGAGCCAGATGTTCGTGTAGACAACGGGAATTAGAAGAAGAGCCGCATGGACAAGAACACATAATCGGTATTTTTGTCGTTGGGGGCGCCCGCAACGCCTTGGTTCAAGAGATTGGAATAGTAACTCCCTTTGACCAGATACACCCACCCTCCCTCGAGTAGCAGGTTCGAGCTGACGGTCCAGGAGAGACGCAGATCGAGTTCCGATCCCAGATAGTTACCGGCTTGTCCAGTTTGGTCCTGCAGTCCTGCCCCCACGAATTGGTCCTTTGACTGAGCCAGCCAATAGAATCGGTGCTTGAAGCTCGCTCTGACTCCCTCTTGAGGCTCGACGGAGAGTACGTAGCCGGGTGAACTGAGATTCGATCGTTTGAACAGTCCCCAAATGCCGGTGTGACTGAATTCGAAATTGTTTGCGCCGAAGAGCGTATTGAAGCGACCGTTCTTGTTGTCATTCGGATCTGCATCCCCGCTCGCGTAGTCGTACTTGACATGGAGGGAAGGTGACCACGGCAGCGCGGACGTATAGCCGACTTCCACATGCTGAAGAAACGCGAATGTGGTGAGCGGGGCGCCGCCGGGCTGCGGGGCGGACCGGCCGAATTGGTACGTGGACTCTATTTCATAGTCGAAGCGCCCCTTCATCTCCGGCTGAAAGAGGCGGAACCCGGGCGAGTATAGGCTCGGCTCCTCGCCATGTGTAGATTGATCTTCGTTGATGCCGTCGCTCTGCAGCGCCGGCTTATTCTGCGTAATGTAGTAGAAATACACCTGCGTATGGAGCCATGGAAGACGCTGGTCCAGGTAGGAGATACCGGTGAACAGCGTGTGTGTGTTCACCGAATCCGGTGATTCCTGCTGGTTTTGGATCGGGCGCATGACAAACGCCCGGATGTGCCAATCCTTGACATTCCCCAACGTCCAGTGAGCGCCCACGAACGAGTATGGGACGTTGTTGTATTGTGTCGTGGCAATGAGGCGGCGCCTGCCGAAATCCTGGGTAAACTTGCCGATCTGAAGCTCGGAGGGCAGACTGGATCCAAGGAAATTGTCCGTCCCCAGGCTGGCATAGAGTTGCAGTAGATCGGTCCGGTCTTCCATCTTGCTGCTGACCGTCACACCATAGTTGTAGAGCGGCCGCGCATCTAGGAACTCGCCAAACAATCGGAAGCCCTTGTAATGAATTCCGATTTCAGCGGCGGTGCGCTCAGAAAACTGCTCGCCTCCGGTCGTTTCGTTCTTCTTGACCGGCTGGCTGTAGGCTTCGTAGCGCGTTCGAAAGTTGATGCCAAGATGCAGCCATTCGGGGACGCGCAGCAGTTGATCCAAATGAAGCTGGGATTGCCGCACCCTGACGAGGGCATCGTCCGAAAAAATGATCCGTTGGACTCGGTGTTCTGGTGGCCCTTCGGGAACCTCCTGGGGCTGATCCGTCCGTTCGATCACGGCAGGTGAAGGCTTATCCGAAGGCGGCGTTTCAGGGGGGGGCTGGGTCTCGCTCGCCCTTGCCGGGTGAACTACAAGACCAACAGCCAAGAGAATTAGGCCGATCAGCGCAGCGCCGTTCAATTCCACACGCTTGATCAAGACTGTCATCCGTTTGAGGAGCATAGTCCGCGCGGAGATTAGCAGACCGTCTGCTTTGGGGCAATGCAGGCTGGAGCGTTCTGTGCACCACTCATCAATTCACACGAAGAAGCATTACATGCTGAGAGGAAATCAGATTGCGGCGTGCTGCACGGATATGGCCTCTCCGGCGATGTTGAGTATCAGCGTATCCACAGCGATCTCCGTAACGGGACGTTTACCGGCGGCCTCTACTCGAATGGCAATACCGATCTGAACAAATTGACGGTCAACGGCGGCTATATGATCTATCGGGACAAGGTGGAGCTGGCCGGCAGCTACGCGTTGCTGACCGCGAGCAATTTCGCCAGCAACTGGAATTCGTATCGGGTCGGCCTGAACTACTTCGTCCACGAATACGCCATTCTGTTTTCTGGTGACGTGACGTTCAACGTCAACGCCTATGGCACAGACGGGGCCCGGGAAAACATCGGGCGGTTGCAAGCGCAATTTGCCTGGTAGGTCTATGATCGCTCGGCGCGAGCGATGCGCGACGAGCGGGACGTGGGAGAGGGGATGCGCGTGAAAAGCAGGGTGGGCGCGATGGGCAAAGAAGTTCTGAGTTAGAGGCGGATAAGAAAAGCGGGACGGTTCGAGGTCCAAAGTTCGAGGTTTCTGGAACTTCGAACCCCGGCCTTCAGCTTTCAGCCTTCGGACCTCGCCCGGCTCGCTTGAGTCAGGCATTGGCGATTGCAGCAGCAGCGTTCATGAATAATGCGGGCTAGGACAACCTCGACTTCATGCGCGGCGTCGAGGCGTTGGTGAACGCTTACCAGGGTGCTTCCACATCCGCAATCTGGAAGGGATTCCATACGCCACGGGCGTTGCGCCGGCGATGTGCATGAGGCTGACGGAAGTCGGCTCGCAATACATCATCGCCCTGGTGGATTCCCAGGGCGAGTACCGGACCCGCTCGATGTTGCAAACCACGTAGCTCTATCCCAGGGCGGGCAGCCAGAGCGATCCGACTCCGGCTGCGAATGCGGATGGTTCGACGAGCCCGAGCGAAGTCGAGTTGGTGCAGTGAGCAGCAAGAGGAAACGACTATGGCCGTCGCACTATGCGAGCGGCTCGCTATCGTCGAACAGTCGTGCGATGGCGACGGCTCGCGCACGCTGAGCCAGCGCGAAGGAATGATCGCCGGCATGAATGACGTCGAGTCGCTGGAGCTTCAGGTCCTCGATCGCGACATGAGCGGAGCGCGTCATCGCGGGGGTCGCGGTGCGCTTGATCTCGAAACCCAGCCGGGTCTTTCCGCGCACGACCAATAAGTCGAGCTCCGCACCGGCGTGGGTGGCCCAGAAAAAGCATTCGTTGGCCTCGACGCCCAGCCTGCGGATGAGCTGATCGATGACGAATCCCTCCCAGGACGCACCGGATTTCGGATGGGTTTCGAGGTCCGCCGTTGTTCGAAGATTGAGCAGCGTGTGAAGTAAGCCGCTGTCCAACACGTACACCTTCGGGGAACGCACTTGCCGCTTGGCGATGTTTGCGTGCCAGGGAGCGAGTTGCCGGACTACCAGGGCGGAAGTCAGGCGATCCAGATATCCGCGAACGGTGGTGTCGGCGACGCCGAACGAACGGGCAAATTCCGAGGCATTCCATACCTGACCATGGTAGTGGGCGAGCATCGCCCAGAACCGGCGCATCGTCGCCGAACTGACGTTGACACCGAGTTGTGGGAGGTCGCGCTCAATGAACGTTTGAACGAATCCGCGCCGCCACTCGAAACTGGCCTGCTCCGAGCGCGCCAGGTAAGAAGGCGGCAGTCCACCCCGGCGCCACAGTCTGTCGAGGTTGCGGATTCCGACCTCATCCAGGGCAAAGCCGCTCAACTGGTGGTAGGCAATGCGGCCCGCCAGCGTTTCGGCCGTTTGCTTCAAGAGTTCCGGGGCAGCGCTTCCGAGGACCAGAAACCGGCAGGGATGCCGCGGGCGGTCCGCCAGGACACGCAGCACATTGAACAGGTCGGGATGGCGCTGGATCTCGTCGATAACGACCAGCCCCCTCAAGGACTTGAGGGCCAGCATCGGCTCGGCCAGGCGGGCCAGGTCCTCGGGGTTCTCCAGGTCGAAGCGATGCGTGGGTTGAGACTCCCCGCGCATCAGCGTGCGCGCGAGGGTCGTCTTGCCAACCTGCCGCGCGCCGATGATGCCGACCACCGGGTGGCGCCGAAGCAGGCCGCGCAGCGTCGCCAGCTCCCGATCGCGTTGAAGCATCTACGGAATATACATGGAAATCTCGGTGCCGGCAACAGAGATTTCAAGCCAACAAAGTGGTCAGAAATACAGCTGACACCTTTTCCTGTCTGCAGGCCTAACGAGTCGCCGTTACGGCGAGGCGGAACCCTAATGCATGGAGGAGCGCATCGAGACTTCTGAGTTCGGGGTTCCCACGCTCTGAGAGCATCTTGTAGAGGCTTTCACGGTTGAGCTTGGCTTTCTCGGCGAGTTGCCCCACGCCCCCCTGGGCTTCGGCCACGTTTCTCAATGCCAATAGGAACAATTCAGGATCATCTTCCTCCAGGGCCGCATTCAAATACTCTTTTGCCTCGCCTGCATCACGCAGGCTTTCGATCAAATCCGGTTGATAGGCTGTACGTTTTTTCATAACCGCCTCCTGTACTCGTTCCAATACCGCTTGGCCGTTTCAATATCCCTGCTCTGTGTGCTTTTGTCGCCTCCGCAAAGGAGCAGCACGATCGTTGCCCCTTCTTGGCCGAAATACACGCGATAGCCTGAGCCATAATCGATTCGTAGTTCCTGCACTCCTTCGCCTACGGCATGGCAATCCCCCAAATTGCCTATACTAACTCGATCCAACCGTACCCGGATCTTTGCGCGAGCCCTGATGTCGCGGAGAGATGCAAGCCATTCACTGAAGGGTTCGCGACCATCTTCGGTGACATAGACGTGAAGCTCTTTGGGCGTTGCTTCCACATCGGCAAGTGTAGCTTATACGCTACTATCTGGCAAGGGGCAGAGTGCCTCGGGAGCTAGCACATCATCTGTCCGCTTTTTGTAGCACGTGATCTGTCCGGTTTATGTCACGCACGCCGAGGCGGAGAAGCATGCCGTGGCACGAACGTTGTTGTTTGCCCTGAAGGGAGGAAACCCGGGACAGGGAGAGGGGATGCGGGATATGGGATGTGAGGAATGAGATACGGGATACGAGATACGGGATACGAGATACGAGATGTCCAGAACTTCGAACCCTAACCTTTGGCCTTCAGCCTTCAGCCTTCGGACCGCGACGGTCCGAGCGCGTGCGTCTCTTTCAGCCGATAAGACTCTTTTCTGCCTGCACGGGCTGTGCTACCTTGAGCGCCCTGTCCACTTCGTGTGTGGTCTGTCTGGTCTCTGTGGTCTATCTGGTTGGTCTGGTTCATCTGGTTTGTTTGGTTGTTTGACCGGGTGAGAGGGGAGACATGGCCGGAGAGTCGGGCCTGAATTATAACGCCATCGCGTTCTTACTGGTCTTGGGGCTCTTTGCCGGCATGCTCCTGATGCTGACAATCGGGCAGCGATGGGGACAGCGAAGCCTCGGACAGGAGACGGATGTCGTTCGCTCGCGACTGACGGGAGTCGAAACCGCCATCTTCGGCCTCATGGGCTTGATGATTGCGTTCACGTTCTCGGGCGCCGCTGCCCGGTATGAGCTGCGCCGACAGTTGATCGTGGAGGAAGCGAATGCCATCGGCACGGCCTATTTACGGCTCGATCTCCTGCCGGCTGCGTCGCAACCGGCGCTGCGGGAGAAGTTCCGCCGGTATGCCGAAGCGCGCATCGCGGTCTATCGGCTGTTGCCCGACGTTGGGGCCTCTAACGCGCGGGCGGCGGTTGCCATGACGTTGCAGAATGAGATTTGGACCGGGGCTCTCGCAGCATTGAAAGAGGCGCCGCCGCAGGCGACGATCGTCGTGGTCCCCGCGCTGAACCAAATGATCGACGTGACCACCACTCGCGCCATTGCGGCGCGTACGCACACCCCCAAATTAATTTTTGCCATCCTCCTGATTCTTGGGCTGGTCTGTTCCTTGCTGGCCGGGTATGTGTTGGCCTACACCAAGACAGGCAATGTCAGGCTCCACATAGTCGCGTTCGCGGTCGTCGTGACGCTCACCATTTATGTGATCTTCGATCTCGACTACCCGCGGTTCGGTCTCATTCAGCTCGATTTTGCCGACCAGGCGCTCATCGATCTCTTGGCCGGGATGAAATAAGCGCAGCGCACGTCTATCTGGTCTGTCTTGTCTGTCTTGTCTGTTTGGTCTGTCTTGATTATTTAGTTGAACTAACCGGATAGACCAGAGAGACCGGGCCAACCAGACCAGGAGTGACAGAGAGATACGAATGCCCTCTCGCCTGTTATGGGGAGTGATCTGGGTTGTTTCGCTGTTCCTGTTGCCCGGTACTGCCCACGTGGCGATGGGTCAGGAGCCGTCGCCTCCCGCCGGTACGAGTCCGGCCTCGACGTCGGACGACCAAGGGCAGGACGTGGCTCCGGAGGACGAAGACACGGCGGTTCAGGCCGAGGGCCCGGAGCCTGGGCAGAGAGGAGAACCGGTTCAGCGTCGGCGACTCCTCAAGAAACTGGGGCCGCAGCAGCTGACCCAGGAGCAGCAGGAAGAATCGACGCGTCTGTCCGCCATCGCGGCCAAGATGGGCACGGATCCCACGGCGATCATCGGGCGGGTGCAAACCCGCTACCGGCACAATGCCCTGTCCGGAGGCAGTCAGACCAATAGTCTGGTCGGACGGATCGATATTCCCTATCGCGGCGACTTCGTGTTGCGGGCCGATGTGCCGTACCTCTGGTCGGACCCGAACCAGCCCGGCGCCACCAACCAAAATGGGCTCAGCGATCTGTTCGTCCGAGCCGGCGCGCGCCTGTATGCGGTTCCCGGCTATGCCATCTTCGCCGCGATGGATTCTATTTTCCCGACCGCGGACCCCCGGCAACTCGGAACCGGAAAATATACGGTCGGACCGCTCTTGGCGACAGCCCGCGTCTTTCCCGATATAGACTCCTTTCTCTTCGGAGTGCTCCAGCACGAACTTTCGGTTGGCGGCGATCCCTCTCGACGGGACATCTCCCTGTCCGAACTGTCCTTCGCCGTTAATACGATTTGGGGCGAGCGATGGTGGACGCAGGTCGCGGCGGCGACCCAGGTGAATTGGGAGCGGAACGCGAAGACCAGCATGGAGCTGGAATTCGAGGGAGGATATCGGTTCGCCACAGGCTGGGGGATCTGGGTTCGCCCTGGGGTTGGGCTTTTGGGGCAGACGGGCGCCTATGAGTGGAGCATGGAAACGGGGATCAGACGTATGTTTACCAGTTTTTGAAGGCTGCGCGACGTGGCACACCGCTGTCTAGGAGGCTGCGGAAAAACTCTGTTGGTCTCTCTGGTTGGTCTGGTCTATTCGGTCTGTCTGGTCTGTTTGGTCTGTCTCGTCTGTCTCGTTTATTTGGTTGAACCAGACTAACCAGATAGACCAGAGAAACCAGACAGACCAGATGAACCAGATAAACCAAACAGACCAGACAAACCAGATCAACCAGATAGACCAAATGGACCAGATGGCCCGGCGAGAATACCCGCGTCGAGCACGTCGAAGCGGACGTTCGGGTGGCGTGCGCGCAGGGAACAGTGCGACCACTTGCTTTCAAGTTGGCGGAGTACGCTCTTCCGCTCCGCAGCGGTCAGGCGACGCCATTTCACTTCGGCCACGAGCAGTCGGCGGCGGTCGTCTGGGTCGGGCGCGACCAGGTCCAACTCGACGTTGCCTTCCCAATACCTTTGCGCGCCCGGAAAGTGCGTCCGGCACAGGTCCTCGAATACTGTCGCGGCGTGGCCATGAATGAGCGTCCGCTTTTCCGTGGCCGCGTAACTGCGCCACCGGCTCTGGTGCGGCGAATAGACCCGAAACCAGAAACGCATCGTCGGGTCCTGGATGCGGTAGAGGACTTTCTTGGTCGAACGCACGCTTTCACCGAACGGCAGCTCGCGCGTCAGGAGAGAAGCGTCGAGCAACTGCTGGAGTAGGCGCGAGAGGTTCGTCTGCGCCGTGCCGAGACGGCTTGCGATTTCCGAGGGTCGCTCGGCGCCGCGTCCCACAGCTTCCAGTACGGCGACGGCGTTCAGACCGATGACGCCTTCGTCGCGCAGGAGGCGTTGCGGCTCCTGTTCCATGTAGGGCGCGTAATCGAAGTAGAGCGATTCCGCGAGCGCCACGGCATCCTGCCCCGCTTCGACGAATTCCCAATACTTCGGGATGCCGCCGACACAGGAGAATTTCTCGAACGATTCAGGGTCGCTGGACTGAAGAACGCAGGCGTCGCAAAACGCAGGGTAGTCCATCGGCTGGACATACAGGAGTTTTCGCGCGCGGCCATAAAGCGGCGCCGCCCGGTGGAGGAAGAGATTGTGCATCATGCGCATGCTCGAACCAGCCAGGATCAGCAGGCAGCCGCGCGGCAGCGAATGGTCCAGCCACTTCTGCAACCGGCTCGGCAGGGACGCATCCACCGCCGTCAGGTAGGGAAATTCGTCCAGGCACAGTACCCAGCGCCGTTTTTGCAGCGAGAGGATTTCGAGCAACTCCGGCCAGGTCTTGGGGACAAGCTGCGTGTCGAGTTGCGGGCGGAGGTCGGCGAAGACCTGCTGAATCTGCAAGTCTCGCTGCGCCTCGATAGCCTGGCTGTACAGGCCGTTGCGGGCCTGAAGCCACTGCCGCAACAGCCGCGTCTTGCCGACGCGACGCCGGCCAAATACCACCAACAGCCCGCCGCGCTTCGCCGCCGTGTCGAGTTCTCGAAGTTCCGCGTCCCGGTTGACGAATTCCATGTTCATGGCCGGAAGCATACTCGATGACTTGATGCTTGTCAAACATTATGCTTGCAAGACATAATATTCCAGTCACCGGTGACGCACGTGGGTGAGACACCCGGAAGCCACTCGGATGGCGAATGCTTCCGAGTTCGGTTCCGACATCGGAGGCGAGCGGACAGCGCAAGCGGTCGAATCGCACCTGGAGAATTGAGCGTGCAAACAAATTTGGTTTGTCTGGTCTGTTTGGTTTGTCTCGTTTATTTAGTTTAACCAGACAAACCAGATAGACCAAATAGACCAGATGGACCAGATCAACCAGAGAGACCAGACAAACCAAACAACGATCTTCGGATGCGGGCTAGCGTCCTTCTATTGGGAGCTCTTCCACGAGTTTTTCGGAAAAGAGCGGGGTCTGGAACACCCAACGCACGCCGGCTAGCACTGTCCAGTCTAGCCCGAAGGACGTATCCTTTCCCACCACTCCCACCCCGGGCCCGGCAAACACGTTCCAATGCTTATCAAGCCGGTGACCGACCTCGCCCAGCAGGTTCATCGTGGTCTTGTTGTTATTGTTCCAATCCACATAGTAAGTCATGGTCGCCAAGGTCCACCATCGCTCGGACCAGATGGTGTTGAACGCTGACGCGACTCGCATGAAGTGGATGTCGCGACGGCTGGGATCGCCCCCGACAGAGTTGAAGTCCTGGACAAATGTAAAGAGCAACGAACGCGCCCTGGGTAACGGGACCGCCACCGCGCCTCCTGGCCCAAGGGTATATTTTCCTGTGCTCAGTCGATCGTTCGAGCCTGTCGGAAATATCACGTCAGTACCGATGAACAGGGCCACATCCGGGCTGGCATAGAGTCGGTTGCCGGTGCGGACCGTCATGTCGCTTGCGCCGTTCGTCGTGAACCCTCGGGGCTGGTCCAGGTCGGCCCACACATAGGGCATGGTCATCCGTAAGACCCAGTTGGGTGTGACGGGCAGTCGAACATCGGCGGTCGCGGTGTTGAGGTGCAAATTGTTGCTGAACGTGCTGTTCCCGTAGTTCAGTTCATAGTAGCCGTTGATGGCGGTGGGGTCTGTGCCGAAGGATTTGGCGGCCGCCGAGAGGCGCTTTCGTTCTTCCTCGAGCCGCGCGTGCTCTTCAGGAGTGGCACCCTGCAGCAGTGTTTGCAGCGGGCGACGTTTACCTTCCGCCGGCTCAGCGTCAGGTTTGGTGTCTTCGCTACTTTCAGATACTGCGGCTGATGTCGGTGTCGTACTGATCTCTGACATGGCTACTGAAAGCGTAACAAGTGCAATGAGCAAGAAGCCCGCGCTCACAACCACCCCTGTACGCTGGTATTCCCAATGAAACGGGTGATCATGATGCGGCGCTCAAGGTAAGAATGAAAAGGAACGGTCGCGTTTCCCACGTCACAACGGAGCTTCATGTGTGAGAAGAGCGCTGTAGTGTCAGATCAACAATCCTGGCCGCAGTCAAAACCGCGCTACTGCTTCTCCGCCTTGGCCCGAAGGGTTTCGTACAGGCCTATAAAGTAGGGCCCCATAAGAGCACGAGAGATGGAATGTTTTGCCGAGGATCCAAAGCCGCCCACCTGGTCGGTTGACACACGGACCAGGGTGATCACGAGCATGCCGTCCTTAGTCGGGAGCACGGTCACTCCCTGCTGCAGACAGTTGTAATCGTGGCTGGTGTAGAAGTGGCGATCCGAGGCGAAATAGACTTCGCCGACCTGGAAGAGCATGCGGTGAGACAGGGCGTATGTCGGACGTCCAAAGAGGTCCATATTCAGCCAGTAGAAATGTTCTTCAAGAGCCTTCTGGCCGTCCTTGGCAGCCGGATAATTGAGCAATGCGGTATGCACGGACGGGGCATATATGGCCAGGAGTTTCATCTGCTTGATGGAGATAGATAGTTCCTCGCTCGCCTGCAGGCGAAGCCCGTTTTTACGCTCGTAGGGTGCGATGCCTGCAAGTCCCTTCGC
>Ga0334722_10003281_pt1 | contig 17548 bp, 22 predicted proteins | sample C3_bottom_MG_FD_207210 | JGI IMG/M metagenome (GOLD analysis project Ga0334722, IMG submission 207210) | Sediment microbial communities from Yellowstone Lake, YNP, Wyoming, USA - C3_bottom | ecosystem: Environmental > Aquatic > Freshwater > Lake > Sediment | place: USA: Wyoming | collected...
CGGCCTCTCCTTCAAATGGTTGGCGGGGTTTTCACCTCTGGGTTTGCCCACAGGTGAAAACCCCGCCCGAAGGAGAGGTTTTCGAAGATGGTCAGGCGATCGCTTTGGCGATCGCGATGACCTGGGAGAGAACGATGATCAGGACCATGAGCTTCAGATCCGTGACCACGTTCCACAGGGCTTCTTTCATGACGTTCTCCTCGAAGAAAGACGGGGAGATCGCCCCCCTGGGGAGAGAGATCTCCCCAGGGGGTGAAAGAACTACTGCCTGATGCGAACGGCTAGGGCGCGGCGCTCTCGGGTTCGCTCGAGTGCGCCGGTTGCGGCAGGTCGACCGCTTCGCCATTGACCTTGGCGAACTTGACCCGGAGCAGACGACCCTTGATGCTTACGCCAGCTTGTCCCTTCTTGTCACCTTTTTCGAAGGTGAACAGTTCGGGATAGATGTCGGCGATCTTGAAGCCGATGAGCACGGTCTTCTCGGCCGTGACATCGGGCTCCAGCTGCTTGACGATCTTCTTGGCCTCGGCGCCGCTCACCCTGCAGTCGAACCTGGTGTAGCCAACGGCATCGGTGCTGCCTCGGATCGCGGACACGGTGCAGGCCAGAAACTCCTGCCCCTTCTTCGGCTTTACCGTGCGTACGCGATTGAGATAGCCGACGCCTTCGACATGCAAGTTGAAGAATGACGACGGACTTGTTGCCTGAGCTTGCTCGGACATGATGGACTCCTTTTTCGCATGAAAAAAAATGGGGAGACCATGCCCCGACCGGGGATAGGACTCCCCGACTGGGATGAAACGACTAACACCTACCTCCGAGCCTTGCGGCCACCGGTTCTCAGGAGATCTGACCGGTTTCGGCGCTCTCGCGAGCGTAGGGCGATGCGTAACGGGCATCGATCGGGCTGACACAGCCAACGTAGAACTCGGACAGTTTCTGCTCGACGCCCGCCATGCGGCACGGTGTCGAGCAGCGTCTATTCAAATCAAATGACCGTCGTTCACGGCATTAGTTCCATCGCGCCGGCATCGGCCGTGGCAGCCTCCGGCCTCGCCGAAAGTCCCGCGCACGGTGGCTGTGGCATACCCATGACCACCAGGCCGCGCTCGACAAGATTCTTCCCAAGGCTCACGCAAAGATTCACTTCGACGAATACATCGGAACCTGGTTCCGAGCGTTGGCGCAGGGCTTGAACACGAAAGCCGTGAAAGGACGCGTGGTACTCGCCCTGGCGTGCCGCATCGAGCAACGCGAGCAGCGCAATCGCCCGGAGCATGCGGAGTTCTTCCGCACTCGGAAAGCACGTCGGCTCACGGCTATTGTGGAACATCATCTCTCTCTCGCAAGCTCAGGTCCGAGCTTCCGACGCCTCTCGCCGTGGCTTGAATTTGGCATCAGCAAGCCGTACCAGACTCAGGAATAGATGGTCCGCGTTCAGATACAGCGCACGGCGCTCCTCGCCGGTCTCCGTCACAATCCACTTGCTCTCGGCAAGCCGCCCGACGACATGCACGCGGGCGCCCTTCTTCACGATCTGCGCAACTTCCACTGCGTGTCGTTCGCCCCAGACATTGACGTCGAGCCAGAATCCACCGGTCTGCTCCAGAGCGCCGTTGCCGTCCTGGCGGTACTCGTCGAAGAACACCCTAAGCTCGGCGACCTGCCGTTCCTCGTTGCCGACCAGGACCGTCTTCAAGAGCGGCTGGTCACCTGCATTTCCAGTTCCACGAAACTCGTTCGACATAGCTACCTCCGTTTGGTTGAGTGACTCACTGATCCACGCTCAGCCGCCCTGCTCCATTCGAGCGCGATCCGTTCTCACGGCCGCAGCGCTGGCCCAGTGCGCTGGTGCGTGGTGTTCCACGGGAAACCGTTGCAGCGATGTCGCCATGGCGCTTCCCCAGACCGGATACCCGCCGCTCACCGAGCGTGATCTCATAGCAGTTCCGTGTCGGGCTGCCGCGAATCCTCGGCAGCGGTGAGCGACGCCTGCTCCAGGAGGCGCAGCTCGGCATCGGTCAGCTTCACGCGGCGCCGCGTATGACGGGGCGCCTCCGCACCGGTAAACACCTTGCGCGGCACTTCGCCGAACAAAGCGACCGTGGCGCGCACACGCTGGCGCGCCGTCTCGTCCGCTCCGGGGAGAAAATCGCTGCGGCTCAGTTGCCGCAGTTCCTCGCGCAGGAGCTGCCGCTCCCAGCGGATCGGATCGAGGAACAAGGCGCGCATCTCCCGGCCGACTTCGCGGATCGCTGTTCTTCCCTCCCCGTCGCTCATGCGATCCTTGTGGACGAGCGTCTTGATCATCCGCACGTAATAGTCGAACTCAACGATCGCCTCCGCGGTGGCATAGCCGTAGGGGCTGCGAAACCCGAGTTCCACAGTCTTGGGACCGCGCGAAACCATCACGGACAGCGCCAGGCCTTTGCGCTTGAGGAGATCGATCGCTTCCTCGCGCGCCGTGATTGCGCGGCTCAAATGGGTACGGATCGCGACCAAACCGTCGTACATCCGGACCAGGATCCAGTCGGCGTACGGGTTGTCATTCGCCGACAGGTGCCAGATGGATTTGAGGACCGCCGCAAAGCGCTTTCCTCCGGGGATGGGCGGCACGTTGCCTTCTGCATCTGCTGGACGGCCAGTGAACATGCGATAGGCGTCCTTAGTATGCAGCGTCATCGTGTCGGGCGTGGCGTCCGCCAGTTGCCCCAGTTTCGCGATAGGCATCGCTGCCTGGACCGCCACGGGGGCGGCAGGCGCTTGGCGCCGAGCTTCGCTCCGCGCCATCTGGCGCAACTCGCTTTCCCGTCCGCGTAGTTCGACGAACCTGGCCCAACGCGGATCGCCCTGATCGGGGTTTTCTGCTGCCACGAGATCCGCCAGCGCGTCGCGCTCCGAGGCGATGTCGTAGCCATCCGGAAAAGGCGAATCGGGGCTTACCGGGAATACCAGGGCAAGCGCCTGATCGATTACGGCAGCCGCTGCCGGATCGATGCCGCCGGCGGGCACCGCGTTCGGTTTTGCTCGCTTTTTCGTTGCCATCGAAGATTCCTCAGTGATAAATCGCCGATCGCGCTTCGTTAGGCGCCACGAGAAGCGTTAGCAGTGCTAACGGCAGGAGCATCGGCTTCGTAGGCGTGGCGGTCCAGTTCATGGCTTTTCACGCCCTGCACGCCGTGTTCGCGTCGCGTCGAGCATCTCGCGAATCTTGGCCTGGTGTTCGGCAACCTTGAGCTGATATTCAGGGCTCGCGCGCTCCACCGCGAGCCGCCGTTCTTCTGCTTCCCTCTGCGCTCGCGAGATCGCTTCCTCGTGGCGCTTTCTTCTGGCAACAGCAACTCCCAGACCCAGTTCGGGGATAAATTTTCCCGCCAGGGCACGCGTAACCATACCGCGCAAGTAAGCGATGGGACTCGTTCGCACCGCGTTCGAGCGTATGCGTGCAGTCAGCTCATCAAGCAGTGATTGCGCAAGCGCCGGGCAGCGCAGAATAAGAGCGCTAGCGGCGCTTTTCTCTTCCGGGGTCAATCCGTCTGGAAAGATCCAATCACCACCACGCGGTGACGGTGTGTCGCTGGAATCGACGCGCTCGTTTTCCGGTCCGGGTGGTTGTACTAATACTTCTGTACTACCTGTTATATGTGATATGGCGCTTTCGGCGAAACTGTGATGGCGGTTTTGGCGAAACTGATTTGGCGTATTTGGCGAAACAAGAATGTTGGATTTCCGCAATCCAGTTTCGCCATTTTGTGCAAATCTGTTTGTGGGAACGCCACATACTAGCGCATCCGGCGCCGCGGACTTGTACCCGAAGCCAGGACTGCTGCGCGCGTACTCGGCGAGCCTTGCAAGCAAGCAGGCGAGCCTTATCCGTACGAAGACGCGAGGGGGAATCCCCGAGATCGCCTCCTCCCATATACTGAGGCGTCCAAGATCGCGCCGCACGGTCTCCTGCTCCCGCCGGGTAAGGCCAATTTCTTGCGTCCACAGCGTGGCCGTCCCGCAGAACCAGCCGCCCGACTGTTTCCTCGATTGCCGGCGGGTGAAGTACAAGGCACGCGAGAGCATAAGCCCTGCATTGACGCTACCGGCAACCGCGGCGAGAGTACGGTGGTAGGAAAGCGCCGGTCCCAGGAGTTCGGCTACCAGCGCGCCGTCATCCCAATCTACGCGAAATGTGCGCGTTCCGATCCTGTCTGACAGCAGGGTGCCGAATTGGTCGAGGGCGAGCCGGAAGTGGAGCTTGGCAGGCACACCGACGCGCTGCTCGTCGAGAATCGCGAGCCGCCGGAGGATATCCCGCGCACCCACCTGTTCCTTCGTAGAAAGTCCCGTTTCCATCTCCCACTGCCCCATCGTCTTGTAGAACCATCCGGCGCGCTGCTCGATATCCCGGCCGTGCCGCGTCCAGTAAATCGCCTGCGATAGAAGGAGTGCAGCCTTCACGCTGGCTGTCAGATCCACGAGCCTGCGGTGGAACGCGATCTGCCTTCCCAGAAGTGGCCATACGAGCGCCAGTTCTTCGGTGAGCCCAATTGGCCGCGTTTCATTCGCTCCTGGAACGCTAGCATCACCTTCGTTCCCCACATTGGAATCCACGCCCTAAGGTCAGCGCGGGGCAAGCACCGCCGCGCGTTCTTGCAGTGCGCGCCACACCCGTTCAGGACACACTCGGTACCAGAGCTTGGCCGGCATGCCGAAGCGTTGCTCCTCCAGGAAGCCTGCTTCCCGAAGGATTCGTCTGGCCGTCTCCTGCTCCCAGCGTGAAAGCCCCGTCTCTTCTCCCCACTCGTCCTGCGATTTCCTGAACCATCCGTTCAAGGTGGGATCGGCCTCCTGCGCAGTGCATATCGCTTGCGAGAGCAGCAACGCCGCCGTGACGCTACCGGTGATCGGAACGAGACATCGATGAAAGCTCACCGGAAGGTCGAGAATTTGCAGTAGCAGTTCCGGGTTCAACCGCGGAGCGGTCGCGGAGAGCGAATTCATAGGTCTTTCTCGAATTCCGAGATCACGTTCGCTAGCACCTCGATCGACAAGCCGCAAAACGTCTGGTGCAACTGGTAGTAGCGCAGCCGTGGATCGGGTTCGCTGATCGTCGTCCAAGCGCGCCAGACGCGCTCGCGCGTGGCGAAATCGGGAAGCGGAGTTCGCCCGGGCGGTCTGCGGACCCCATACTCACGGCGGCGCTGGAGGGTCAGCTTGTGGCGTACCTTGAAAAGCTTCTTCATCATCGTCCAGGAGGCTCCATGACGAATGAAATAGGTCTCCAAGGCTTTGGCCTCATTGGTGAGCGCGAGCGCGCGCAAGCTCGCTTTGAGCCTGTAGCCGTCGACGGTGACCGCGATCATCGGCTCGCGCATGGCGGCCAGGCGATGGAAATCACCCGCGGTCAGCTCCTTCAAGTGCTCAAGCTGCTCGGTCTCGATGCCCGCGGCGAGAAGCTCGGCAGGATCGTTGCCATTGAGCCTCACCGCGATGTGGTTGAGCAGGATCAGCCGGACGTGCGTGTCAGATACCGGCAACATCATCGATTTCCTGGGGTCGCATTCGGCTGCTCGGAGATCTCGACCTGCTGCGGCGTCGCGTTTCGCAGTTCCCGCGCGAGGTTTACGATTTCCCAGAACGCGGCGGCCGCTTCGTCGTGTCCTTCAATCAGCCAGTCGAAGATTTCCGCGTCCAGCTGCATGACCGCTGGCATATCGATATCGATCAGCCCCGCCGTTTCTTTTTCGTCGTCGCTTTTCTTGGCGGCAGGCCGATACCAGCGCGATGCATCTGGCAGGCGAGCACGCACGCTCGGGTGGAATTGCCCGGAAACCAGGGCGAGCAGCCACCAGGCTCGTTGCTCAAGACGTGGTTGACCATCTTCGCCAATGGGAGTCGGCAGCATCTCCACGTAGTAGCCAAGTGGCGCGGCGTCCCAGGATTGCATACAGTCGACAACGTTCGCGAGCTTGGCAAACCGGGCGATCGATTCTTTCAGGCGGCCCAGTGCAGCCAGGTCCGTTTGTAACAAATTGGTCATTTGCGCGGCTGCACGAGGCACAGTTCGCCGTTCAAATCTCCCGGGAGGGCCGTTAGCACTGCTAACACCCGAAGTGCCATCGGGCGCATCACCGCCCGCCCGCGTGCGTAATGCCGGCACGATTGATAGCGCAGATCCAACCGTTTCGAACAGCGCATCGAGCGATGCGTGCGGTGACTGCACCAAAGCATCGAGTACCATGCGAAGCCGCGTGACGTTCTCGCCGAGATGCTGGGCCAGTGCCTCCTCGCAGGCTTGGCACAGATCCGATGCATTGAAGGCCTGGCTTTCCCGGTATTGATCGGCGTAGCGCTGAAATACGGGGTCGAATACGCCTGCGTAGAGAGCCGTCTCCCCTGTTCCGCCACGCATCTGCGCGTAGCGCTTCATGAGGTTGAGTCGCGGCTGGATGGTCTTCACGTCCAGGCCGGACAGCGCAGGCACCGCATCGCCGAGGATGCGCAGCCGCGTGGTCGCGTAGAGATAATGGGTAAGCGTCGCCGTGTTGACCGCAAATCCAATGGCCTTCAGCTCTTCGTCGAGCTGCCGCAACGAAAGCGCGTGTCCCTTCTCCTGTTCAAGCTGCGCCTTCAGGGCGGCAACGCCATTCGCCTTGTCCCAAAAAGTCATATCTCCGCGTTGCTCGTTCTCGATCAAGTGCGCGGTGAGTACGTGGGCCTCGGAATGCCATGGACGAAAGATCACTGTGACTTTCCCGAAACGTGGATCTCGCGTTTCCTCCCAAAGCTGTTTGAGCGCGAGAAGCCGCGTGTTGCCGCCCGCCTCGACGATAAAATGCTTTTCTGCGGGCCGGCGTGTCACTGTGAGCGGAGTTCGGACGCCGCTCGATCGGATCGATTCCTTGATCTCCGCGAACTTTGCGTTGTTGGCCCGTCGCGGGTTGTGCTCATAGGGTCGGATGTCCTCAAGCTTCAGTTCAATCTGGCAGTCGTGCTTCGGATCGGCCTGCTCCGGCAGGTCTTTCGCGCGATTCCCGGGATTTCCGACCTGCAACGATTCCGCGACCAGCCGGCGTCGCTCTTCGATTGAGCCTTGACGCGGGCGCTTGCCCCCGACCGCGACGGGCACTACCGCACACGGACCACCATTGCCGCTCGGCTCGCAGCTCACGCCACGCGCTCGCGACCGGAGAACGATTCCACGAGCGTTCCTTCCAGGCTTGGGATCAACTCCCAGGTGAGCTGATGCATCACGGCGTAGGCACTTGGCGTGGCGCCGTCGCGTTTGCGCTCGTGGCGATGCACAGGGGTTCGAAGCGTCGCGGCCTCTTTGTACGCCTTGGCGTGAGGAACCACGGTTTCGAGCACCGTGACACGGCCCTTCAGCTTGATGAAATCCTCGCGAATGCCGGCCGCGATGACACGCGCATCGGTCGTGCGGTCCTGCCGATAGATCACCGCCTTCATCGGTCCAAGCGTCGCGCCAAGAGCGCTGCTCGGCTCCAGTCGCTCCAGCAGTTCCATCGTTCCGTCTTTGAACTCGCGCGCCGAGAGAATCTCCGGTGTAATCGGTGATATCAGGATGTCGGCCGCCAACGCCGCCGCATCCTGCAGCGGTCCCACCGCACCCTGCGTATCGATCAGCACGCAGTCATAGGAGTCGGTAACCGCCGGCGAATTGAGCGCCATACGAAGTCGAAAGCCTCTGTCGATCCGGTTCAGCAGCCAGTGCGGAAGGCTGCCTTCCGGGTCGTCGGAGACGACGATGTCCAGGTTCCGATACATCGTGGAGCTGATGCATTCGGCGGTGACTTCGCCTCGGACAATCACTTCCGTGAGGCCCGCTGACGGTTTGGGGTCGCTCAGCGGATAGAATTTGGAAAGCGACGGCTGCACATCCGCATCGATCATGAGCACGCGTAACCCCATATCGGCAAGAAGCGCGCCCAAGTTGGCGGTCAGCGTGGTTTTGCCCACACCGCCTTTGGTGCTGATCACCGTAAATTTGATCATTGAGTTCGACGCCATCAGTCCCGTATTGCGTAATACGGGCGATGTCGCCGAACTGTCGTACTCAGTGCTTCAGGTAATACTGTAGCCCGAGTTCAGCAAACGACTTTCGGATCCGCTTAAGGTGATCGTAGATTGTGGCGCGTGGAATGCCGAGTTTGCGGCTTACATCCTGCACACTGAGCCCTTCGCATCCGAGCAATTTGCACAACCGCTGTTGCAGCGGCGTCAGACGCTTCATTGCTTTGAAGATGTCTGCGCGGGCTTCGTTACCCAAAGCGCCGGCGTAGTCGTCGCCATCATGGAGTCGCGCCTCATCGACGATGTCGAGCAACGTCAGCGAATCCTTCTCGTCGCCCAGGAGTTCGTCGAGTGAAACGGAGTTGTAGGTGGCTTTTCGTTTCCCGGATTCGCGCTCACGCACGAGATCCATCAGCTTGTTGCGCACTACGGTCGCCATGAATGCCGACCGCACCGCCCCGCGCGTCGGATCAAGCTCACGCCTGACTGACAGCCAATGCACCAGGCACTCCTGCATGAGTTCTTCGAACTCGTCTTGCTCCAAGGATCGCCATCGCGCGCGAAATTCGCCAATCAGTTTCCTCGTGATCGCAAGCTCCCACCGTTCAAACAAGCCTTTGTAATTGGCACGCATACAGCCCCCAGCGCAAGACCGCGAGGACTGACCTTCCCCGATCCTGATACAAATTATTGAAACGAACAAGCCGAAAAAGCAAGGGCACTATTACCCATTGCAAACGATATTGTGAAAAAATTCACGTCGCATTAAATGAGACAAAATTCACATAACTAAGGGTATTTCGAGCATATCCGACAGCAACTGCCGAATGTCCGTATGTAAGGGTGAGAAAGGCGTGACTGCGATTCGTAATCTCTGAGACCGTCAATACGACGATGAAAAACGGAATAGATCGAAGCGGACTAATGAAGGTGGTACGCGTGGAGCCTATGAAAACCTACGACATCAACGAGGCAGCCGACTTCCTTAAGGTGGATCGCGCAACTGCCCTTGAACGCGCCGCTTCGGGTGAACTCCCTGGAGCCAAGATTGGTCGCGCCTGGGTGTTTCTTGAATCTGATTTGGTGGAATACCTGCGCGACAAAGTGCGTCGCCAGACCACAGAGCGAAAAGAGGAAACGGCGCTTAAAGAGCGCAGGTCGAAAGAGCCGCTGATGTATGCCGCTCAACCATTCAAGCGTCGTAAACGCGAATTGCCTGAGCTACCAGAGTTGGGCGGCGAGGTCGCTGCCGCGCAAGTTTGCGTAACGGCGTAGCACACGCGGCTCTTTGTGCCCGGTAATGCGCGAAATTTGAACGTCAGAAAGCTTCGTCCTCTCGAAGAATCGCGAGGTAGCCTCGTGGCGCAGATCATGAAAACGAAGGTCTCCGCATTCGGCTGCCTCGAAGATTCGCGCAAACTGACGCGAAAGCAGTGCGGTTGTCGACCTCAAAGATTCCTCTCGCCCGTCCCACCATGGAAATAGGCTTCCGTTTTCGAACGAAAAACCTTTCATGCCGCGCTCGCCCCGCTCGACCTGTTTCATAAATCGCTTGAGTGTCTTTAGCGCGATCGTCGTCAAGGGCACTTGCCGCTTGTCGCCATTCTTCGTCTTATCGAGGAACGCAGTCTTCTTCGACAAGTCCACTTGAGCGAGCGATAGCGTGTACATTTCACGCAGCCGCATCGCGCTCTCCAGCGCGAGTTCGAATAGGCATTCAAACGCACCCTGCCAGCGCAGGTCCAAAGCCCGTCGGCGCCCTTTCGGAATCGCACCGGCCAGGATTGCTCGAATGCGCGCTTCTTCATCCGCAACTAGCCGACGGTCACGCTCGACGTCCTGTCGTGCGTTCCCACCGACTGCCTGCGCGGAGGCGGCATCGACATCGGTGTAAACGGCGTATTTGCGTGGTAGCTTCCGCAATGGGTTCGGGATGAGGGCAACGACTCCACGTCGCTCACCCCAATCGAAACAGCGGGCGAGCGCGCCTGCGTGGTGCCGGATCGTTGAGGGCGACAAGTGATGCTCACGTTTCATCGTTGCAACCCATGCTTCGGCCCACACGTAATCGACTCCACGGAGCCGAACCTCGCCAATTCGGCTGGACAACACGGCAAGCGACGTTCGATCGGATGCTGGGACGTGCTGTGCAGCCAGATATTCACGAATGGCGCCGCCGATGGTGACGATCTCGTCGGCGCCGTGTTTAAACTCCTCCGGAACGATGCCCTTGTCAAGCAGCGCCTCCAGTCGCCTCACGTACTGGTCGCCTTCCTCTTCGCTCTCGAATGTTAGGTAGAGAGGAGCGGGCAGCAACCTCTTGCGCTTGACGACGTATTCCCAAGCACCAGATGAACGTTGTCTCTTGGTCGCCATAGCTGACCCCCGTGATTCCGGAGAAACAACGATACCGCAACTGACTATTTCGCGTCAACGGCAAAGCGTGTAGGTCTACGGGTGGTTTTGCCAACTTTCCGGGTGGTTTTAGACGATTCTAGGCCGCTCTAGACCACTTTTTAGCGGTCTGAATAGATATAACTTATTGATTTAATGGAGGCGGGGGTCGGAATCGAACCGGCGTACACGGCTTTGCAGGCCGCTGCATAACCACTCTGCCACCCCGCCGTCTGGAGCGCGCGCCGGACAGGCGCAACGGCACAAGCCGAATTTGAAAAAGGGAAAGCGCCTGACTGCGGCCTGCGCCGCAAGCGTTTATACGCGCTTTCCCTTCAAATCTTGGAGCGGGAGAAGAGTCTCGAACTCTCGACCTCAACCTTGGCAAGGTTGCGCTCTACCAACTGAGCTACTCCCGCAGGAGGATGCGAATTATACCGGGGTTTGGGCCTGGCAATCAACCATGTTTTATCACCGTGGGCATGGCCATCTTGAGGTAATAGAACATCGACCAGAGGGTCAGCACCGCCGCGAGCAGTATCAGCCCGGTGCCCCACTGCTGCGGCCGGAAGCCACCCAGCGGGTCATGGAACAGCAGCATCGGGATCGCAACCATTTGCGACACCGTTTTGATCTTGCCGATCAGGGACACGGCGACGCTTTTCGCCGCGCCCAGGTGCGCCATCCACTCGCGCAGCGCCGAAATGGTGATTTCCCTGCCGATGATGATCACCGCGATGACCGCGTTGATCCGGTTGAGATCGACCAGCACGATCAGCGCCGCCGCCACCATGAGTTTGTCGGCGACCGGATCGAGAAACGCGCCGAAGGCGGAAACCTGGTTCAGTTTGCGCGCGAGATAGCCGTCGAGCAGGTCAGTGAGCGCGGCGACGGTGAAAATGACGGTCGAAGTCAGGTTTTTCTCGCCCTGGCTGAGCCAGTCATGCGGAAAGTAGAATACGCCCACGAACAGCGGAATCATCAGGATGCGCATCCAGGTGAGTGCGTTGGGCAGGTTGAAACGCATGGGCGAATTTCCAATAAGTGCGGGCTACGCTGCGCGTCAGCTGCGCCGGGAAGCACCGCTGGCCGCAGGCGCGTCGCCGCGATGCCAACTGCCAAGATACCTCAATCAGCCGATTCTTAGTGCAACTCCCGGTAAATTTTTTCCGCCAATGTGCGGCTGATGCCGGTCACCTGCGCCAGGTCGTCTATGCTGGCGCCCATCACCCCTTTCAGGCCGCCGAAGCGCGCCAGCAGCTCGCGGCGCCGCTTGGCGCCTATGCCGCTGATGCCCTCCAGCGACGAGGTCACGCGGGCCTTGCCGCGGCGCGCGCGGTGGCCGGTGATGGCGAATCGGTGCGCCTCGTCGCGCACGGCCTGGATCAGGTGCAGGCCCGGATTGTCGCGCGCGAGCTGAATACTGGTTTTCGCGTCGGCGCAGATCAACTGCTCAAGGCCGGGCTTGCGTTCCTCGCCTTTGGCCACGCCGAAGAGGAAGATGTCGTTCATTCCCAGTTCGGCGAGGACTTCCCTTGCGACGCTGACCTGGCCCTTGCCGCCGTCGATCAGGATCAGGTCGGGCACGACGCCCTCCCCGCGCGATATCTTCTCGTAGCGGCGCTGCAGCACGGAGCGCATGGCGGCGTAATCGTCCCCGGCCTGGATGCCGCTGATGTTGTAGCGCCGGTATTCCGAGTTGCGCAGATCGTAGCGGTCGTAGACGACACAGGAGGCGACCGTCGCCTCGCCCTGGGTATGGCTGATATCGAAACACTCGATGCGCTGCACCGTGTCCGGCAGGCCCAGCGCCTCGCGCAAGGCGGCCAGCCTGGCTTCCTGGTTGCTTGCATGGGACAGGCGCTGCGCCAGCGCCAGTTGGGCGTTCTTCTGCGCCATCTCGAGCCAGGCGCGGCGCTGCCCCTGCGGCCGAACCACGAGTTGCACCGCGTGCCCCGCCTGATCGGCCAGCGTCGCCTCGAACTCCTGCGCGTCGAATTCCGCCCCGAGCACGATGACCGCCGGCACCTGCCGGTTGAGATAGTGCTGGGCGAGAAAGGCCTGCAGCACCTCCGGCGCCGTGCGGCCCTCGGCGTTATGGGGGAAAAAACTCTTGTCGCCCAGCTGCCGGCCTTTGCGCACCATGACCAGGTTGACGCAGGTCGCGCCGTTCTCCCCGGCGCAGGCGATCACGTCGGCGTCGCCGCCGGTGCTGGTCTCCGCGTACTGCTTTTGCTGCGTCGTCGCCAGCGCCTGGATCTGGTCGCGGTAGAACGCGGCCTGTTCATAGCGCTGCAGCTCGGCCGCCTGCTGCATTTTTTTCCCGAGAGCCTGCAGCACGTCGTCTTCGCGCCCCTGCAGGAAGAGTTCCGCGTTCCGCACGTCCGCGGCATAGTCGTCGCTGTCGATCAGGCCCACGCAGGGGGCCGAGCAGCGCCGGATCTGGTGCAGCAGACAGGGCCGGGAGCGGTTCTGGAACACCGAATCCTCGCAGGTGCGCAGGCGGAAGATCTTCTGCAGCAGCTGTATGCTCTCGCGCACCGCGCCGGTGTGCGGAAACGGGCCGAAGTAGCGGTGCCGGCCGTCGAGCGCGCCGCGGTGAAAACCCAGCCGGGCGTAGGCGTGCCCGCTCAGCATCAGGTAGGGATAGGACTTGTCGTCGCGAAACAGGATGTTGTAGCGCGGCGCGAGCGACTTGATCAGGTTGTTTTCCAGGATCAGCGCCTCGGCCTCGGAGCGCGTCACCGTGGTCTCGACCAGGGCGACCTGCGTCAGCATCAGCGCGATGCGCGGACTCGGCACGCTCTTCTGGAAATAAGAACTGACGCGCTTCTTCAGATCGCGCGCCTTGCCCACGTAGAGCACGTCGCTCTTCGCGTTGAGCATGCGATACACGCCCGGAAGATGCGGCAGCTGGCTGATCAGCGCCTGCGCATCGAACGCCGGCGCGGGGTCCGCAGGCGCAGTCACCGTGGCTTCAACTCGGCAACGATATCGCGGAAAACCGCGTGGAACATGGCCTCGGTCAGCCGTTTCGTCTGCGTGTTGTAGCGGCTGCAATGATAGCTGTCGTAGAGCCGCATGCCCTCGCCCGCGCCCGTCACGGGCGGCAGATCGTGCACGGCGTGATGGCCGAACTTGAAGCCGGCACGTTTGAGCCCGCAGGCCATCAGCACCGCCTGGTGGGCGACGCTGCCCAGAGCCAGGATCACGCGCGGCGCTTGCCGGCGCAACTCGGCCGCGAGGTAACGATTGCAGCAGCGGATTTCCTCGGGCAGGGGCTTGTTTTGCGGCGGCAGGCATTTCACCGCGTTGCTGATGCGGCAGTTTTTCAGCACCAGGGGATCGTCGGCGGCCGCCGACACGGCGCGGCTGGCGAAACCGAATTGATGCAGGCTGCGGTACAGCAGGATGCCGGCATGATCGCCCGTAAACGGCCGGCCGGTGCGGTTGGCGCCGTGCATGCCCGGCGCGAGGCCGACGATCAGCAATTGCGCGGCGGCATCGCCAAACGCCGGCACCGGCCGCGCGTGATAGTCCGGATGGTCGCGCCGCACCTGATCGAGAAAGCCGGCGAGCCGCGGGCAGTCGCGGCAGTCGAGCTTGAAGCAGTTAGGCATGGTGTCCGGTGCGCCTAGACCGCAGACTCGGCGAAGCGTATCAGCGCGGCTTTTGCTTCCTCCAATTGAACTTTTGTCTGCGCTGCCCGCAGATCCGGCATCGCGCGCGCCCCGCGCATCGTCTCGGCACGGCGCTGGTCCAGCGCATGCGGCGCAAGCCCAGCCAGCAGCGCGCGCGCCGAATCGGGCGCATTGCACAGGAGCACCATGTCGCAACCGGCGGCAAGTGCGGCCTCGCCCCGTGCCACCACGCCGCCGGCGGCGGCGGCCCCTTCCATCGACAGGTCGTCGCTGAATATCATGCCGTCGAACCCCAGTTCTGCGCGCAATATCTGCTGCAGCCACTTGGACGAAAATCCGGCGGGGTGCGCGTCGACCTTGGGGTAGATCACGTGGGCCGGCATCACCGCCGCCAAACCATGCCGTACCAGCTCCCGGAACGGCAGCAGATCGGCAGCCTCGATTTCGGCGTAGCTGCGTTCGTCGACCGGCACGGCGAGGTGGGAATCGGCGCGCACATAGCCGTGCCCGGGAAAATGTTTGCCCACGCTCGCCATGCCGGCCGCGCGCAGGCCGGCGATCAGAGCGGCCGCAAGCTGTGCGACCGCCGCGGGGTCGGCGTGCAAAGCGCGGTCGCCTATAACGCTGCTGGCGCCGTAATCCAGGTCCAGTACCGGGGTAAAACTGAAATCGACGCCGCACGCCAGCAGTTCGCTCGCTAGCACGTAGCCGATGTCGCGCGCCGCCGCCAGCGCGCCGGCGCGATCGCGATCCCAGGCTGCGCCCAGCCGCCGCATCGCCGGGATGCGCGAAAAACCTTCCTGGAAGCGCTGCACCCGGCCGCCCTCGTGATCGACCGCGATCAGCAGTTCGGGCGCGCGCAGGGCGCGGATCGCCGCCGTCAGCGCGCACAGTTGCTGCGGCGAGCGGTAGTTGCGCGTAAATAGAATCACACCGCCGACCAGGGGGTGGCACAGCCGTTCGCCCTCGGCCGCGCTCATTTGCGTGCCCGCGAGGTCGAGCATGACCGGCCCCAGAGCCTTAGCCCCCACGGTCCTCGCCTTCCAGAATCACAAAAGCGCAGGCCATTTCGATTTCGTCGCTCAGGCTCAGGTGCGCCCGGCTGATGCCGCGCTGCTTGAGCAAGGCGGCGAGCGGTTCGGAAAACTTCAGATAGGGTTTGCCCGAGCGTTCGTTGGCGACGCTGACGTTATGCCAGTTGACCGGAAAGTGTATGCCCGTGCCCATGGCTTTCGAAAACGCTTCCTTGGCGGCAAAACGCTTGGCGACGTAATGCGCGGGCTTCACATGGGCGATATAGCGCTGATACTCCTCGTCCACCAGGACGCGCCGGGCGAAACGGTGGCCGAAGCGCGCCAACGCGCGCTCGATGCGGCGAATGTCGATCAGGTCGGTGCCGGTGCCGAGGATCACGCGCGCCGCGCTTCGATCATCAGCCGCTTCATTTCCCGCACCGCCGCCTCCCAGCCGGTGAACACGGCCTGCGCCACGATCGCGTGGCCGATATTGAGTTCGGCAATCCCTGGCAGCGCCGCGACCGGCGCTACGTTGCCGTAGTTCAAGCCATGGCCGGCGTTGACCTTCAGTCCCAAGCGGTTGCCGTATTCCACCGCCTGGCAAATATGCCTGAACTCGGCCTGCTGCTCTTTCCCCGCGGTGTCGGCGTAGCGGCCGGTATGCAGTTCGATCACCGGCGCGCCGGCGGCCTTGGCCGCTTCGATCTGGGCGGTATTGGCGTCGATGAACAGCGAAACCCGGATTCCCGCGCCGCCGAGCAGCCGGCACGCCTCGCGCACGCGGTCGAACTGGCCGGCGGCGTCCAGACCGCCCTCGGTGGTCAGTTCCATGCGCCGCTCCGGCACCAGGCAGACGTCGTGCGGGCGCACGCGCAGCGCGATCTGCAGCATCTCCTCGGTCAGCGCGGACTCCAGGTTCATGCGCTTATGCAATTGCGCGCGCAGGACTTCGACGTCGCGATCCTGGATATGGCGCCGGTCTTCGCGCAGGTGCAGGGTGATGGCGTCGGCGCCCGCGCGCTCGGCGAGCAAAGCGGCGCGCACCGGATCCGGATAAGCCGTGCCGCGCACCTGGCGCAACGTGGCCACATGATCGATATTGACGCCGAGTTCAATCACAATTGTCGCAGCTCCTCGAATATGCGCCGGCTGTTGAGCGGCTTTTGTTCCAGGCGGTGTCCGATCAGCAGGCGCATCAGCGCCTTCGCCTGCTGCAGGGTCAGCGGATCGCTGTAGTCGTCGCGCACGATGTCCAGCAGGGTCTGGCCCGAAAGCAGCAGACCGGCATGCGCGGCCCCGTTGACCGCCACCGGCCCGCGCTCGGGCTCGTAAGCGTAAGATCTGTGCGGGTCGATCTCCCCGCCGCTGGCGCTGTCGCGATCGAGCGCCAGCGCGTAGCCCAGTTCGCGCAGCAGCGCTTTTTCGAAGCGGCGCAGCACCGCACTGGGCTCCGGTTCCGCGGCCAGGCGCGCGAGCGCCGCCTGATAATCCAGAAACAGCTGCTCGTGCGCGTCTTCGCGCGGCAGCAGTTTCAGCAGCAGCTCGTTGAGATAGAAACCGCACAGCAAGGCTTTGCCCTGCAGGCGCTGCTGCCCGCCCTGCCATTCGGCACGCAGCAGCAGGCGCAGCTCGCCGCGCCCGGACCAGGTGAGCCCCAGCGGCTGGAACGCCATGATGTTGCCGCGCATGGCCGAGCGCGGCCGCTTGGCGCCGCGCGCCACCATGGCGACGCGGCCGTGCGAGCGGGTGAAGGCCTCGACCACCAGGCTGGTCTCGCGGAACGGGTAGGTGTGCAGCACATACCCGGGCTGATTGTCCTGGCGTGCGCGCGCGGTCATTGGACTACTTCGTCGCTGCGCGCCAAGGCCATCTCGAAGGTGCGGCCCTCAGGGCGGCGCGTCTGGCTCATGGCTCGAATCCGATGCTCTTGAGCGTGCGTTCGTCGTCTGCCCATCCTTGTTTGACCTTGACCCAGATCTGCAGATACACCTTGCCGCCGAACAGTTTTTCCATGTCGCGCCGCGCATCGCTGCCGATCAGTTTGAGCTTCTCCCCGCCTTTGCCTATGACCATCGCCTTGTGGCTGGCCTTGCCGACGATGATCGCCACGTGGATGCGGCGCAGATTGCCCTCGGTCTCGAATTTTTCCACGGTGGTGCTGGCGCCGTAAGGCAATTCGTCGCCCAGTTGCCGGAACAGTTTCTCGCGCACCAGTTCAGCCGCGAGAAATCGCTCGCTGCGGTCGGTGATCTCGCCCTCCGAATAGATCGCGGGCTGCTGCGGCAGGTGCGCGCGCAAGGCCTGCAGCAACGCCGCCGTCTGTTCTCCGCTCTTGGCGCTGACCGGAACGACGTCCGAAAAAGCGTGCTCTTTCTGCAGCTGCGCCAGCATGGGCAGCAACAGGTTCTTGTTCGCCAGGCGATCGATCTTGTTGAGCGCCAATACCGCCGGGCGTCCGGGCGGCAGCAGAGCGAA
>Ga0334722_10003282_pt1 | contig 17547 bp, 17 predicted proteins | sample C3_bottom_MG_FD_207210 | JGI IMG/M metagenome (GOLD analysis project Ga0334722, IMG submission 207210) | Sediment microbial communities from Yellowstone Lake, YNP, Wyoming, USA - C3_bottom | ecosystem: Environmental > Aquatic > Freshwater > Lake > Sediment | place: USA: Wyoming | collected...
GCGGCGCTGGGCATGGCCATGTGCCAGGCGGCGTTCGACCTCGGGCCGCTCGTGGACCAGAAGGGGATGTTCGCGCTGGCGGAAAAGCGCTTCACCGACGCGATCACGGCGGCGACGGGCGTGGCCTCGCTCTCGACCTACCTGAACGCGGCGTACATCGGGCGGGCGCGCGTGCGCCTGTACCAGCACAACCTCACGGGCGCGGCGGCCGATGCGCAGGTGGTGCCCAAGGGCTTCGTATTCAACGCGGCCATGGACGCCAACAACGCGCGGCGCTACAGCCACGTGTACCAGGCGATCGTGCAGAGCACCAACACGTCGGTGGAGCCGACGGCCCGCAAGCTGACCACGGAGCAGGGCGAGACCGATCCGCGGTCGGCGACGCAGCAGCTGTCGGGCAAGGCGTCCGATGGCATCACCGACAAGTTCGTGCCGACCAAGTACTACGCCGCGACGCTGACGGCGGGGCAAGGCATCCCGCAGCCGATTGCGCGGTATGAGGAGGCGCAGCTGATCCTCGCGGAGGCGCAGGGTGGGGCGTCGGCGGTGACGATCGTCAACACGCTGCGCGCGGCGGTGAGCCTGAAGCCGTACGCCGGCGCGACCGATGCCACGTCCATCACGAACCTGCTCATCGGCGAGCGGCAGCGCGTGCTGTTCGTCGAGGGGCTTCGCAAGTTCGACGTCGAGCGGTTCAACCTGCCGCTCGTGCCGGCGCCGGGAACGACCTTCCGGCTCGGCGGCGTCTACGGCAACACGGTGTGCCAGCCGCTGCCGGACATCGAGCGCGTGAACAACCCCAACATCGTCGTGGGCAGCCTGCTCTCGGGGATCAAGGGCGGATTCCCGCTGCCGTGAGTGCGGAGCGAGCGTTCCTGTGGTGAACGGCAACTGGTGCCGCGCAGGGTGAAGGGAACAAACGAGTGACGCAATGAAAGGCGACGGGTCCTGCCTGATGGATGCCGAATTCCGGCATCCGTCAGACAGGACCCGTTTGCGTCACGTGGCGCCAGGGATCGCCGCGCATTAACACTATGGGCGCCTCCACCGCATCAAACATTAGATAGGGAGCCCACACGCATGCCGCCGACGGACGGGGCGCGCTGGATCCTGGTCGATGTCGGCCAGGTACTGATCGCCTTCGATCATGGCGTGATCAGCGAGCGGTTGGTGGCCGAGTGCGGCCCATCCAGCCGGCGGTCGGCCGGGTTGCGCGCGGCGGTGGAGCAGTTCGTGCTGGGTGCGGCGGCAGGGCCGAGCCCGAATGCGCAGGTCGATCGCGGCCAGCGGGACGTGGACTGGCTGCGCACGATGGTCAATGGCGAGTTCGGGCTGACCATCACGCCGACGGTGTTCGAGGAGATCTGGACGTCGATCTTCGCCCCGACGGTCAACGCCGAGGTGGTGGCGGCGGTGGACGCCTGGCGCGCGGCGGGGTTCACGATCGGTATCTGCAGCAACACGAACGCGACGCACTGGAGTTTCCTGCGACGCGCGCACCCGGAGTTTCGTCGCGTGGTGGATGGCGCACGGTGCTTTCTCTCGTTCCAGATGGGCGCCGGCAAGGGCGACGCCGGGTTCTTCGAGCGCATCGCGCGGGAGACATCGGCGCCGATGGCACGCCACCTGCTGATCGACGACAAGGTGGAGCACTGCCAAGCGGCGCGCGCGGCAGGGATGCGGGCGGTGGTGTTCGACCCGGCGGACATCCCGGGATCGCTGCACCGGGTGACGCACTCACTTTCTGGAGGATCGGACGATGGCGCCTGAGCTCGGCCCCCTGGCACAAGTGGCGGTGACCTTTCACGACGTGCCGCGCGCGGTGGCGTGGTATCGCGACGTGCTCGGACTCCCCCTCGTGTTCGAGACCAATGGCATGGCCTTCTTCGCGATGGGCGATGTGCGATTGATGATGACGGTACCAGAGAAAGCGGAGTTCGACCACCCGGCCTCCGTGCTCTACTTCCGGGTCACGGACATCTCGGCGGCGCACGCCGCGCTCACGGCGCGCGGCGCCACCATCGAGGACGACCCCCATCTCGTCGGACGCATGGGAAGCACGGAGATCTGGATGTTCTTCGTGCGCGACGAGGAACGACACCTGATCGGGATCACCGAGGAGCGTGCCGCATGAACGGCGACATCCGGGAAATGGAGGCGCTGCTGGCGCCGGCACGCCGTGCCGTGGCGCTGACCGTCATTTGCGCCGCGGCCGCGCTCGCGCAGGGCGGGGGCGCCACGCGCGGCGCGGTGACCGTGAAGGACGGCGAACCGTGTCCACCGGGAACCACCGAGGTACGGCCGCGGTCGTGCCGCGCGCCCGAGCTGCCCGCGCCGAACATCCTGGACTATCGCCCACGCTCGACGCTCGTGACGACCGAGCACCTGGTGCCGAAGGCCAGGTACCCCGCCATCGACTTCCACGGGCATCCCACGTCGCAGCTCAGCTCGGCGGCCGGCCTCGCGGCGCTGGGCGCGGACCTGGACGCCATCGGCGTGGGGATGATGGTTACCGCGAACAACACGTCGGGCGAGGCGCTGCGCCGGCAGGTGGAGCTGGTGAAGGGCTCGGGGGCGATTAAGGACCGCGTGCGGATTCTTGCCGGCATCGACTTCCGGAACGTCGGCCCCGGGTGGGCGCAGAAGGCGGTGGCGCAGCTCGAGGCTGACGTCGCCGCCGGGGCCGTGGGCGTGGGCGAGATCCCGAAGTCACTGGGACTCACGATCCGGAAGCAGGATGGCACGCGGCTGGCGATCGACGATCCGGCGCTCGATCCCGTCTGGCAGGCCGCGGCGCGACTGCGTATTCCCGTCTTCATCCACACGGCCGATCCGCAGGAGTTCTGGGACGAGATCGACTACAGCAACGAGCGGTGGCTCGAACTCGCGCTGTTCCCGGGCCGACGGTACCCCAAGGGGCAGTTCCCGCCGTTCGAGCAGTTGATGCAGGAGCGCGACAACCTGTTCCGCCGGAACCCGAAGACGACGTTCGTCGCGGCGCACATGGGGTGGCACGCCAACGACCTCGGCCGCTTGGGGAAAATGTTCGACGAGATGCCGAACGTGTACACCGAAGTCGGCGCGGTGCTGTACGACATCGGGCGCCAGCCGCGCGAGGCCCACGATTTCTTCGTGAAGTACCAGGACCGGATCCTGTTCGGCAAGGACTCGTTCCAGCCCGAGGAGTATCCGTACTACTGGCGCGTGTTCGAGACGCGGGACGAGTACTTCAACTACTACCGGCCCTATCACGCGTTCTGGAAACTGTACGGCATCGACCTGCCGGACGCCGTGCTGAAGAAGGTCTATTACGAAAACGCGCTGCGCATCACGCCGGCGCTGCCACGGGGGGCGTGGGGCAAATGAAGCTTTCGGGAATTCCGTTCCAGGTGACGCAATGGGCTGATATTCCGGGGGAGGCGCATCCCGGGGACGTCGGCGTGGCCACGTGGCGGGTGAAGATGCACGGGGACGTGCGCGTGCGGATGGTGGAGTATTCGCCGGGCTACGTGGCCGACCACTGGTGCGAGAAAGGGCACATCCTGCTGTGCGTGGCGGGTACGCTGCACACGCGGCTGAAGGACGGGCGCGTGGTGGTGCTCACGCCGGGCATGAGCTACGAGGTGGCGGACGGTGCGGAGGCGCACCGGAGTGAGGCGCCGGGCGGGGCGACGCTCTTCATCGTGGATTGAGCCGGGCCTTCCGCCGGGACGTCCCGGCCTCCACTGCCTGGCGCCGATTGCGTCGCGTCGGGGCGATGGCGCACGTTTGAGCTCCATGCCACGCAACGTCGAAATCAAGGCGCGCATCGAGAGCGTCGCGGCGCTCTCGCCGCGGGCCGCCGCGATCGCGGACCACGGGCCGACGGTGATCGAGCAGGATGACACCTTCTTTCCGTGCGCGTCCGGGCGGCTGAAGCTCCGCGCGTTCGCCGGAGGCGACGGCGAACTCATCTTCTATCGCCGCGCCGACGTCGAGGGACCGAAGGAATCCTTCTACCTGCTGTCGAAGACGGAGGACGCCGGCGCGCTGCGCGACCTGCTGCAGCAGGCGTATGGCCGGGCGGGGCGGGTGAGAAAGCACCGCACGCTCTACCTTGCCGGTCCGACGCGTATTCACCTGGATGACGTGGAGGGACTGGGCGCGTTTCTCGAACTGGAGGTGGTGCTCGCGGACGGTGAGTCCGTGGACGCCGGCGTACGCACCGCGCACGCCGTCATGGCGGCGCTGGGCGTCGAGGCGTCACAGCTGGTGGAAGGAGCCTACGTGGACCTTCTCGCACGACAGGCGCCGGACGAGAGATGACGCGCGGTGGCACCGTATTCACATGCGCATTTGTCGGGAATGCGCCATCCGCCGTCGCAGTTGCTTGTTTTCGTCGCCGACGCGATGCTTCACCCGATGCTTTGCCCTAACTGCGGGAAAGAGAGCACCAACATCCGCGTGTGCGCCCATTGCCAGACGCCGTACCCGACCAACGGGGGCGCGCGCGGAGCGAAGGGTTACGCGTCGCATCGATCATCGGGCGCGAATGCCTCGGGCAGCTGGATGCGTGCGCTGCGCGCCAGGATCGCGGAACTGCCCCGCGGGACACGCTGGGCGATCATCGGGTTGCTCGCGGTATCGACGGCGGGCTACTACGTCATGGGGCGCGAGCGCGCGGTGCCCGTCGGCGTGGTCGTGCCGAACGTGATCGCGACGAGCATGTCGCCGACCGAGGCGGCCGCGTTTCTCGAGACCGTCAATACCTCGGCGCAGGTGGCGGTGCGCGGCGACACCCTGCTGGTCCGCATCTCGGCCGCGACATTTCCGCAGCAGCGAAAGGGGCAGCTGGCGCTCGCGCAGCAGTACACCCGCGCGGACGAACTCGTCCTCGGGCGGCGGCGCGCGATTCATTTCTTCGATCCCGACGGGTCCCGCTTTGCGAGCGCCGATCCCGCGCAGGGCGTCTCGATGACGCGCTGACCGGGCCGGGGCGCACGCGGTCGACGCGTCCCATGCCCCGCGCACCACGCCCGCGGCGCTCCGTCAGTCGCGTTCGGCCACCAGACGCTGGATGGCGCGCATCCCGGCGTCGCCCACGTCGAGGCTGAGGTCGTTCACGTACAGCCGGATGTGTGCGTCGCAGACCCCGTCCGACATCTCCTGCGAGTGGGCGCGCACGTAGGCGCGGCTGTCTCCGGGATGGTCAAATGCGTGCTGCACCGACTCGCGCAGCGCGCGCTCGGCAGCGGCCACCGTGTCGGCGTCGAGATCGGCGCGCGCACAGATGCCGGCGAGCGGCACGGGGAGCCCGGTGTCCTGCTCCCACCACGCGCCGAGGTCGGCCACCTGCACCAGGCCGTGGTCGGCGAAGGTGAAGCGCGACTCGTGGATGATGAGGCCGGCGTCAACCTCGCCGGCGGCGACGGCGTGCAGAATGCGGTCGTAGCGCAGTTCGACGATGGCGCCGGGCGAAGGGGCGGCGAGCCGGAGCAGGCGGTACGCCGTCGTCTCGCGTCCCGGGATGGCGACGCGTCCGCGCACGGCGTCGGCCAGCGACATTGCGGTGCGCGCGACGACCAGCGGACCGACCCCATGTCCCAGCGCCGCGCCGCTGCGCAGCAGCCGGTAGCGATCACCGACGGCGGCGAACGCGCCGACGCTCAGCTTGGTCAGGTCGAATTCGCCCGCATGCGCACGGCGGTTCAGTTCCTCGATGTCGAGCAGCACGGGCTGCACGCGGAATGGCGCGTTGACGAGGCCATGCGAGAGCGCGTGAAAGGCAAAGGTGTCGTTGGGGCACGGCGAGTAGCCGAAGGTCAGCGTACGCATGGTGCGATCCCGGCGACGAGGAGCGGCGTGGCCTCGGCGATGGCGGCGAAGGCGTCGTCGAACCGCCACTTCGTGCGGTCGGGTTCCTCGACCGCATTGGAGATCGCGCGCACCTCGATGGCGGGGACGCCGGAGCGCTGGGCCGCGCGCAGCACGCCGAATCCCTCCATGGCCTCGACGTCGCATCCGCTCGTGCCTCCCACGCGCGCGCTGGTGCCGATGGTGCGCACTGCGACACCGGGCAGGACGCGACGTGCGGCAGCGAGGAGGTCGGGAGACGCCGGCACTGCGCGCGGCGCGAATCTTTCAGGCACGCCCAGGTCGCAGTAGAGGGACGACGCGCCGATGACGAGCGCGGGCGGCTCAAGGCCGGACGATCGGCGGGCGCCGGCAATGCCAACGTGCAGGATCGCCGCGGGGTGATGCTCGGCGATGGCGGCGGCGGTCGCCGCGGCCGACTCCACCGGTCCGACCCCGCACACGAGCGTGATCCAGCCATCGGGCGCGGCGAGTTCGCGCGCGGTGGCTGCGACGACGAGGATGCGTCCCTGCGTGCCCATACGTGGAGGGGAATCTAGCCGCGGCATGCGAGTTCAGGACATGGCGCGCGGCCGGCCGCGCGCGCGCGGGGGTTGCCGGCGGCGCCGCTGTGGCACCTATATAGATGCCACTGGGGAACGGATTCGACTCCCGTCACTTGGAACCATTCATGGCCGACGAGCGCACAAGTTCCACCGATCTGGACACCGCGTCCTCTCTCGCCGAGCTCGTGCAGTACCAGCCCGGGGCCGTCGTCAGTCGAACCGTGGTGAAGCGAAAGGCCGGCACGGTGACCGCCTTCGCCTTCGATGCGGGTGAGGGGCTGAGTGAGCACACGGCGGCGTTCGATGCGCTGGTGATCCTGATCGAGGGGTCGGCGGAGGTCAGCGTGGCTGGCGTGGCGCAGCGCGTGACGGCCGGCCAGGTGCTGCGGCTGCCGGCGAGCGTGCCGCACGCCCTCAAGGCGCTGTCGCGATTCAAGATGCTCCTGGTGATGATCCGGGAATGATGTTGCTCCGGGTGCCGAGTGAGGGTGTCCCGCTCGCGCCTGCCTGCCACACGGTCTTTCGACGACGAGTGCAATGACCAGGATTCCAGAGTCGGTGCAGCAGTTCCTCGGTGCGCGGCGCATGGCGGTGGCCGGAGTGTCCCGCGACGCACGCCAGCCGGCCAACGCAATCTTCCGGCGCCTGCGGGACAGCGGGTACGACGTGGTGCCGATCAACCCGAACGCGTCGAGCCTCGAGGGCGCGCCTTGCCACCCCGACGTGACGTCGGTGCCCGGCGACCTCGATGCCGTGATGATTGCGGCGCACCCGGCGGTCGGCGTCGCACTGGTGCGGGAGTGCGCGGCCCGCGGGGTGCGCTCCGTCTGGTTCCATCGGTCCATCGGCGCGGGCAGCGTGTCGGATGAGGCGGTGGCCGAAGCCCGCGCGCTTGGCCTCCACACGCTGGTTGGCGGCTGCCCGCTGATGTACTGCGCGCCCGTCGATCCGTTCCATCGGTGCCTGTGTGCGGTGCTGCGCTGGCAGGGGCGCGTGCCGGCCTGAGACTGGGCGGCGGGTTCACCGCGCGGGTCGGTTCGGGGTAAATTGGAGGCACGCCGCAGGCATCTCGCTTCGGCGGTTCCCGATTCTGCAAGGAAGACCCCCATGGCCAACATAGGCAGCGGCAAGAAGCGCATAGCGATCCTCACCGGCGGCGGCGACGTTCCCGGCCTCAACCCGGCGATCCGCGCCGTGACGATCCGCGCGCTGCGCGAGGGATGGGACGTCATCGGCCTCCGCCGCGGCTGGGCCGGCGTGATGGAGATCGTGCGCGACCACCTGTCCGACAACAGCAACAACTTCCAGTTCCTGTCCGAGGAGATCGTGAACCGGGCGGGGCGCACCGGCGGGACGTTCCTGCACACGTCGCGCACGCGGCCGAGCAGCGTGAAAGCCGACGCCGTGCCCCTGCACCTGAAGGGTCAGTACAACCAGCCGGTCAACGACCTCACGCCCGAGGTGCTGAAGAACCTCGACTGGCTGGGCGTGGACTACCTGATCCCGATCGGCGGCGACGACACGCTGAGCTACGCGATGCGCATGCACCAGGAGGGGGTGAAGGTCATCGCCATCCCGAAGACGATGGACAACGACGTGCCGGGCACCGACTACTGCATCGGCTTCAGCACCTGCGTGACGCGCACGATCGAGATGGCGCACCGGCTGCGCACGTCGGCGGGCTCGCACGAGCGCCTGCTGGTGATGGAGGTGTTCGGCCGCTACGCCGGCTTCACGGCGATGCTTCCGACGATGGCGGGCGCGGCGACCCGCTGCGTGATCCCCGAGCACGACTTCAACCTCGACATCCTCACCGAGATGCTGATGTACGACCGCAACCGCAACCCGAGCAAGTACGCGGTGGCGCTCGTGTCGGAGGGGGCCGTGCCGCAGGGCGGCGGGCGCATCTGGAAGAGCGAGGTGACCGACGCCTTCGGCCACGCCAAGCTCGGCGGCATCGGCGACCTCGTGTCCGACGAGGTGCAGAAGCGCACGGCGCAGTTCAACCACGGCAAGGAAGTGCACATCATCAACCAGAAGCTCGGCTACCTGGTGCGTGGCGGTGACCCGGACGCGATGGACTCGATCGTGCCGATGGCGTACGGCAACCTGGCGCTCGACCTGCTGCTGCAGGGCGTGCACGGCCGGCTGGTGGTGGTGAAGGGCGGCTGCTACGGCAATATCCCGCTCGACATCGTGACGAGCACCAAGAAGGTCGTGGACGTCGGGCGCTTCTACAACACCGAGCGCTACCGGCCGCACTTCCACAGCTTCGACCTCGCGCCGCTGTTCATCATGACGAGCGAGGGGTAGACGGGCGTCGCGCGCCGCCGCCCCCCGGGCGGCGGCGCCGGGCGGTCGGCTACCGCAGCACGAGGGTGTAACCGAGCGGCAGGTTGCTCGAGGCGCTGTCACTGCGCGACTCGAGGTGCACCGTGTAGTCGCCGTCCGCCGTCGCCACGTAGGCGGCGGCCCACGTGTCGGGGCCCGGCAGCTCCTTGTGCGCGACGGTGACTCCGGTGGAGTTCACCAGGTACAGCCCGGCCATGCGATCGACGGTGACCGACGCATTGAGCGTGTCGCCGGTCGCGAGGCGCACCACATACACCTGGGTCTTCGCATTCAGGGCGCCGCAGTCACGATCGGTGACCGTCCCGCTGAACGCGGCGCCCCGCGTGGTGAACCCGAGGTCGGCGTCGGAGCGCGTGCCGGCCGGACTGGCGCAGCCGCCGAGGGCCGCCGCGGGACTCGTCAGCGTGAAGGCCCCATCGCTTCCCGCCGCCTTGCCGACGAAGACCTGGTATGTGCCGGCGGGCAGGAAGACCTTGAGCGGTGTGCCGGTGAGGTCCTCGGCGACGACCTTGCCTGCCGCCGTGTAGACGCCGAGGAACGGCGTGAACGCCGTCGTCGTCACGGTGAGCTGCATGTTGGACTGCTGGCTGAGCGCCATCGTGTAGACCTGACCCGAGCCGCCGTGCGCCCCGCTGCAGTTGTGCACGCCCATGGTGCCGGAAGCCGTGGAGCCGGCCTGGTAGCTGGTGGGACCGTCGCAGCCGCTGTTCGCCCCGCGGCCAAGGATCCGGTCCGTCGCGGCGCATCCTGAAAGAAGGGTCAACGCGCAGAAGGGCACGGCACGCATCAGCGGCAGCACTCGACGGACCTCATCGTAGGGCGGTCTCGCGGGGCAGGGGAACACTTCACGCGGCGAATACCGGGCGTATACCCGGCATCCGGCGCGTTGTGCCGCCCGAGCCGCTTGCCGCGCTGCCGCTTGCCGCGCTGCTGCTTGCCGCGCTGCCGCGCGGTGGCCGCCTACCGCGGCCGGATGCGGATGGCCTGCCCGCCGCCCGGCGCCAGCCGAAGCGTGAGCCTCGAGGTGGATGTCACGGCGACCTGCCGGAGGACAACCGCCGTCGGGTTGGTCAGGTAGTTTGCGCCGGGCCCATCGGCGTAGACCTCGGCGACATACGGCCGGCCCGGTGTCAGGAACGACAGCGGCTCGGTGAAGGTGCGCGTCTCCTCGTCCGTGATGGCGCCAATGAACCACTCGTCCTTGCCGGCCGCCTTGCGCGCGACCACGACGTAGTCGCCGATCTTGCCCTCGAGCACACGCGTCGTGTCCCAGTCAACGGCGACGTCGCGGATGAACTGGAGCGCGGGCTGGCCCTCGTAGTTCTCGGGCAGGTCGGCCGCCATCTGGATGGGCGAGTAGAGCACCACGTACAGCGCGAGCTGCTTGGCGAGCGTCGTGCGCGGCCGCGACGCCTCCGGCGGGCGCGGCGAGCCGGTGGGACGCCGGATCTCGATGTCGAAGATGCCCGGGGTGTAGTCCATCGGGCCGGCGAGCATGCGCGTGAAGAACAGGATGGTCTCGTGCTCCGGCGGGTTGCCCCCGTCGCCGCCCCACGCGTTGTACTCCTGCCCGCGCGCGCCCTCGCGGCTGATCATGTTGGGCCACGTGCGGCGCTCGCCCGTGTCATGGATGGGTTCGTGGGCGTTGATGGCGATGCCGTACTTCGCCGCCGTCTCGATGACCTTCCGGTAGTGCCGCACCATCGGTTGCGAGTGGTGCGCGTCGCCTTCCCTGGTCTTGTCGCCGACGTAGCCCGTCTTCACCGCGGTAATGCCCAGCGACTTGTAGTAGGCAAACGCGATGTCGAGCTGGCGCTCGTAGTTGGCGATCCCCATGCCCGTTTCGTGGTGGCCGATGATCTTGACGCCCTTGCTCTGCGCGTACGCGGCCACGGCGGGGAGGTCGAAGTCGGGATACGGCTGCGTGAAGGAGAACTTGTCGCCGTTCTCCACCCAGTTGCCGTCCCACCCGATGTTCCAGCCTTCCACCAGCATGCCGCCGATGTGATTGGCTGCCGCGAAGTCGACGTACCGCTTCGCGTTGGCGGTGGTGGCGCCGTGGAGCGGTCCCGACTGCCACGTCATGGTGTTGATGTGCATCCCCCACCAGATGCCGTCGTAGGTCATCGGCGTCACGAAACCGGGGTCGGCGATCTTGCTGGGCGGATTCAGGTTGAGCCCCAGCACCGACGGCACGAGGTCGGCGGCGCGGTCGGCGAGCTGGATGGTGCGCCACGGCGTGACGAACGGCGTGGTGCCCCGCACCTTCACGCCGTCGTGCATCGGTGCGAGCATCACCCGCAGCGTCCGGTTCTGCTCCTTGCCGCCGCGGATGTTGAGCCCGGCGTAATCGAACAGGTCGGCTTCGTGCAGCACGACGTGCAGCCCCGACGGCATCTCGATGGTCAGCGGCGTGTGCACCGTGTCGAGGGTGGAGAGCGGCGATGCGCGGAACAGGTACTCGTACCGGTTGGGCTGGAACGAGGGAATCCACCAGGCGCGGCCGTCGCTGGCCATGCTGAACTCGGTGAGCTCCTCCATGATCTCGAACGACGCCAGCGACGACTGCGCGGGCAGCTCGTAGCGGAAGCCGAGTCCGTCGTCGAAGACGCGGAAGACGGCGACGAACCGCCGACCGGGTGCGCGCGCCTCCTCGACGGTCACGCGCAGTTCGCGATGGTGGTCGCGCACCCGGCGCACCTCGCCCCACGGCTGCGTCCACGTCTCATCGTGCTCGGCGCGCGCCACATCAACCACGCGCAGCGAGTCGCGCAGGCGCGGTGCGTTGCGGAATTCGAAGCCGAGCGCACTCGGCATGATGACATTGGCCCGGTGACGGCGCACTGCATAGCGCAGTGTGCCGCCCTGCAGGTCGATGGTGACCACGTTCTGGCCGTCCGGCGAGGTGACGGTGGCCGGCAGCTGGGCGACGGCGGCCACGGGTGCCGCGACGAGGGCCGCGAGCAGGATGCCGGCGGCGCGGATGAAGGCGCGAAAGAGGCTCGACATGCTGGAAAGTACCGCGATCCGCGGCGGCCTGCCCGTGCGGATCGGGCATTTGCGCCCGCACGAATATCGATCCAAACTCTCTGATATGAGTACCACGCCAGCGTCCGGCACCGCGGCGGACCCGTTCGACCTTCAGCGCTTTGTGGAAGCGCAGGCCGCGCAGTACGCCGACGCGCTGGGCGAGCTGTCGGCCGGGCGGAAGCAGTCGCACTGGATCTGGTTCATCTTTCCGCAGTGCGAGGGGCTCGGCCGAAGTCCGATGGCCCGGCGCCATGCCATTCGCAGCATGGCGGAGGCGCGGGCGTACCTGCAGCATCCGGTGCTGGGCGCGCGCCTGCTGGAGTGCACGCAGGTGATCAACCGACTGGCGGGCTGCACGGCAGCGGGCATTTTTGGTGAACTCGACGCGCTGAAGTTCCGTTCGTCGATGACGCTCTTCGAGCGCGCCGCCGCTCCGGCGTCGGACTTCACGACGGCGCTCGACCGGTACTTCGATGGCGAACGCGATCCGTTGACACTGGAGTGCATGGCGCGTTGGTGAACGGGGCCGCGACGCGCACACGTCGGCGAAATGACAGAACCATTCGATGCGAGGGGAGACTTCATGGCCACCGATGCCGGCTACGCCAAATACGTGTGCGACCAGCTGCACGCCGCGGGCGGAATTGCCGCGAAGAAGATGTTCGGCGAATACGGTCTGTATCGCCACGGCAAGATTGTGGCGCTGATCTGCGACAACCAGCTGTTCGTCAAGCCGACACCGGCGGGCGAAGCGGTGCTCGGCACGCCCACCTGGGGCCCGCCGTATCCCGGTGCCAAGCCCTTCCTCAACGTGTCGGATCTACTGGACGACCCCGAGGCCCTCGTGCGGCTGGTGCTCGTCACGGACGACGCCCTGCCCGCGCCGAAGCAGAAGGCGCCGAAGACGAAGCGCCCCGCCGCGAAGGCCGCAAAGGCGGCTAGGCCGAAGGCCGTGACGACGACGGGGAGGACGACCGTCAGGAAGCCGGCGGCTCGTCCCGTGCGCACGGCGGCACGGAAGCCGGCAAAGCGGGCCGCGCCGAAGAAGTAGCCGGCGCGGCCGCGCACACCGTCACTACCTGAGCGGGATGTAGCAGACGTTGCTCGTCAGCATCATCATCACGAAGACGAGGCACGTCACCATCGGCCCCAGGTAGACCCGTCCCGTCAGGTGGAAGAACCACCGGTTGTAGTACGGGAGCAGGAACATCATGGGGATGATGCCGAACAGCAGGTTGGCGAACAGCCATTCGGCCGTCCAGTACACCGTGCCCGTCATCGCGAAGCTGGCGTACTGAATGGCGAGGATGAGCACGAGCCCCACGGAGTTGCCGAGTCCCATGATGAGCTGCGAGCGCCATTCGGGCTGGTGCTCGAAGCGGCTGGCCGAGTTCACGCGCACCGAGTTGGCGAAATAGAAGACGAAGAAGAGCGGCAGGTACATCAGCGCCACGAGCACCATGCGGCGCGGGAACGACGCCGGCGCCGACACGAACAGGAAGCGGAAGTCGGTGTGGAAGGCGCCATACGCGGCGAAGAGCAGCACGAAGAATCCACCGGCCACGGCGAGCGCGAGCAGGAGCGTGCGCCCCAGCTCGCGGGCGGAGGTTTGCAGCCCGAACATCTCGGGGCGCACGCCGCGCTTCCGGCCGAAGAACCGGTAGGTGAGCCAGAAGAGCAGCAGGCCGATGGCGCCGTTGGCGACGGCCCACAGCAGCACGGCGTTGTTGATGCGCTGCGGGAACCACCAGGTCTGCTGCGACGCGCTCGCGGCCGGGAAGACCGTGAAGGTCGCCTGCACCATCGGAATGAACAGGAAACACGCGAGCAGCGCGCCAATGACGAACGTCGTCCAGAAGACGACCGTCCCGGCGGTGCCGGGCTTCGGCAGGGCGGGCGGCGCGGGCTTCACCAGCGCGCCGAAGTACGACGTCCGCAGGAGCAGTCCGGCGAACGGCACGAGCGACATCAGCCCGCCCACCAGCGCCATGAGGGTGAACAGTTCCTTGAGCCACCAGCGCTGCGACGTGGCCGGCATCGCCGCCTTCATGGCGAACACCGTAGTGAAGAAATTCACCATGTGCGCCACGGAGCGGCCGTCGTACGGAAGCAACGGGTGGATGTTGTTGGTGTTGTAGACCACGCGCATGGTGCGTGCCGTGGGATCGCCATAGGCCCTGCCGATCTCCACCGCCGTGACAGCACTGTCGCGGGTCAGGCCGGAATTCACGAGTCGAATCGCCTCGGGGGCGGAGCGCAGGTCGGCGTTCTTGTTGACGTTCCGGAACGCGCCTTCATCGTGGAGTGCGTAATCCACGGCGACGTTCGAGCGCACCGGGGCGAGCACCGAGTCGGTGAGCGTGAGCACGTAGCCGCCAACGAAGACGGCCGCGAGCTTGCTCGGCGCCTTCGCCTTGGGCACTCCGGTGGTATCGGCCGGGGTCGTCTTCGCTTCCACTTTCGCCTTCAACTTCGCCTGTGGCTTCGGCGTGGCTGGTGACGGGGTGGCGGTCACGGAATCCCTGGCCGCCGCACGCCGTGCCGGGCGCAGCTGTCGCCCACCGAAGTGCGACGCCGCCTGGATGACGGCGTTGCCGCCCGCCGAGTAGCCGGCTGCGCCGATACGGGACTTGTCGATGTAGTTCATGTTCGGCGTGCTTGCGATGTATTCCACCATGGGGATCACGCCATATCCCTCGAGCGTGGCGGAGCGGCGCTGGCGCGACGCGCTCGAGGCGCCCTGCGCGTACGGGTCGATGGTGATGACGGCGATGCCGCGGCGCGCCAGCTCGATGGCGTAGCTGTCGAGTGTCTCCTTGCTGCGCTCGAAGCCCGGGCAGACGACGACGGCCGGCACCGGATTCTTGCCCGTGGCGGCAACTGGCCGGAAGACGTCGGCGGCCAGCCACTGCCCGTCCTGCGTGGGCAGCGTGATACCGGTGACGTCCACCCGGCCGAAGTCGGTCTTGACCGTATACGCGCCAAGGCTGCCGACGAAGACGAGGGCGAGAGCGAACGCCAGCCGGCGCGCATGCGCGCGCGGCGTGGTGGCGCGCGTGCGGAGCGGCGCAGGGACGGTATCGGACACGATGAACCCGGAATCAGTGTGAACGGCGAAGCCGGGGGGCGTCACGATGCAGCGCGCGAGGTCGATCCCTAACAACGTATTGCGGCGTCCCATTGTTGGCGCCGTTCATGCTCGCCGCCCAATGGACCGACGAAAAACGCCCGCGGTCGCAGCCGGCAACGTGACGCAGCCAACCGACGGATTCTGGGGTCCGCAGCAGTGACGCGCCCCCGGTGGTCCCGCGCCTACGCCTTGTACACCTCGAAGATGCCCGCCGCCCCCATGCCGCCCCCGATGCACATCGTCACCATGCCGTACCCGCCGCCGGAGGCGCGCAGCGCGTGCACCAGCTGCGTGGTGAGCTTGGCCCCGGTGGCTCCCAGTGGGTGACCCAGGGCGATGGCACCGCCGTTCACGTTGGTGCGGGCTGCGTCCATGCCGAGGTCCTTCATCACCGCGAGTCCCTGCACGGCGAAGGCTTCGTTCAGCTCGATCATCTGCATCTGCTGCAGCGACAGGCCGGCCTTCGCGAGCGCCTTCGGCACCGCCTTGATGGGGCCAACGCCCATGATGTCGGGGGCCACGCCGGCGACCGCAAACGTCACGAACCGCGCCAGCGGCGTGAGGCCAAGCTCCCTGGCCTTGTCCCCGCTCATCAGCAGCAGGGCCGCCGCGCCGTCGGAGAGCGGCGACGAGTTGCCGGCCGTCACCACGCCCTTGGCCGCGAACGCCGGCTTGAGCTTGGCGAGTCCCTCGCGCGACGCGTCGGCGCGCGGCATCTCGTCCACGGCGAACGCCCCCGTCTCCGTGGACTTCTTCGCACCCTTGTATGTGACCTTCGCCACGGGCACGGGCACGATCTCTCCGGCGAACGCGCCGCGCGCGATGGCCGCCACTGCCTTCTGCTGCGAGCCCAGCGCGAACTCGTCGGCTGCCTCGCGGGTGATGCCCCACTGCTTGGCCACGCGCTCGGCGGTGAATCCCATCCCGATGTTCTCCTCAATCTGCGCCGGATGCAGCCGCGTGTGGTGCCCGCCCATTGGCACGACGCTCATCATCTCGACGCCGCCGGCGATGACGACGTCGCACAGGCCGGTCATGATGGATTGCGCCGCCATGGAGACCGCCTGCAGTCCCGACGAACAGAACCGGTTGACGGTGGCGGCCGGGACGTCCACTGGAAAGCCGGCGCGCAGCACGCCCATGCGGGCGATGTTGAGTCCCTGGGCGCCTTCGGGCATGGCGCAGCCCCACAGCACGTCGTCCACCACCGCGGGATCGACGTGCGCCCGCTGCACGACGGCCTTGAGCACTTCGGCTGACAGGTCGATGGGGTGCACGGTGGCCAGGCCCCCGTCCTTCTTGCCGCGAGCGACGGCCGTGCGGACCGCGCTCACGATGACTGCGTCCCTCATCTGCATGGTATCATCTCCCGGCTCGCCCTTCGTGCGAGCCCGCAGTAGTCGTGGTGTGGTCAGTTGCGCAGCGGCTTGCCGGTCTCGAGCATGTACTGCATGCGCGCCTGGGTTTCCCTGGTGCCGAGGAGTCGCAGGCAGGCGTCGCGCTCGAGGTCGATGAGGTCCTGCTCCGTGACCTCGCGCGGCGGTCCGTCGCCGCCGGACAGCACCAACGCGATCTCGTGGCCGATGCGCACGTCGTGCGCCGTGGCCTGGCCCGCCTCCTGGAACGAGAAGAGGGCGTAGTCGAGGTTGGCCACTGCGTCGCGGCCAAGCGCCCGCATGGTCATCGGCGGCGGCGCCACATAGCCCGGCGCGAGGTCGAGCACGCGCGCCTTGGCGTCGCTGAGCAGCGTGTCGCGATTCATCGAGATGCGGTCGCTGGCGCGCAGGTAGCCCAGTTTCCGCGCCTCGTGCGCGCTGGTGCTCATCTGCGCGAGCGCGATGAGCTTGAAGGCGCGCTTCACCGCCTCGAAGGCGTCGGCCTCCTCGAAGGCGGCGAGGTTGCTGGTGAAGCGGAACGCCAGCTCCTTGGTGCCGCCGCCGGCGGGCAGGATGCCCACGCCGACTTCCACGAGCCCCATGTACAGCTCGGCGTGCGGCTGCACCGCGTCGCAGTGCATGGAGAACTCGCAGCCGCCGCCCAGCGTGAGGCCGAATGGTGCGGCGACCACCGGGAACGGCGCGCGGCGCAGCGACATCGAGGTGTCCTGGAAGCGGGCGATGCCGGCCTCGATGGCCTTCCAGTCGCCGCTCATCAGGGCCGGCCCCTGCTGGGCGAGGTTCGCCCCCGCCGTGAAGGTGCGCGGGTCGTCGTTGCCGAGCACGAGTCCGACGTACGGGCCGTTCGCCACGCGGTCGATGGTGCGCGCGACCATCTCGACGACGCCGGTGCCCAGCGTGTTCATCTTGCCGCAGAACTCGAGGCAGAGCACGCCGTCGCCGATGTCGATGACGCGCGCTTCCTTGTTCTCGTCCACCACCCGCCCGTCGGCGCGGCGGGCGGCGAGCGCGATGCGCGCCGGAATCTCCGGCACCGCCGCATAGCCGGCCGTCGTCACCATCTGCTCGGCGCTGCCGGTGCCGGTGAAGAATCCGCGGGTGGCCTGGCCGAACAGCGCGGGTTCCTTGAATCCCTGTGCCTTGAATTGCGCGCGCAGCCAGTCGAGGCCCAGCGCGTCCATCACGCGGAACGGCCCGACTTCCCAGCCGTAGCCCCACTCGAGGGCATGGTCCACGCCCG
>Ga0334722_10003283_pt1 | contig 17546 bp, 13 predicted proteins | sample C3_bottom_MG_FD_207210 | JGI IMG/M metagenome (GOLD analysis project Ga0334722, IMG submission 207210) | Sediment microbial communities from Yellowstone Lake, YNP, Wyoming, USA - C3_bottom | ecosystem: Environmental > Aquatic > Freshwater > Lake > Sediment | place: USA: Wyoming | collected...
TCTGTTCCGTCGACGACCTCGGTTTCCTCTCCCCACGTGCAGCAGACTGCGCCGGCACGGCCGCTCCCGTCGCCCCAACCGCTTGCGCAACAGACGACCCCCTCGATTTCTGAGCGGACCGTCACCCCGGTGATGACTGAGTCTCCCGCACCGACCCCTCCGCAACCAACCACTCCCTCACAATCAGCGGCTCACACAACACAACCAACCGAGCCAATCAGACATGAGACTGTGGCACCGATGGTCGCCGAGGCCACATCCATTGTGAAACCGGCCGAAGCATCGGTGGCATTCTCTGCTGAGTCTGGTGCCCAGACGGCACCATCGAGCGCGCCGTCCGCAATCCTCGAACACACCACACAATCTGACCAGGCTCCGGCACCAACGCAGATGGCAGCCATCTCCTCGGCACCAACGAACGCGCCGACTACGCGCGACTACGGGTGGCTCTCTGAAGCAATTTTACGTCGTGTGGAAGAATTGAAACGCTACCCCGCCTCAGCTCGGGTAGATCACGCCGAGGGAAAAGTCGTGGTGAAAGCCGTGATCAACGAGGACGGGAGCATCGGCGAGGTGGAGGTCTTTAAGAGTTCGGGACACCCCGGTCTCGACAAGGCCGCTGTTGAAACTATGCGGGAAGCAGCCCCGTTCCACTTACCTCGTCCATTAGGACAGCCTCGCATGACGATCAAGATTCCAATGAGCTATAGATTGGATCGCTAGCCCACATTGTTCATGATGGTTCGTCGTCCTCTTCTCCACCGTTCGACTGGCTGATCATCCCACAGTCCACCTGCTTCACGGCTTGCGAATCCGATCCCGCAACCCTGAGGACACATAGACATGACCTTCATGATCCACGATCAGGGCTTCCACATCCGGCAAGGCCTCGACAAGCTGCATTCCTAATTCAGCTCCCATAACAAATATCCCTGTGTCCAACCCATCTGCCCAGATCCCTTCACGGGCAATCACTGTAACACTCTGGCAGCTGCGCGCTGGTTGGAGCGTGCGCGGATCGAGAATATGATGATATCGGACCCCCTCCCGCTCGAAGAATCGTTCATAATCCCCGGCGGTAGAAATAGCTTCGTCCTGCAAATCAATCCAGGCCAGCACCGATCCATCTTTTCGTGGGTGTTGAATTCCGACGGGAAACATCTTCCCACCCGGCAACCGTCCGAATGCTTTGATATCCCCTGACAGCGCCACAACTCCGGCAACAGCTCCTGCTCTCCGCAGCGCGTCGACGGCTTGATCTGCTGCGTAGCCCTTGCCGATTCCCCCCACATCGATTCGCATCCCTGCTTTCCCAAGATAGATCGTCTGCTCCCCCACATCGACGTGGACAGCCTGTAAGTCCACTAAGGGACGGAGAGCCTCCAACTCAGATTCTGTCGGTATTCGTCGGCCTTCAATCACGCTCCAGGCGTCCACCGCCGGGCCAATGGCAATATTGAATCCGCCATCGGTCATCTCCGCAACCTGAATCGCACGTTGGACCACCATCAGCGTTTCTGGACTCACATGGACCGGCATTACGCCCGCGGAGGTATTCACGCGAGAAAGCTCGCTCGTTGGAATCCAGGTGCTCAGGAGCTCTTCCAGGCGACGGATTTCAGCAAACCCGGCAGTGGCCGCAGCTTGCGCGACAGACTCACTCCGCGCCACCGCCGTAATCTTGACCAACGTGCCCATCTGCATCTGGGCCCTGGTGACAACGGCCGGCTCCTGGCCAGTGGGTACCCCCACACAGCCAGCTAGGGCGCTACACAGCAGCGTCAGGAACCACGTCTGGATACGAAAGGACTCATTGAACAGGCTGGAATGCACGCGTTCCTCCCCCTTTTTTCCTACGCCAAAGAGGCGACGAATTATAGGACAGGACCAGGTCTATTGCACTCCCTCCTTGATGAGTTGAGCGCCGTGATAGTCCTTGACTTTCGAGCACCGATTAGGATATTAATAATCGTTCTCAATTTCATTTGGACAGGGACGCATCTCACAATGGCTTGCCCGACCTCTTCTGTCAGCCACTCTGCCGACTGCGGGGAGACCCGTTGCGAGTGCGGTCAACTGATCGCCAAGGTGCGCGGGCAAGGATTGGAGCTCAAGTGCAAGCGCTGCAAACGCATTGTTGTCATCCCTTTCTCTTCCATCAAAGGATGGAGCACGGTCGCATCATGATCAACCTGTCGACGAAAGGAGGCATCACACCGATCCACCGAAACGCGACTGGGCGTTGTCTATTCAGCGAAGACCAGAGACCAGCGAGTCCCGAGTCAGACCACTCATCACTTACCATGGATGGAGGTTCACTATGAGGATCCGGTCAATCCTCGGGGCTCTTGTCATTGCCAGCTTGCCGGTCATGCCGGTCTGGGCGGAAAACATGACCCCGGAAGACATTAAGAAGTTAGTAGATGAAGCCGTAAACAAACGGCTCCAGGAGCACGAGCAGCGAGAAGGGGCTTTGGAGCGTCGGGAGCCGGCGCCACCGGCTGGACAATACCCCGTGCCGGTCGGTCCCATGACGGACGTCAAGGTGGAGCGTTCGGGCGAAGAAAAAGTGCCCCTCTCGTTCGGCGCTACTGGTTCAGGGCGATTGGTCTACGCTAAGCCGTTTGTCTCAGCACCAAAGGCCATTGTCGGCGGATATATGGACATTCAATATCGTTCCCAGAGCAAAGGTAGTATTGAAAATGGCTATGGAGGTGGCTCGAACGGGTTCGATCAGCAACGATTTGTCCCGTTTATCTATGCGGACATTACCGAGCATGTAAAGTTCGCCTCCGAAATCGAGATCGAACATGGCATTCGTGAGGATTCGACTCAAGGCACGGAGATTGGGTTGGAATTCGCTTTTATCGATTATCTCGTTAACGAACCATTCAATCTTCGCGCCGGCATTTTGCTGCTCCCGATCGGCAAGTTTAACCTGCTCCATGATTCTCCACTCAATGACCTGACCGATCGGCCATTGGTCAGCCGACTTGTTATCCCCAGTACAGCATCTGAAACCGGAGCAGGATTTTACGGAACCTTTTATCCCGGCAGAACCAGCAAAGTGGACTATGAGTTGTACTTCACGACAGGACCTTGCGGGTATGACCCCGCTCCCGATTTGGGGAATCCCAGGATTAATGAGCAAAGCGGCACTCGAGGATCCCGGCAGCGGAACTGCCCCTCGGACGATGGATTGGATATCAACAACGGTAAGGCGGTCGTAGGACGTTTGGCCTTCAGTCCCATGCTTGGAGTTGAAGTGGCAGGATCAAGCTACTATGGCAATGCCTCCACGAACGGCAACTACAACCCCCTCAGCATTACGGCCATTGACTGGACGCTCCAACGGGGCCCCTTCGAGATTATCGGCGAAGCTGCCTGGGCTTATGCGAGAGGAAACTCGCGTGCCATTCAAGGAAACACGGTTGGATTTGCTCCAGGATCTTTACTGACAGGAATCGAGGGCAACCGCGGTCCGGGCACCCCTCCGCAGCGCAGGAATGTCTTCTACATCCAGGGCAACTATCATTTCATGCCAGAGTTCTTGACCAAACTGTCCCCGAAGCGGTTTGGCGAGGGATCGACGTTCACGGCTGTGATCCGGTACGACAAGGTGAACACCAACCTGGATAACAGCAATGGGACAGGCGGCTGGGGCAATCTGGAGCAGGTTTCCGTTGGTCTCAACTATCGGCCGATTGAAGATGCGGTCTTCAAGATCAGCTATCAATATCAGCCTATGGCATTTAATCCGAATACAGATCAACGAATCCATGACAGCGCGCTGGTGCTTTCAGCCGCAACGTATTTCTAAACCGATGGCCTGCGAATCCTCCCGTTTCCTGGAGGGTTCGCAAGGTCCTCAAGGGGAATTACATAACGTGCGAGCAAAAATTATTGCGCTCGTAGGGCTCCTCGCTTGGAGCGGCTGTGCCTCCCTGAGCGGCAGCAAAGATCAGTTTTTCGTCTGTTCGTATGAGGTGGTGTGGGGCGCTGTCTTAGAATCCGTGAAGGATCGGCCGATACGGGTTCAGGATAAGGACAAAGGGCTTATCGAGACCAACTGGATCGAGATGGAAGGCGCAGAACGCTCCTACGGGGCATTCGAACGCGAGGCGTTCGGCAATCGGGAACGGGCTCGCATGACGGTCGCGGTGAAACGCCTGAACGACGTCACCTCCGTGAGTGTGCTCGAAAACCGACAGCGGTGGCACTTGAAAGGCGGGATCTCGCAAGAATCCACCAAGTGGTGGCCTATTGATCCATCTGAAGCGGCTGAGGCGATGGTCACGAACCGACTCAATAACAAGTTGAAAGAGAAAGGCTGTGTCGCCTCATGAATCGTCAAGGCTGGCTCCTGGCAACATTCTTCACCATTCTCGTTCTTCCCCTCCCCGCCCGAGGCGAACGAGTCTGGGATGCCGAACTCAAACGGTATCTCACGGAACAGGAGATGACCCACGCCGAGGTCTTTCTGACAGAGGACGAGGCATTAAAGCTTATGTTCCCGAAGTCAGAACAAATTCGGAAAGATCTCTTTCGGCTGACGTCAGAGAAGAAGACTCTGATAGAAGAACGTATCGGCTGGAAATTCCCCGAAGATGCCTTTGAGGTCTACATCGGCGAGACCGGCACGCAGATTGACGGGTATGCCTTGATCCAAAATACTATCGGCAAACACAAGCCGATGACCTATATGGTCGGGGTGGATGCGCACGGACGTGTCTCGAACGTAGAATTGCTCGTCTTTCGCGAAGCACGCGGCAGCGAGGTGCGAACCAAGCGCTTCAACGTGCAGTATGAGGGCAAAACGGCGTCCGATCCAGTCAGGCTCAACAAGGACATTATCAACATCAGCGGCGCTACCATGTCAGTCCGCTCGATGACCGCGGGAATTAAGAGGGTACTGGTGCTGGTCGATGAGTTTTATTTAAAACCAGCAGGGCTCGGCAGCGATACGGTGGCCGCGCGCAAAGCAGAGAAGGGGATCTTCGGGTCCATCTTCGGAAACTAACAGGGGCAGACGACCTTCTCAACCATGCGTAACTTCAACACCCGCTTCCGTCTCCGCGACTCAGATCGGCACATCCGGCTGGTCTACACCTTCTTTCTCTTCTTGATACTGGCTGGCTTTACCTTTTCATTTTTTTGGGCCCACAGCATGACGGGGCTCTCGCCACAAGGGATCGCCAATCATTACCGTGGGTCGGATGCCACATTCGGCGAACCGATGTCGTTCAGAGAGCTGGCAGAAATCACCCACTTCCACCTCTTTACGATGCCGGTCGTGTTTATGATTCTCGTACATGTGCTCTATCTCACCAACGCCGGCAGTCGTCTGAAAGTCGTCACGACCTGGATCTCATTCGGTGGCGTGATGCTGGACCTGTTGTCTCCCTGGCTGATCAGTTACGTCTCGCCCATTTTCGTGTTAACCATGCTGACAGGCGATACCCTCATGACGGTAGGTTTTCTCATCATGATGGTAATCCCTCTCTACGAGATGTGGATCTTGAATCAGCCGCTGTTGGCAGGGAAACACGGGGAAAAAGGATGAGCCAGCAGACGTTGTGCGGTAGGCGCTCGAAGTCAGAGACTTTACTACTGAGATTAATCTTCCTCTGATACCCCCTTTCCCTCTATGCTGTGATCAGCCAAGAGCGCTATGTTGTGCGGCTCAGAGTCGGCGGCTGGTCATGAGAGCCGGGTAGTGCTGAACGGGACTGATACTTACGCCCCCTCTTTCTTAATCTGTTCAGCCAGGTAGTTCTCCAGCCCCACCTGTTTGATCGTTTCCTGTTGTGTTTCGATCCAATCGATATGTGCGTCCACGTCTTTGGCCATATCCTCAAGCATGTGCCGCGTGGTGAAGTCGGTCATCTTTGTACAATGCACCACGCCATCGCTTAACAAGGTGAGCATTTCTTGTTCGGCTTTTAAATCCAGCTTCAACTGCTCAGGAACAGTTTCTCCCACCTGCACAGTATTCATGCGTTGCACGTTCGGCACACCATCCAAATAGAGAATGTGGCCGATGAGGTCATCGGCATCTTTCATTTCAGCGATGCTCCGCTCTCGCACTTTGTGATGGAGCCGTTCATAGCCCCAATTTTCGCACATCTTGGCATGGACAAAGTACTGGTTGATTGCCGTCAGATCTGCAGTCAGGATCTTATTGAGGATGTTGACGACGCCCTCTTTTGCTTTCATGGTTTCTCCCCTTTCTTAAGTTGGGTAGGCCCTCGTGCAAGGGGCACATTCGTGTATCGGACCGCTTGCGCTAATTATCAACACCGCTGCACAATTCGTCAACTCCATGGTCGAGTCTCGTGATGCTCGCACGCTTCTCGTCGGTGACACTGGTTCTCAATCTCACAGAAAACTCCACGCGGACATCGGAAAATCTGCTCCGCAATCGTTTGAGTTGACCGGGCGAAGATAGAAGGAACGACTGTAAGGGAGAGAATCGGGTTAGCCTGCTTCGCGGTAGCCGCATTCTTCGTTGCGGCATTGGACGCTGCGGCCAACCTGTTTGCTGACTTTCTCGATGAGGAAAGGGGCCCTACAAGTCGGACAGGTCTTGTTGATGGGACGATCCCACAGAGCGTATTCGCACGCTGGGTACTTACTGCAGGCAAAGAACGAACGTCCTTTTCTCGTGCGCTTCTGGACGAGGTCGCCGCCACAGCCTGGCTGGGGGCACTTCACGCCCAGCGCGAGCGGTTTGGTGGTCTTGCACTCCGGATAGGCGGAGCAGGCAATGAATTTTCCAAACCGCCCGATCTTCACCACCATCGGACTGCTGCATTTCTCGCACTTTTCATCCGTCGTCAACTCAATCTTCGGGACAATTTTAATGGTGCCATCCTCGAGCTTCTCATAGTTCTGCGTGTTCTTGCAGGGAGGCTTGTCCTTGTACGCAGGACAGGCGAGGAACTTGCCGTTACGTCCCCATTTAATCTCCATCATTCGACCACACTTCTCGCAAGGAATATCCGTCGGTGGCTCCACCGTGTCCTTGGGGCCAGGAATCGTCTTCGCCTTCTCGAGATCCGTCGCGAAGGTCCCGTAAAACTCCCGCACCGCCGTCACCCACGGCTTGTTGCCGTCTTCGACCTCGTCCAACTCCATTTCCATATGCGAGGTGAAATCGACGTTGATTAGGTCCGGGAATCCCTTCATCAGGAAATCGTTCACGGTCCGCCCTGTTTCGGTGGGAGCGAACCGTCCGTCTACCTTCTCGGCATATTTGCGGTCCTGAATCGTCGAAATGATGCTCGCATAGGTGGATGGTCGGCCGATGCCCTTTTCTTCCAATTCCTTGATCAGCAAGGCTTCGTTATACCGAGGCGGAGGCTGGGTGAAGTGCTGTTTCGAGAGCACGCCGGGGACCGTCTGTCCTTCCTGGGATACGAGTTGCAGCCGCTCTCCCTCACTGAGCAGAGGCAGCTGGCGCTCGGCCTCGTCCTCGGCCTCCTGCTCGCTCTTTTGCTTCTGCACGAAGAGCTCCTTGTCGATCCCTTCCATGTAGACAATCGTATGGCCGGGAAACTTCACCACGGTGCCGGTTGATCGGAAAAGAAATTTCTCATTCGTCTTGATGGGACTCGATGCCACACGAGTCACGTCGAGGATCGCGGGGACCATCTGCGACGCGATAAACCGGTTCCAGATCAACTGGTACAGCTTATGGACATCCGGCTCTACGTACTGTCTGATAGACTCCGGGTCGCGCGCCGCTGACGTAGGACGAATCGCTTCATGGGCTTCTTGCGCCGCTTTCTGAGTCTTGTACACGTTCGGCGTGGCGGGCAAGTATTCTTCGCCAAACCGTTCCTGGATCACCTGGCGCGCTTCTGTCATCGCCTCGTTCGAAATGCGCGGGGAATCCGTCCTCATGTAGGTAATGAGACCGGTCTGGCCTTCCGCCCCGATTTCTATCCCTTCGTACAGCTTCTGCGCCAGAGTCATCGTTTTCTTTGATGAGAAATACAACTTGCGCGCTGCTTCCTGTTGGAGCCGGCTGGTGATGAAGGGCGCGACAGGATTCCGTCTCTTTTCTTTTCGCTCAATCGAGTCAACGACAAACTCTTTCCCTTGAATGGCCTCGACGATGCGTCGCGCATCGGTCTCCGTTGCAATCGAGGCGTCCTGTCCGTTGATACTGTGCAGCTTGGCTTCGAACGGAGGGGGGTTGGTCCCGGACAGCACCACCGCAATCGACCAATACTCTTCCGCGCTAAACGCGTCTCGTTCTTGTTCACGTTCACAAATCAATCGCATCGCCACGGACTGGACCCGGCCCATGCTGAGTCCGCGACGCACCTTGGTCCAGAGCAATTGGCTGCCTTGGTATCCGACTATCCGGTCAAGCACCCGGCGGGCCTGCTGCGCATTCACCAGCTTCATATCGACCTGCCCCGGGGATTGCAACGCACGTTTGATGGCCGATTCTGTGATTTCGTTGAAGAGTACCCGGAAGACCTTGCCCTCTGTCTTTTTCTTGGACTTGGATTTTGATTTGCCGAGCAACTCCTGTTCGAGGTGCCACGCGATGGCCTCGCCTTCTCGATCAGGGTCCGGCGCAAGGAACACCTTATCAGCCTCTTCCGCCTTTTTCTTAATCTCCGCCAATACCTTCGATTTTCCCTTGATCGTCACATACTGCGGCTCGAAATCGTGTTCCAGGTCAACGCCAAGCTTGCTGGTGGGAAGATCCTTAATATGGCCGACCGAAGCCATGACGGTATAGCCCCGCCCAAGATACTTGCTGATGGTGCGTGCTTTCGTCGGGGACTCGACAATAATGAGTGCCTTGACCATGAAGACTCCGGTTCGCTAGAGGGTTACCCTCTCATCCGTATCAAATAATACAAATCTGTGCAACTGTTCGACGATTACGCCCGAAGATAGCGTTGCCCCGGCAGCTGTCTGACTCGCTGTCGAAGCTCCAGGGACAAGAGCGAAGCCATAACGGTGGACACCGACAACCCTGTGGTGACAATCACGTCGTCCACTGTGAGCGGGTCATATGACAAGGCATCATACACCCGTTGCTCCTCTTTGCCCAACTGGTCGCCGGGCACGTCCTTCTCTCGAGAAGGCTGCAGGCGCAGGCGCAGCGCCTGTTCCAGCTGCGGCAGGACCGCGTCGATGACATCCCGCGCGCATTCGATCAAGGCCGCACCCTCTTTGAGCAGTGCGTTCGTTCCGTGACTGGTATCTTCCTTCACAAAGCCCGGAACCGCGAAGACCTCTCGGCCCTGCTCAGCGGCCAGTCTCGCGGTAATCAACGATCCGCTGCTGATGGCCGCCTCTGTCACAATCACGCCCAGGGACAACCCGCTGATGATGCGATTCCTTCGAGGAAAGTGATGGCTGTGGGGTGGCGCACCCATCGGCACCTCAGACAGAATCGCCCCCCGCTCCTCGATCTGTCGGCGTAATCGCTCATGTTCCGGTGGATAGGTCCGATCGATCCCGCAGCCCAGCACCGCAATGGTGCGCCCCTGCGCGGCGAGCGCGCCTCGATGGGCCGCCGCATCAATCCCGCGCGCAAGTCCGCTCACCACCGTCATGCCTGCTTCCGCCAAGTCGTGGCTCAACTCTTCGGTCATGGCACGTCCGGCTGCCGTCGCACGCCGTGCACCCACGATGGCCACCGCCAACTCATCCTGCTCAGTCAATGTGCCTGTGATGTACAAGAGCGGCGGAGGGTCCGCAATCATCTTCAGTCGCGTGGGGTATGTAGTATCCAACACGCTCCGGACTTCAATGCGGCCTCGCTCGATCGCCTTGAGTTCCCGCTCTAGGCTCCGACATGCGGGACTATCAGGTCCGCGTCGTATCGCGTCTGCCAACTGAGGGCTGCATCCTCTCTGAATCAACTCATCACGGGAGGCCCGCAGGACAGCCTCGGGAGAGTGCCAGGCGCGAACTAACCGAAGCACCGTCAGGTCTCCCACTCCACCGATTGCCCGCAGGCTGAGCCAAGACTCTAGCCCCGGTCTTGTCATGGGCTGACCGGAGGAAGAACCTGCTACCTCAGCAGAGGAATCCACACTTACAGACTGACTGAAGGGTTGCATAGGTCTCGTCGCACAAGGGTTACAATCTCTAGCAGTTTGCGGAAAAACTCGGTTTTTGTGCGATACGGTGCCATGATAATACGTAGGGTGATAGTGCCTGAATAGGACGCAGGATGCTCAAAAAGGCCAGACTTCTCACCCGCCCAACCCTGGCGGCTACTTCACCCGCCCACCCTGAGTCTGCCAAGACAGCCTCTACGCCAAGAGACGCGCCTTGTCCCAAGCAAGGCCGCAGCGAGTGAAGTAGGCTGAGGTCGAGGTCAAGGTTTAGCGAAGATCAGACTCTTTTTATCTCACCCTGAGCCTGGACCTCAACCTTCTTCGTGCTGGCGGACTTTTTCAGCATCCTGCTAGAGCACCGCTAGATCATACTGTTCCAGATGCAAGTGTTCGTCCGGCATCACGATGATTTTCGCGGCACACTCTCGCTCCACAGCCTCAAGACCTTGCCGCTCTTCATCTTGCAACAGCCCGACGACCGAGGGATGGGCGCCGATGACGATCCGCTGCGGCTCGGGACTGCTGCCGATCCGACGAACATCGCGGAATATCTCATAGGCCACCGTGGTAGGAGACTTCGTATAGCCCCGCCCTTCGCAATAGTGACAGGGCTCAGAGAGCGAACGCAGGAGATCCTCTCTCACCCGTTCACGAGAAATCTCGATCAGCCCCAGGTCAGAGATTCTGGATACTCTAGTGCGGGCCTTGTCAGTTGACATCGCATCGAGCAACGCGTGGTACACTTTGTCACGATTCTTCTCTCGCTCCATGTCGATGAAATCGACGATGATGATTCCGCCGATCCCACGTAACTTCATCTGATAAGCCACTTCTTTCGCCGCCTCCAGGTTGTTCCGGAGAATGGTCTCCTCCTGATCGCGCTTCCCCACGAACCGTCCCGTGTTGACGTCGATGACGGTCATCGCTTCCGTATGATCGATCACGAGATGCCCACCGGACTTGAGCCAGACTTTGCGGCTGAGGGCCCGCGCCATCTCTTCCTCCACTCCCAGATGATCGAAAAGACTTTCCTCTTTGTCGTACAAATGAATGCGTGAAGTTTGCTCCGGCGAGAATCGCTGCACGAAGTCCCGAACCGCCTGGTACTCCTCACGCGAGTCGATCCATAGCCGATCGACTTTCTTCCCAAAGAGATCGCGCACGACGCGGAAACTCAGGCTCAAGTCGGCGTGGAGCAATGCCGGTGTCCCCTTCTGTTCACGTTTCGTCAGGATGTCCTGCCAGAGCACGTGCAAAAAATCGACGTCGGATCGCAGCTCATCTTCTTTGACCCCTTCGCTCACAGTACGGACAATGTACCCGCAGTCTGGATGCCGCACTCGCTTCATAATGTCCTTGAGTCGAGCCCGCTCCTCGTCACGGGCGATGCGGCGGGACACACCGATATGTTCTACGTTGGGCATGAAAACGAGATACCGGCCAGGGAGCGACACATAGGTCGTGACCCGCGAACCTTTCGTGCCGATAGGCCCTTTGGAAATCTGCACCATCAGCTCTTGCCCTTCACTCAGCAACTGCTCAATCGGCTTGGAGCTTTGGCGCCGGGGGCCCAGCATATCCCCATCCTTATCGGCATCCTTGTCGTCCTCATTCGCATCGACGAGCGTGTCGCCCGGTTCGGAGTCCAACGACAAATCCGACACGTGCATAAAGGCCGCCTTCGCGAGGCCGATATCCACAAATGCCGCCTGCATGCCTGGCAACACTTTCGCCACTTTTCCTTTATAAATGTTCCCGACAAAGTCCTTGTGCTTCGCGCGATCCCCGAAGAGATCCGTGACGACTCCGCCGTCCAACACCGCGACGCGAGTTTCCTCGCGTGCCACTGTGATTGCAATTTCTACTCCCATACCGACTCCTTCCGTTCAGTTGAACCGCCGCACCGATGTGCAAGACGAACGCGGGGAATCCCCAGGTTCCAGCCTCCACTCGACACCTCGTCGACCCGACGGTTCGTATCATAAATATAACCACTTGCCTCGATCCCGATTCTTTCGAGACCGTGCAATCATCGTTTCACTAGCAGGCTGAAGAAAAACTCTGTTTATACAGAATACACCCTTGGAATCTTACAGAATGGTGCCGATGTCAAAATAGCCTCATGATGCTCAAAAAGGCTGTCCAGCAAGGGCGCAGCGAGCGAAGAAGCGAGGCGTACGCTTCGGTACGTTGAGCTTCTGAACGACGCAAGAACGCCGCTGGCTGACTTTTTCAGCATTCTGCTAAAAGAAACTCAATCGACGGCGTTTGACATTCAGCAGCAGGCCGAGCGACGCCATCGTCATCACCGTCGCACTCCCGCCGTAACTCATGAGCGGGAGGGGAATTCCCACGATGGGGAACATGCCCGCCGTCATGCCGATATTGATCACGACGCAAAAACACAACATGCAGATGATACCGACCGCCAGCAGCGCCCCGAGCTGATCCTTTGCGCGCGCCACAATTTCTAACGACAGCCAGATCAACGCGACAAACAACAGCAAGAGAGCCAGCACTCCAAGAAATCCCCATTCCTCTGCAAACACGGAAAAGACAAAATCGGTATGCCCCTCGGGCAAAAACTTCAATTGGCTTTGCGTCCCTCCGTAGAGCCCCTTCCCCATCAACTCCCCAGCTCCGATGGCAATCCGCGATTGGAGTGCATGGTATCCCTTGCCTCCAGGATCGTAGACCGGATCGACAAACGACATAATGCGCTGCCGCTGATAATCATGCAATGACCCCCACATCATCTCCCAGGCGAAGGGAAACAGCATCAACGAAAACAGGAGGATGACACCCACCGCCTTCGACCTCATGCCCACCATCAGCAACATCGCGGCATAGACCGCCAAGAAGCTCAGCCCGCTCCCGAGGTCCGGCTGCTTCAGGATCAGGAGCAGCCCCGGGAGCACCAATAACCCCGGGAGTACCACTCGTTGGAGCCAGCCCACTCGCGGCGCCTGTGAATAGTAGTGCGCCAAGGTCAGGATCAGGATCAGCTTTGCAAATTCCGATGGCTGGAAGGCAAAGGGTCCCATTGGAATCCATCGTTGCGCCCCTCGGCTGCTCTTGCCTTCAAACAGTACGACGGCTAGTAGGATTAAGATAATCGCATAGGCAGGATACGCTAACCGCGCGATCCGATGATAGTCCGAGAGCCACATGACGAGAAACGCGACTGTGCCGAGCGCAATCCACACCATTTGTTTGGCATAAAACGGGAACGCGACCCCTTGGTCATGCGTCACGCTATAAATCGACAGAACGCCGACCCCCAGAATGACAAAGATCAGTCCGATAAAACGGAAATCGAAATTGTCGAAGCTACGGCTATTAATCACCCGGTTGATCATCTCGTTCCCTTCCTCCGGCATCCCCTTCCCGCGCAACGGCACCACCCGTCACACCGGAAGGAGCGGGGAAATTCAATTTCACATAGGTCTCGATCAGCTCTTTGGCGAGGGGCGCCGAGGCAGAGCCCCCGTGGCCCATATGTTCACCCAACACCGCAACGGCGATGGTGGGCGCTTCAACCGGAGCGAAGGCGACAAACCAGGCATGATCACGAAACTTCTTCGGAATATCTTTCGCTGGGCCGGGACGCAAGGCCATCGTTTGGGCCGTACCGGTCTTCCCGGCGATCGTCACCAGCGCCGACTGCGCCCGCGTGCCCGTCCCCTCCTTGACTACCCCGGCCAGCGCCTCTTTAATCAGCGGTAAGATCCCAGGCCTCAGCTTCACCGTGCGCTTGGGAACCGCGGGCCGTTGCTGTAGTTCCCCGGTCGCTCGATCCATCACTGCCTGGACCAGTCGTGGACGGAATGTGACACCGTCGTTTGCGACGGTGCCGATCATGCTCGCCATCTGCAGCGGGGTCACATTCACATAGCCCTGTCCGATGGCTGCCGAGATCGTTTCGCCTGGCAGCCACGCCTCATTCTTGGCCTTCTGTTTCCAGGCCTCGGAAGGCACGATCCCAACCCGTTCAGACGGCAGCTCAATTCCCGTCTCCTCACCCAACCCAAACTGATGGGCAAAGGAGGCCATCGTCTCGATCCCCATTCGCTGCCCAACGGTGTAGAAATAAACGTCGCACGATTGAACGAGGGCGCGCCGGAGATCCACCGGACCATGCCCCCCGGTTTTCCAGTCATGATACAGGCGGCGACCGAACTGATACCCTCCATTGCAGTAGATGGATGTCGACGGCGTCACGGTCTTGGTTTCCAACGCTGCAGCGGCCATCATCACTTTGAAGACCGAACCGGGCGGGTACTGCCCTTGCGAGGCTCGATTGTTCAAGGGGCGCCCTTCATTTTGCACGATCTCGGCCCATTGTTTCGGTGTGAGCTCCCGCGAGAGGACGTTCGGATCGAAGCCAGGACGGCTGGCCATGGCAAGCACGTCACCTGTCCTCGGATCAAGCGCGACAATCGCGCCCGATTCCTCCCCCAACAGGTTTTCGGCCACTTTTTGCAGCCGCGCATCGATCGTGAGGTACAAATTGTCCCCGGCATGGGGCTGCTCCACAACCACGGTTCGTTTCTCATGACCTACCGCATCGACTTCTATGCTTTTCTGCCCGGCCTGACCACGCACGAGCCGATCGAAAAATTTTTCCACGCCATATTGCCCGACAATGCTTCCCTGGTGCAGGTCGGCAAATTCAGGTTTCTCTAACTGCTCGGGCGACACTTCCCCAACATAGCCCAACAGATGTGAGGCCGTCACTCCTCCAGGATAGTTCCGCTGCGATTCGACTTGCACCATCACTCCTGGCAAGTCCAGACGGTGAGACTCGACCAACGTCGCTTCTCGAAGGGTTAAGCGATCTTTCACCTTGCGCGGCAATTGTTTACTGCCGCGAGCCGTGAGCTTGTTCCTGACGAGGGCAACATCTAACCCCAAAAGATTGCTGAGCTGATCGATGAGCAAATCACGATCTTTGACCTCCTCGAGCGAGACGTAGAGGGTGAAGCTGGGGACATTATTCGCCAACAACACCCCGTTGCGATCGTAGATGAGCCCTCGAGCCGGCTCCATGATGATGGAGCGTGTCCGATTGTTCTCGGAGAGATCGCGGTAGTAGGGCCCCTCACGAATCTGCAAGTTCCAGAGCTGCAGCCCCAGTAAAGCCATGACGAGCAACAAGCCGACGCGGAGAATGATTAATCGGCGTTGGAGCTCTCCGAGTTCAGAATCGTGTAGACCAGCTGTTGCCATGCGTCACAATCAATATTCCGCCAGACCCACCACAGACCTGCTATTCTGTTCTCAGGCGGGTGACCTGAAACCGTTGAGAGAGCAGCCAATAGAACCCTGCCCCTACCGCCCCATCAAAACAAGCCTGCGGAAGGACGATCGACTCGACCATCCACCACATCTGAGTCACGTCGAAATGCGTGAAACCTATCGCGGCAAACAGCCCGCTCGCCAAAGACACCAACAGCAGTCCCACACCCAGCGTGATCGACGTCACCTGCGACACTTGCCGCCCCAAGAACCCTGCCAAAAGCCCAACGCCTCCGTTCGTCAGGAGACTTAACCAGAGTTCGCCGGCTGAGAACAGACTCAGGACCCATCCGATCGCGAGCCCCACGAGAAGGCCTTCCAGTTCACCGGCAAAAAGCCCGGCAAGTGCGGCGGCCACAAGCCCCAAATCCGGCTTGATATTCCACACGCTCAGATGTGGCAGCAGCGTCGTCTGCAGAGGGACGAGCATCAGTATGAGAATCAGATAGAAAAGGAATTTCATGGTGACGGCTTCCCGAGCAGATCCGCTCCCGCCCCATCCTTCGTGGACTGTCCATACGACGTCTGAATCACCAACACTTCCTCTACACGACCGACATCGACTTCTGGCATGACTTCGGCAGACTGGAAGAGGGCGCCTTCCTGTCTATTGATGCGTGTGATCGTGCCGATCACGAGCCCTCGGGGGAAACCTCCGACAAGGCCCGAGGTCACGACCCGGTCACCCTCTCTGAGCGTCGACAACAACGGAATATACTTCAGCTGGGCCAGCCCTTGTTGAGTCCCTTCCACAATGCCTTCGTCTCTTGTCCGCTGAATGAGACCCGCGATGGCGTTGTTCGGATCAGTCGTCAAGAGCACTACCGACGACGCCCCTGTCGTTTTTACGACGCGCCCGACGACACCAGTGGGCGTGATTACTCCCATGTCCGGCTTGATTCCGTCACTCTCGCCCTTATTGAGAATGATGGCACGATAGCGGTTCGTGGCATCACGGCCGATGACTTGAGCGGCTACCATTGTGGGGAGCGCCTGCTCTTTAAAGTGCAACAAGGCCGTTAATCGTTCTGTCGCGGCGGCAGACTCACGCAACTGGCTATGTTGCCCGCGCAACCACTCAATTTCTTTCCGTAGTTGCTTGTTCTCTTCCCGGACCCCTTGCAACGCCACGTACTGTTCCCAACGATCAGCAATGTCCGCATCGATGGATGCAATGGCTTCGAGGGGAACACGCACGACGTGTCCGACTGGCCCATCCAGATACTGCAAGAGTCCTTGGATTTGACCGGGAAGCAGAAAAAGAGCCACCAGTAGGAGAGCAAAACAGGCAAGCGCCAGGCGTCTGGCACCGTAGGGAGAACGAGAGTGAGCCATCCACATAAGGGAGTTAGGGATGGAACCTTATCGGTAGGTATTGGCCTGGGACATCACCGACACTTTGGCGAGCAGATCCAACTCATCGAGGATTTTCCCGACCCCCAACACTACGGAAGTCAGGGGATCATCCACGGTGATGATCGGCAGATTCGTCTCCTCCCTAAAGCGCGTATCCATGCCCTTCAGCAGAGACCCTCCGCCCGTGAGTACGACGCCACGATCGATAATGTCGCCCGCCAACTCGGGCGGGGTATTCTCCAGTGCCACTTTAATCGCGTTGACGATTGTCCCGATCGGTTCCTGCAACGCTTCCCGGATTTCCGCGTCATCCACCACGAGCGTGCGGGGAATGCCGGAAATCAAGTCGCGCCCCTTGATCATCATAGTCTTGCGTTCATCAAAGGGATAGGCGGATCCGATTTCGAACTTGACCCGCTCTGCCATATGTTCACCAATGAGGAGGTTATACTTCTTCTTAATATAATTCATGATCGCATCGTCCATGCGATCGCCCGCGACCTTGACGGACTCGCTATAGACAATTCCGCCGAGCGAAATGACGGCGATATCGGTCGTGCCGCCGCCAATATCGACCACCATGTTGCCGGAGGGTTCGGTGATCGGAAGACCGGCGCCGATGGCTGCGGCCACTGGTTCTTCGATCAGATACACTTCGCGTGCGCCGGCCAATTCAGCCGAGTCTCGGACTGCCCGCTGCTCCACCTGCGTAATGCGCGACGGCACACCGATGATGATGCGCGGACGCACGAACGCGCTGCGGTTGTGCGCTTTCTGAATGAACCGCTTCAGCATCTG
>Ga0334722_10003284_pt1 | contig 17546 bp, 17 predicted proteins | sample C3_bottom_MG_FD_207210 | JGI IMG/M metagenome (GOLD analysis project Ga0334722, IMG submission 207210) | Sediment microbial communities from Yellowstone Lake, YNP, Wyoming, USA - C3_bottom | ecosystem: Environmental > Aquatic > Freshwater > Lake > Sediment | place: USA: Wyoming | collected...
CCAGATAAAAAACGGCCGGTTCTAATCCTGACCCGAGATTCTGTGTTGGAATATCTTGGAGAAGTAACAATCGCACCCATCACAACTACGATCCGTAATATACCCTCTGAGGTATTTCTCTCGAAAGCTGACGGCATGCCCCAGGATTGTGCTGTCAATTGCGATCACTTGCAAACTGTTTCGAAGGGGAAGATTGGAGCATTGATCACATTTTTGCCTCTGCCAAAAATGGTTGAAGTTGGGCGTGCAATACGTTTTGCCCTCGATATTTAAGAGCATTTGGGAGCATTTGGTGTCAAACCTACACTTTTTACATTTTAAGAACGCTTCTAATTTTTTCAAGCCGGCCTGCCAATTCTCTATCACGTTCCAAAACCTCTACAAATCTGCGGCTCGCCTGTGATACGGCCGATTCCTTAATGCCAAACTTTTCTCCGATATCCTTAAGCCCGGCGCCACTATATTTGTGGCAAAGATAGATGCCTGCGTTTTTTTCTATCTTGCTGCTGCTTGAGATATTTTTTACTGCTTCCAGAATTGCCTGCAAGGATGGTTTTGTCTTCAATAGACGTGCTGCGGGCAATTCCCGGTTATTCTGTTTACCGTCAACATGCTTTTCGGTGAGTTTGGAAATGAAACTTTGACTTCCAAGAATGGTCGTGGCAACTGCGCCGCCAAGCGGGTTTTCATATTCACTGCCGAGCAATTCCTCGACAAATCCCCGGTATTTCCCGAAACGCTCTTCCCCGCTGCCGAAATAGCCGAGTATAAATGATGTATTCAACCATGCCGGGGGCTTGCTTACGCCAATATAGTCAAGGTAACTCGACCATCGATATTCTTCAGGCCGGGCTACTATCTTCGCTCGTACGGGGTTGAGATGAATATAGCGGGACAGAGCCTGGGCATATTCATCTGCTTCAACTACTACCGCCTTGTATCGACCCTGGAAGAGGTGGCCGCTCCTTTTCCGCTTGATATTGAAATAGTTTGTATAAGCACCGTTTATATGCTGCATGATTTTTGAGAGATTGCCGGAAGGGGTCTCAATGAGAAGGTGATAGTGGTTGCTCATCAGGCAGTAAGCGTGGATTACAGCGTCATACCTGTTTACCGACGATTCAAGATACGACAAAAACTGCTCTCTGTCTGCCTGATTCCTGAATACGTCTTTGCGCTCGTTTCCCCTTGAAGTGACATGATAGTAGGCGCCTGGATATTCAATTCGTAAAAATCTTCCCATCTTCGCCCTCCTTAAGCTTTGCCAAGTTTCGGGGGTACTGTATCTTCAAGGCCCCATGTTGTCAATAGTGTAGGTTTGACACCATACCTCGGCTTCGACTTTCTGGAGCACTTCCGCTCCGTGCTGGTTTACGACCTTGATGTCAATTTTAGCTCGGTCCGCCTGCACATCCGTCACTACACCATGAATGGAAATCGTATCTTCCATCATGACCGGGGCGCTGAAACGGCATTTTATTTTTTTCAGCCGGCCTGGATCGCCAGTCCAGTCGGTAACGACTTTTGCCGCGAAGGCCAGTGTGCACAATCCCTGGAGAATCGAACCGCCGAGTCCCACCATTTTCCCAAATTCGGGATCGATATGGATCGGGTTGAAATCGCCCGAGGCGCCGGCGTAATATATCGACCGGTATCTATCAACCTTTTCGCTTCCGTTTAATGTCTGTCCTTTTTCAACTGTCATCGTGATCCTCCTTAGATGTGTCAAGCCTACTTTTTTTACATTCTCTTGCATTTTGTCAATTGTGTAGGTTTGACACCTCTATTTCCTCTCGACAAAGGTATATATTCCCCGGCACACATCCTGGCCATGCTGGTTTTTCGACTTGACCTCAATCGCAATGACGTCCAGCTTTTCCTTGTTGTTGATGTCGATAATCCTGGCGCTGCTGGTGATGGAATCGCCCGCCTTGATCACTTCCAGAAATTCCAGCTCCTGCTCGCCATGGACGATCATCGGCATGTTCAGGTTAAGGTCTTTGTCCATGAAAATCGGCTCGATCAGGTACGCGCCGATGACAACCGCGAAGGTGGGAGGCGCGATAATCGCGCCGTATTGAGATTTCTGGGCGAACTCGTCATCTACGTAATGGGGATCGAGATTCTTGATCGCCCTGGCGTATTCCTTGATTTTTTCCTTTCCCACCTCATAGGTATAGGCTGGGTATGTTTTACCGATGAATCTGGCGTCTATCGGCATAGGTATTTCCCCCTTTTTTGTCATCCGCCAAAGGCGGGGCAATAATTAGTTTCACCTTTTAAGCTGCGTACTTGTGAATGAGATCCTTGGCGATCAGCACCCGCTGGATTTCCGAAGTTCCCTCGCCGATCTCGCCCAGTTTGGCATCGCGGTAGAGGCGCTCCACCGGAAACTCCTTGATATAGCCGTAGCCGCCATGCACCTGCACCGCCATGCTGGAGATCTGCGTGGCGGCCTCGGATGCCCACACCTTGGCCACCGACGCCAGCACCGCGGAGTCCGGCTGATTTGTCTCCTTGGCCCAGGCGGCCTGATAAATGAGGAGCCTGGCCGTATCGGACAGGATCATCATGTCGGCAAGCTTGAAGGCGATTTCCTGAAAGCGGTTGATCGGCTTGCCGAAGGCCTTGCGCTCTTTGGAATACTTGTTCGCGTGTTCCAGGCACTTGGCCGCAATTCCCAGGCAGACGGTCGCCATGCCGATCCGTCCGTATTCGAGGGTCTGCATCGCCTGAATAAAACCATTGCCCACCACGCCGAGAACAGCGCTCTTTGGCACTTCACAATCAGCCAGGATCAGCTCGGCCGTGGGGGAGCCGCGGAAACCCATTTTATCGAAGGGCTTGCCCGCTGAAAAACCGGAAGTGTCGCGGTCTATGAGAAAGCAGGTAACGCCGGCCGCCGGTCCCCGCTCTTTGTCGTTATAGGCGAAGATCAGCGCCACATCGGCGATGGGCGCGTTGGTGATGAAGGTCTTGGTCCCATTGAGTATCCACCGGTCGCCCTTTTGCACGGCGGTGGTCCGGATGGAAGCGGCATCCGATCCGGCTTCCGGTTCGGTAAGGCCGAAGCAGCCGACGAGTTCCCCCTTGATGATGCCGGGAAGATATTTTTCTTTCTGCGCCTCCGTGCCGAACAGGCGGAGCGGCATGCCGAACAGGCCGCTGGAGGCGCCGCAGGATAAAAAGGTGGAGGCACAGGCGGCAGCCACCGCTTCCCCCGCGATCGCCTGGCTGATCAAATCGAGATTCATGCCGCCGTATGCCTCTTCGTGGCCGATCCCCAGATAGCCAATCCCTGCCATCGTCTTGATGTTTTCCTTCATCAGCCGGGCCGCTTCTGCATGCGTCGCTCTATCCAGAATCCCGGCGCGCGGTTCTATTTCCCGGGTGCAGAACTTCGTAAAATTGTCCTTGATGGATAACTGTTCCGGGGTCAAATCATAGTTCATACTATCCTTCTCCTGTCTAATGATTCCGCATCCGGGGCTATCATGAAAAATAGCTCAGGAGGCGGGAGATGATAAGCCGCTGAATTTCTGAGGTTCCGCCGCCGATCTGCCCGAGCTTCGCGTCCCGGAGGAACCGCTCAATCGGGTATTCATGGATGTAACCGTACCCGCCGAAGACCTGGACTGCATCGCTTGCGGCTTTCACCCCCCAGTCGCCCACAATCGCTTTCGCGATGGAGGTATGCATGTGATCAAGCGGTTTGCCGGAGTCCTTGTCATGGGCAACCCGGTAAACGACCATGCGCGCGGCCTCCTTGATCATTTTGAGATCCGCGAGCTTGTGCTGGATCGCCTGGAATGCGTTAAGCGGTTTCCCAAACTGCACCCGCTCCTGCGAGTACTTTGTACACGCCTCGATGGCGAACTGCATGCCGCCGATGAAGGGTGAAAGCAGCGAACTTCTGTCCCAGGAGAGGGTCTCGTGGGTGTATTCAAACCCCCGGCCAATCTCGCCCAGCAGGTTTTCCTCCGGGACCTCGCAGTTGTCCAGAATCACCTCGGCGGTGGCGGAGGCCCGCACCCCCGTCTTGTGGAAGGGCTTGCCGGTTGCAAAGCCGGGGAAGTCCCGCTCGACGATAAAGGCGGTAATCCCGTTATGTTTCAAAGCCTTATCGACCGTGGCATACACGACGCAGACGTTGCAGACCGGGGCGTTGGTGATGAAGGTCTTGGTCCCATTGAGAATCCATTTGTCGCCTTTTTTGACCGCCGTAGTTGTGAGCGACGCGGCGTCGGAGCCGGCCCCCGGCTCGGTGAGTCCCATGCAGCCGATCCACTCGCCGGAGGCGAGCCTCGGTATGTACTTTTTGAGTTGGGCCGGCGTTCCATGCTTGAAGATGGTATCCGTGCACAAATACGTATGCGCCCCCAGTGCCAGCAGATGGCCCTGATCAACGCCGGCATGCCCCAGGGCTTCCCCCGCCAGACAGCAGGTCACAACGCTCGCCCCGGCGCCCCCCAGTTCTTCCGGAAAAGGCAGACCCAGAAGCCCCATCTCCCCCAGCTTCCGCCAGACCTCCAGCGAAAACTCGCCCGTGAGATCGGCCTCCTCGACCAGCGGCGCAATTTCTTTTTTCGCGTATTTATAGACCGAATCCCTGAACATGACCTGCTCTTCCGTATAGCCGAATTCCATGAAAGCCCCCGTTAATGGATTATTTCTGCTTGACGACCATGAGGAGAATCTGCTCTTTGATTTTCCCCCTGAGCTCGCGGTAGGAAAAAGCCTCGTTATCAATCACATACTGGATGATGGTTCCCTGAATCAGGGAAATGATGATGACCGACGTCGCTTTCACATCCACGGCGAGGAACACGCCTTTTGCCGTCCCCTCCTCAAGAATCGCGGCGATCTCGTCGCGGTAGCTCTGGTAAAGCTTGATGTTGGCCTGACGGATCCGGCTATCATGATTCATCTGGCCCCAAAAAGCGATCAGCACATAAAAATAGGCCTTTTCCTGATCGACCAGTTCGAACGCCTCGTCGCAGAAGGCCAGCAGCTTGCCCTGCGGTTCGCTCAGCGCGGCAAGCGCCCTGTGGAGATTATTGCTGAGTTTGGCATTCATCTCCTTCAGCAACTTGAAGAGGAGATCCGCCTTGTTCTTGAAATAATAGTGGACCAAGCCTGTTGACAGGCCGGCTTCCGCGGCGATGTCCCTGATCGTGAAATCGGAGTAGCCCTTCTCGCCTACAACCTTGTACGCCGCTTTGGTCAACTGGGCGCGCCGCAGATTTAACAAATCGTTTTTGTTCAGTTCATCCATAACTGCCCATTCCCTCATGAAGATCAAGCGATGACTTTAAAATACTCGATATCCCGGATGCTGCCTTTTCGCTCCCTGGCAAATACCGGCTCGACCCGGGCGCCGATCCGGAGCTTCTTTTCGTTTTCAACACTGATGTAGTGCTGAAAAAGGGTGTCGGCGCCGTCCAGTTTGATGAAGCCGTAACCATAGGGGACCGGTTTCTGCCTGCCCGTTTCCGGATCGAGGAAGGCAAAGCGAATGATGGTAAAGGTGCCGATAACCCCCAGCGGGCCTACTTCCACCCACTCTTTCATTTCCCCAAAGCAGTCTCCGCAGACCGCGCGGGGCGGAATATAAACCTTTCCGCATTGGGGGCACCGGACGGCCATAAACCGGCAGTGGTCCCGGAGCTCGGTGAAAAACCTGCTCCCGTGCATCCCCACGCTATACGCAAAGGGCTGCGCCGCGTCGCCGGAGGGGATGATGAGCTGTTCTTGCCTGACCATAATTTTACCCCTTTAAAATTACTGCGGTTTTTTCCTGCCGTGCAGGATCATGTCGGTCCACCAGCAGCCGCCGAAACCGCTGCTGAAGGCGAGCTTGACGTCCGGCACCTGCCTGTCCCCGGCCTTCCCCATCACCTGCAGCGCCGCCTCCGCGCACCGGATCAGCCCGGTTGCCCCGATGGGATTGCAGGAGATGACGCCGCCGGAGGGGTTGATCGGAAGCTCGCCTCCCATGTCGGTGTTGCCGTCCCAGATATACCGCGGCGCCTCGCCGGGGCCGACAAGCCCCATGTCCTCAATCCAGATCAGGCCGCCGAAGGAATAGGGCTGGTAGAGCTCGATGACGTCCAATTCCTTGCGCGGCTCCTTGATGCCTGCCTTCTTCCAGAGTTCCTGCGAGCCCTCGCGCATGCTGGTGAGCCGTCCATAATCGGCATCACCGAGATAACTGTAGGAATGGCGATTAGCCGTCCCCCAAATCCAGTCGGGCTGCGGGCAGATCTTTTCCGCGACGTCTTCGCCGGCCATGATGACGGCGCACGCGCCGTCGGAACGGGGGCAGACATCGAGCAGGTGGATCGGATCGGCCAGCATGGGGGAGGCAAGCACCTGTTCGAGCGTTACCGCCCGCCGGAGGTGCGCGTGGGGGTTATTCAGCGCGTGCTTCCGGTCGCGAACGCTCACGCGGGCGGCGTCGCGGTCGGTGGCGCCGTAGCGGGCCATATAGGCATGGGCCTCCGCCGCCAGTCCCGAGATCGCGCCGGCAAAGACCAGGCGGTCCCAGACGGGATCAAAGGCGGTGGTAATGGCGCCGCTGGTGTCCGACTCGGAGTTCTTTTCCCAGCCGATCATCAAAACCCTGTCGAACAGGCCCGACCCGACCAGATGATAGCCGCCTATCGCGACGGTGCAGCCGGTGGTTCCGCCGGTGGTCAGCTTGATAATCGGTTTCATCGTGCCGCCGGAGCCGTCCACGCTCCAGCAATCGCCGTAATTGATTCCTTCAAAGTGGTCCATATTGCCGATGACGACGGCGTCGATGTCCTGCATCCGCAGATCGGCATCCTGAAGCGCCCTCACAACCGCCTCATTGATGAGCTCCTGCCCGTTGACGTCCGGGCGATGGCTCGTATGGAAGGTCTGGCCGGTTCCGACAATGGCCACTCGCTTTGCCATGGTTCTTCCTCCTATTTGTCCCTGTCCAGGATAAACACGCAGTGGGACTGGCCGGCCAGGCCGTTGACACCGTGCGCCAGCCCGGTTTTTGCCTTTCTTGCCTGAAAACCGCCCGCGTCGCCCCGAATCTGCCGGACCACGGAAGCCAGGCTGTAGAGGCCGGCGGCGATGACCGGGTGCCCGGAAAGCAGCCCGCCGGAGGCATTCACCGGCAGCCGCCCGTCAAGATCAAACTCCCCTTTTTCAAGGAGTTTCCCGGCCGTCGCCTCCGAAGCCAGCCCCATTTCCTCGAGCCACAGGAGCTCCTGATACGTAAAGGCGTCGTGCAGTTCCACCACGTCGATCTCTTTTTGCGGCTCCTTGATGCCGGCCTGCGCATAGGCCTGCTTTGCCGCTTCGGCAAGCGCCCGGGCGCGGGAAAGGTCCCGGTCGCCAAAAAAGAAGCTGTCCGCGCAAAACGACACGCCCCTGATCCAGACCGGCTTCTGCCGGAACTGCTCCGCCACCGACTCGTGGGCGATAATGACCGCCGCGCAGCCGTCGGAGACTGGCGAGCAGTCCAGCTTGTGGAGCGGATCCGCGATCATTGCGGATGTGAGGACGTCCTGAACGGTGATTTGCAGCGGCAGTTGCGCAAGCGGATTTTTGAGCGCGTTGCCGTGGTTCTTAACCGAGACCAGAGCCAACTGCTCCGGGGTCGTCCCGGTGCGGTGCATGTATGACCTTGCCTGCATCGCGCAGGCGGTAACCATGTCCATCCCGAGGGCGCGTTCGTAGATGGGATCGAAGGCCGCATTGGTGATAAGGCTCGATACCCCCTCGGAACCCTTGGAGTGTCCGGTGACCAGCGTGGTCTTGTACGAACCGGAAAGACAGCGGGCCATGCCGTAAAGCGCCCCGTAGGCGCCGTCCCCCTCGACGCAGGAGACGTTTTTGTGAGCCGCGCCGCTCGCGTCTCCCACGGCCATGCAGGAAATGGTGCGGCCGTCCCAGAAGTCGCTGGAGGCGGTCACCACATTGTCAATATCGTCAATCGTCATGCCCGCATCGTTCAGTGCCTTGTTGACAGCCTCCCACGCCATGTCGGCGAAGGTCTCCCGCACCTTGTTTTTTTCTATTTTGGTCATGCCGACGCCGATGATCGCCGCTCTGTCCATGTCGCTGGCTCCTTATTTTATGGGCTGGAAATGCGCAATATCCTGGATGGCGCCCGTGCGCGTCGCGGCGAACACCGCACGCACGCGCATGCCGATCGTCACGTTTTCCGGCGCTATTTCGTCTATGTAATGCAGCAGGGCGGTATCGGCGCCGTCGAGCTTGATCAGCCCCCAGATGACCGGCGTCTTTCGATTTTTGGGGATAGCGGCAAACTGACGCCTCGCCACGGTAAAGGATAGGACGCATCCCTCGTCGGACAGCTCCACCCACTGCATATTTTCGGTAAAACAGGTCGGACACGCCTTGCGCGGGGGCACGAAGACCCTGCCGCAGGCCGGGCATTTTGTCCCCATGATGATCTTTTCATCCCGCAGGGCGGCATAAAATCGGCTCGCCGTGTTGCCGGCCCACCAGCGATAGGGGACGTTGATCTTGCTGTGATAAACCATCGGCTCAATGTCTGGAAATTGCGACATGCCTGTTCTCCTTTTCCCCATACATCTCGGCGATCAAGTCCTGATACTTTTCGATCACCACCTGCCGCTTCAGTTTGAGCGTCGCCGTCAGCTCGCCGCCCTGCTGTGAAAAATCGTCTTTAATGATGCGGTAATCCTTGATTGTTTCATACCTGGCCAGATGTGTATTGCGCTCCTCGACATGTTCCTTGATGACGGCCAGGAAAAGGGCGTTATCGAGCAAATCGGCCGGTTCTTGACAGGGGATCTGCTTTTCGGCCGCGATCATCGCCGCCAGGCCAAGATCGATGTTGCAAAGCCCCGTCAGGTACTTCTTCTTTTCCCCGATGACGATAAACTGGGTGAAAAGCGGGTCCGACTTGAAGAGCCCCTCAATCTTCTGCGGGGCGACATTTTTGCCGCCCGAGGTAATGAGAATATCCTTCTTGCGGTCGGTGATGAGGAGATTACCCTCGCTATCGAACTTGCCGATGTCGCCCGACATAAAATAGCCATCCGCCGTAAAGGCTTCCGCGGTCTCTTGCGGCAATTTCCAGTATCCTTTGGTCACGTTGCCGCCCTTGAGCAAAATCTCTCCGTCGGCGGCGAGCTTGATATCCTGGCCGGGAAGCGGCTTCCCGGTTGTGCCGATCCGGTAATCAGCCAGCGACTGCATGGTCGCGGGCGCCGTCGTTTCCGTCATGCCGTATCCCTGGATGACCGTAATGCCGGCGGCGTTGAAAAAGCGAATGATCTCCGGGGCCGTGGGGGCGCCGGAGGCGGTCATCCAGGAAACCCGCCCGCCTAACTTGTCCTGGAGCTTTTTGAAGATGATCGCATAGGCGAGCTTGTACTGGAGTTTCAGCAAAAGCGGGACAGACGTGTGCCCCTCGCGAAGCTCGCTGATGCGGTTGCCTACCATCTGCCCCCAGGCAAAAACCTTCTGTTTGAAAGGGGATTGCTCTTTCACCTGCGCCATGATCGTCTGGTAAACCTTCTCGCACACGCGCGGCACGGCGAGGATCATCGTGGGCCGTTTCTCTGCGAAATCCTCAAGCAGCGTGTCGATGCTCTGGGCGTAGGAAGCGGTGATGCCGCAGTACATGCCGTAGAAATGGCCGGCAATCCGTTCAAACACGTGGGAAAGGGGCAGGAAGGGAACCGTGCAGTCCCGGTCGGAGGCAAAAGGGGGCCGAATCTTGTCCAGGGACTGGACCACCCAGAAAATATTCCCATGGGTGATCATGGCGCCCTTGGGCAAGCCGGTTGTCCCGGATGTGTAAACAATCGTCGCCAAATCGTCCACGGTCACTTCCCGGGACAGCTTCTCAAAGAGAGCGGGGTCGGCGGCGTGTTTCTCCCTTCCGAGTGCCATCAGGATCTGAAAACTGATAATCCGGGGATGCCCGGGGGCCTCCGCCTCCTCCACGAGGATGATCTTTTCCAGGCGGGGGCACTTCTCGACTATCTCCAGCAGCTTTTTGAGCTGGGTCTGGTTTTCCGTGACGATGACCTTTGATTCGGAATTATTGACCATGTACTCGATCTCTTCGGCTGCCAGTGTCGGGTATAGGGGAATGACGCAGGCGCCGATTCCGAGCGCGCCCATATCCGCATAAAGCCATTCCAGCCGGTTTTCGGAAAGGATGGCAACCATCTCCCCCTTTCTGACTCCCAAAGACCAGAGCCCCAGGCCGACGGCGCGCGCCCGTTCGTAATATTCGTTCCAGGTTGCGCCTTGCCAGACGCCGTTCAGCTTTTTTTCGACGGCCAGACGCTCCCCGTACTTGTTGGCGCGGTTCCGAAAAACCTCATTCATGGTCTTTTCTGATGATTCCATCGCCCCTCCCCCCAGCTAAAGACTATCTTGGCTTCAGGCCCATAATCAGACGCGCCTCGGCCGTTGTCGCCACCGGCCGTCCCAGCGCCCGGGCGACATCCACCGCCACTTCGACCAGTTCGTAACTTCCCCGGGCCAGCTTGCCGTCCGGCATGCGGATGTTGTCCTCCAGCCCCACCCGCATGTGTCCGCCCAAGAGGCAGGACTGCATGATGCAGGGGAACTCGTCCGTGCCGACACCGCAGGTGGTAAAGTTTGCCCGCGGGGGAAGGGCGTTCATCATGGCGATGAAGGATTCGGCGCGGAAAGCCTGCCCGCCCGCCACGCCCCAGACAAAGTTGAAATTCATCGGGTCACTGAAGATGCCCTGCCGGGCGATCAGCAGGGTGTTGTCCAGACCGCCCATGTCGTAGCATTCGATTTCCGGCTTCACGCCGTTTTCCTCCATCGCCCGGCTGAAATCCTGCAGCATGGTGAAGGTGTTCTCAAACACGTAATCAATGAATATCTTGCCCGTTTTACGTTCGACAATGCCGAAGTTCATCGTATTGGTGTTCAGGGACGCCATTTCGGGCTTCACCGCCACGATCTGGGAGATCCGCTGCTCCGCTGTTTTGCCCATGCCGACCGCGGAGCTCAGATTGACAATCAAATCCGGACACCTGTCCTTGATGGCGTCGTGGGTGGCCTTGATCCGGCCGTGATCGTGGGTGGCCATGCCGCCGTCTTCCCGCGCATGCACATGCACCATGGCGGCCCCGGCCTGCCAGCATTTCCAGGCTTCTTCGGCAAATTCCTCCGGCGTGTAGGGCACGGACGGGTTCTGGTTCTTCATGGTGGCCGCGCCGGTGAGCGCGGCGGTGATGATAACTGGCGTTGCCATATCGGGTTTGCCTCCTCTTCGTTTTTCTGTAAAAGCGGGTTCTTCCGCAGGAATCCACTGTTTTCGGGCCGCATTTTGCGCATGAACTGAAATCTTTTTCGCCACCGGTTTAAAATGATCGATGTCGAGGATGGTATTCGTCGTTTCCTGGGCAAAGACCGCCTCTACCTTCATCCCGATCTGCACGTCCTCTATCCTGCATTCCTCGACGATATGCATAAACGGCGTGCCGGCGCCGGCGAGTTGGATGAGGGCCAGAACAAAGGGCGCCTGCCGCGGCAGGTGTCGATCGTCATAGCGCACCACCGTGAAATTTTTTACCGTGCCGGTATTGCCAAGCTCGACCCAGTTGTCGCGGATGTCGGTAAAGTCCAGATCGCAGACCTGCCGGGGCGGCAGATAGATGGTATTGCAGGCGGGGCATTTCACCCCCATGATTTTCTGCTGATCACGGATAGTCGTAATAAATTTGCTGCCCACCCGCCCGGCAAAGTACGTGTAGGGGAGGGCCATTTTACCTGCAACTTCATAGCTGTCTTCAAATCCTTTGACCGGCTCTTCTGCCATATTCCTTCTCCTTACTCGTCTATCTCGAAATATTGAATATCCCAGATATCTCCGCTCCGGTTTTCCTCCCAGACAGGGCGGACGCGGGTGCCCTTCAGCTCGTTCCAGCCCATCTGAATCTTTTCTATCTGGTCTTTACGAATAAAGTGCGGCAGGGTTTCGTTGCCTTTGCAGCCGTCCAACAGGATGTTGATGGATCCATAGGGGGTCTCCCGGGCCACGCCGGTCAGCGGGTCGGGCATGGCGTAATAAACGACGTCCATGTAGCGGACTTCGCCCTTGGGGCCGACCTCCACGAAATCAGCGGCGCGCACCCGGCACTCGGCGCAAACTTCCCGCGGCGGCAGTTGGAGGCGGCCGCACCGGGGACATTGATTCGCGTAGATCTTTTTATCCTTCAGGCCCCGGAGGAACCTGCCCATGACGGGGCCGGTGGCAAACCTCTGGTTTATCGAGATGGTCTTTTTCAGCGTCAGCAGTTCCTGCTCCTTGACGTTGCCGCCCAGGGGGTCTTTGTATTTCTCGAACAGGAGAGGCCACTTCGCTGCCATCATGTTGATGTCGCCCTTCGCGGCTGCCTTGCCGGAGGCCAGGATGCTCTGGGCGTCGATTTTCCCGAGGATGAAGTCAACGTAATCCCTGGCATCGTTGAATTCAAGCGTGACCGTTGGTTTCCCCTCAATGGTCGTGGTGACCGTGCAGACCTTGTCCTTGATGAAGACGCTCCACTGGCCGCCCTCTGCCCCGCCGAGCGCAAAGGCAAAGGAGGCTTCGAGCCCGTCTGCTTCGTCAGGCTTGAAACGCCCGGCAATGGTCGCGAACATGTCGGCGAGATACTCCTTCGTCGTCATCTCCTTTTGGGCAAGGACAAATTTGCGGAAGAGCCGGCCGGTCTTCCCGAAGGCGGCCATGTCGCCCTCGATGATGAACTTGCCGCTCATGAAGGCGTTGGTCGCATCAACCTGGCCGACGTTGACCCCGACAAAGGTCTCCCCGTCGGCCGCCATGGTCGCAACGCAGCCGGAGAGGTCGTCGGTCTGCTCGAGCGCCATGGCGTCATTCTTTACCGTCAGTCGCCATTTCCCTTCGCCCTTGATGTCGTAGCCGAAAGCCGCAGCGACATCTTTGGCCCCTTCGGGTCGGAAGCGCTCCGGCATCGAGTTGAAGATATCTGCTACGGTTACGCCCCAGTATTCTGCCATGGTTGTCCTCCTACCAGTTCAGTTCCTTTTCCAGCATGGTCATCACGGTCCACATGGTGCCCCCGAACCCGGAGGCGAGCGCGTGCCTGACCGGGGTAGGAATTTGGTGGGGACCGGCATTGCCGCGCACCTGCAGCGCCGCCTCGGCCACCCGGATGAGCGCGGTGGCGCCGATGGGGTTCGACCCGATCACGCCGCCCGAGGGGTTGATGGGCATCCGGCCGCCGATCATGATCTCCCTGTTCTCAATGAGCTTGAGGTGTTCATCACCCTCCAGGGCGAAAAAGTCCCGGAGCCAGTCGATGGCCCACCAGGTGGCCGGATCGTACATTTCAAACACATCGAAGTAGTTTAGCGGGTCGTTGATCCCATTGCGCCCAAAGAGCTGCTCCGCCGCGAATTTATGCGTTTTTATGACAGGAGCCTTCCGGTCGTAGCCGAAGATGTTGAAGGTCTCCTCCCGGTGGACGGTAATATGGTCCCGGATCCAGACCGGCGTTTCGGCAAGCTCTTTCGCCTTCTGCTCGCAGGCGAAGATGACGCAGCACGCCCCGTCGGACTGGGAGCACATTTCGATCAGTTTCAGCTCGCCGACGAGTTTCGGCGAGGTGCGGATCAAATCGTCGATCTGGCTGAATTCCAGGCCGAAGGCGCGGTGCGCGTTGGGGTTGAGGCACGCATGCTTGTCCATGATGATGCGGTAGGTAAGCGACGCCCGGTTGGCACGCTCCAGGCCGAATTCCCGCTCGACGTCATAGGCCGAGGAGCCGGTCAGCGCCCCCGCCTGAATTTTGCGGAACCAGAGGGGGTCGGCCATGTTGGTGATGCCGCCCGTGGTGTGCCCCTCCTGCAGTTTCTCAAACCCGATCGCCATGACGATATCGTACATGCCCGACGCCGCGAGATTGTCCGACGCGCAGGCAAGCGTCGCGCCGACCGTGCCGCCGGTGGTGATCCGGATGCAGTCCTTGCCATAAGCGCCGGTTCCCAAAACATGCCAGAGATCCGGCTGGTGCACCATCTCAAAGAGCTCCATGTTGCCGTGGACGACGCAGTCAATGTCCTGCATGGTCAGGTTCGCGTCTTGCAGCGCGAGTCTGACGGCTTCATGGATCAATTCCGGCTGGTTGACGTCCTCGCGATGGCTGGAATGCTTTGTCTGGCCGATGCCGATGATGCCGACATTTCTGTTTTTCTTGTGCTGCGCCATTGTTCAACCTCCCTGCGCTTCCATGACGATTACGGCCTGATGCTGCCCGGCCCCGCCAGTTGCCGCCTGGGCTAAGGCCCGTTTTGCGCCTTTGACTTGTCGCAGGCCGGCCTGCCGGGAGAGTTGATAGTAGCATTCAATGACCCTCGCCGCTCCCCCGAGGAGCAGCGGGTTGCCATTGAGCTGTCCCCCGGACAGGTTCACGCTGAATGTCTCCATGCCTCCCTCGTCGAGCCATTGGCCGCCCCGTCCCTCCTCGGCAATGCCGACCCCTTCGGCCCACATGGGGAGCTGATACGCGGCCTGGTCACTCAGCTCGAAAACCTGAATCTCCCGGCAGGGGTCCTTGATGCCGGCCATCGCGTAGGCCCGCTGGGCAGCATTTTTGAGCGAAAAGTTGGACGCGAGCTCCCGGTCGCCGAGGAAATACCTGTCCATGCAGCTTCCGTAGCCGGTAATCCAGACGGGATTTTTCGTAAACTCCGCGGCCCGCTCTTCGCTGCACAGCAGCATTCCGTACGCCCAATCGGTAACCGGATAGAGGTGCAGCTCCCGCAGCGGATCCGCGTATAGCGGAGAATTCAGAACTTCCGCCTCATCCACGATTTTATTCTCGCGGCCATAGGGATTTTTCGCCCCGTTCTTCCGGGAACGCACCACGATTTTTGCCATCTGCGCGTCGGTAACCTGCGATTTTTCCAGATAAGCCCTGGCCTGCAAGGCGGCCACGTTGTGGTAGTCCATGCCGAGCGGCCGGCAGTAAAAGGGGTCGTAGGCAAGGTTGGAAACCATCCGGCGGCTTTCTCCCTGCGACTCCTTGCAGTGGCCCATAAACAGGATGACGTCGTCATGGCCGGAAAGGATGCAGGCCATCGCGTAGCCGAGGCCGTTGATGCTCTCTTGCGCGATCTTTTCTTCCCCGCGAAAGTGCGCCCCCACGACATCCGTAATGCCGTTGTCGGAGATGGTGCGCGCATCAAACACGTCATCCGAGCAGGTGATGATGGTGCGGATCCCCTTTTCCATGTCGAAGGTGACCTGCGTCTGTTCGATGATTGGCTCGAAGCACTCGAGCAGCATGTTTTGAAAGCGCAAATCATGATAACTGGGATGATTTTTAATCTGCGCCACCGCACAGACAGCTAATCTTTTACCCATTGCCAACGCTCCTTCCTTTTTGATCGGACTTGATCGAATGTCTATTTTTTAGATAACTATTGCTGCGGCGATTATACTTGTGAAGACATGTCAGGCCGGGTCTGATCCGGCATCCAGTCTTTTCATTGGCTTATGAACATGAAGCTGCGCTTTATGAACATGAAGCTCCGCTTTGTGAACATGAAGCTCCGCTTTGTGAACATGAAGCTCCGCTTTGTGAACATGAAGCTCCGCTTTGTGAACATTAAGCTCCGCTTTCCGGCTTGATCCGGAAGGACAAATTGTCCTGTTTGGTTGCCGGAGTAATAATCTGCCCGTAACTGCAAGTTTCCCGACGCGTCTCAGCGCAGGTAGCAATTCCAGAAATCTCCCTGTTTCATTGCCCTTATGATCGCATCCTTTTCCCGCTTCGCGTCCAGTTCCACCCACGCCCGGCCGATCCCGGCCGACGTGTGCGAGTCATCGGAGGCGATTTTGGGATAGGCGATCTCCAACGCTTCAAAAACACGGTCGCGAAACCCCTTCTTTGTTATTTCCACCGCATCCAGGGGATACAGCTTTTCCAGTTCCGCGAGCCGTGCCAGCAATTGCTCCGGGGTAAAGTCATATTCGCCGATGTGGTTGAAGATATGGAGAACTTCCTGATCGCCAGCGATTTTTGCCACATGGACATAGCCCTTGACAAAGACCGTCAGCTCCATGCCGTAAAAAACCAGCATGTCCGTCTTTACCTGCCGGTAAAGCTCCAGATAGTTTTTCTTCAGCAGGTGATCATGATCTGTAAAGGCAATAAAATCATAGCCTTTTGCTTCGTAGGCCGTGGCCGCTTCCTGCGGCGACAGTTTGCCGTCCGAGCAGGTTGTGTGCGTATGGAGACATCCTTTTAAAAGCATAAACGCCGCCCTGTGCTTCACTCAAAAAAACAACAGTTAACCGGATTTGCTTATCAGCTTCTTTTTTTGGGGCGATGAATCTAATTGGTGATTGGACGTTCAACCAATGGCTGTCAATTTACTCCCCCCGCTTCTTCATTGTCAACAGAAAAGATTGAAAGCTGGATATTTGATATAGCCCACCCGTAAATTTGCATTGTTGACAAGAGCTGCCTTTAACGCTTGCCCCGTAGCCCTGCAAGCTCATAAAAATTCATCAACAATAAGTTCCGTACGGTATTTGTAAGATATGGCAGACGAGCAGATGGTTTATGTACGACAAACAGATATTTTCCAAACATCCGCCATCAAATTACGAACCTTCAGGTCCGATTCCATGCCCGCACCCTGCACCCAGAACGAGGGTCCGTCAAGCCGGTAACGTAGGATAAGTATATGATATTGCCTGTAAATAAGGTCGTTTTTTGACCCTTAGAGGCCCCTTCGCGTGGCGGTGGCGGGCCGGACTCGCCGAAAATTATCGTTTACCTTGAGCCCGTAAGGACCTTTCAAGGCATTCCGGAGAGAGCCTTCAATAAGACCAGCAAATGAAAAAACTGCACAACCTGCTGATTTATCAAAATATATTTAAATTATTTTCATAAATATGCTCGCCGGGTCAACTCTTATATCAAAGATCCAGGCCTGTCATCGTTATTTCCCCTTCGCTGCTCTGGCCAGCTCAGCCGTGACGGGCAACTTTTCAAAAAACTTGACAACGGGGCGCATCTTGGTTCACTTTAGGGCCAATAAACAAAATGGAGTATAAAACGCACTGCGGTGCAGAAAAGGGGGGAGTTGAATATGCCGACAATTATTATCGAAGCCGATGAGGGAAGAACCGTTGAGCAAAAGAGGGGACTTGTCAAGGACATCACCGAGGCCGTTTGTAAAAATTTCCAGGTTGACGCTCAGGCTGTTACCATTTTCCTGCACGAAGGAAAAAAGGAAAATCGTGGGAAAGCCGGGAAATTAGCCATAGATTTATAATCACGAGCCTGGGGAATCCATGGATGAGCTGGAAGAAAAAACAGTTTTCTCCCGGGGATGTCAAGGTTTGGGCCGTTTTGGACAAGAGCCGGAATAAAGGATAAAAACATGCCACTTTTTAACATTGATCAGCAGAAATGTCAGCGGGACGGACTCTGTGCCGCCGAGTGCCCGGCAAAAATTATTGAAATCTAATGATACGGCGACCACCG
>Ga0334722_10003285_pt1 | contig 17541 bp, 15 predicted proteins | sample C3_bottom_MG_FD_207210 | JGI IMG/M metagenome (GOLD analysis project Ga0334722, IMG submission 207210) | Sediment microbial communities from Yellowstone Lake, YNP, Wyoming, USA - C3_bottom | ecosystem: Environmental > Aquatic > Freshwater > Lake > Sediment | place: USA: Wyoming | collected...
GGGATCCTGGAGGACCCTTGGGCCGAGCCGCCCGCGGACATGTTCGTCCTGACCCGCTCTCCCGAGAAGGCCCCCAACCGGCCGGTGTATGTCGAGGTGGATTTCGTAAAGGGGATCCCGACCGCCGTCGACGGAAAGCGGATGGGGCCGGCGAAGCTCCTTGCGCATCTAAACAAGCTGGGGGGAACGAACGGGATCGGGCGGGTCGACCTGGTGGAGAACCGGTACGTCGGGATGAAATCGCACGGCGTGTACGAGACGCCGGGCGGGACGATCCTCCACGCCGCCCACCGCGCGGTCGAGTCGGTCACGCTCGACAGGGAGGTGATGCATCTGCGGGATTCGCTGATACCGAAGTTCGCCGAGCTCATCTATTACGGATACTGGTATTCCCCGGAGATGGACCTTCTGAAGGGTATGGTAGTGAAGACACAGGAAAACGTGACAGGAACCGCGCGGCTCAAGCTGTACAAGGGCAACTGTTCCGTCGTGGGCCGTAAGAGCCCGGTCTCCCTCTACCGGACCGATTTCGCCACCTTCGAGAAGGAGACGGTCTTCAACCAGGCGGACGCGACCGGCTTCATCAAGATCAACGCGCTTCGCCTCAAGATACGGTCCATGCTGAAGGGCAGGAAAGGCTGAGGGGCAAATGGCGAAGAAGAAGGCTTGGGGAGGGAGGTTCGACGGGGGGACGGACCGGTTCGTCGAGGAGTTCACCGCCTCGATCCCGTTCGACGTCCTTCTGTACCGTCAGGACATCGCCGGGAGCATCGCCCATGCGCGGATGCTTGGAAAGCAGAAGATCATCCCGAGGGCGGAAGCGGAACGGATCATATCGGCGCTGGAGGCGATCCGGAAGGAGATAGAGGCGGGGAAGATGTCGTTCGACATGTCGGATGAGGATATCCACATGGCCGTGGAGAAGCGTCTCATCCGGAAGGTGGGAAAGGCGGGCGGAAAGCTGCACACGGGGAGAAGCCGCAACGACCAGGTCGCCCTCGACCTGCGGCTCTACCTGCGTGACGAGATCGACGGCATCCTCGCGCTGGCCGGAAAGGTGAAGGAGAGGATCCTCCTCCGGGCCGAGGAGTGCTTAGGCGTCGTGATGCCCGGCTACACCCACGTCCAGAGGGCGCAGCCGGTCCTCTTCTCCCATCATCTCCTGGCATACTGGGAGATGTTCACGCGCGACGAGGAGCGGTTCAGGGACGCAAGGCGGCGAGCCAACGTTTCCCCCCTCGGGGCGGGCGCGCTGGCGGGTACGACGTTCCCGCTGGACAGGGAATCCGTGGCGCGGGAGCTCGGAATGGACGGCGTGTGCGAGAACAGCATCGACGCCGTTTCCGACCGGGATTTCGTCGCCGACTTTCTTTTCGCCTGCGCGGTGGCGATGATGCACCTGTCCCGCCTGACCGAGGAGATTGTCTACTGGTCTTCCGCCGAGTTCGGCTTCATATCCCTGCCGGACCAGCTTTGCACCGGCAGCAGCATCATGCCGCAGAAGAAGAACCCCGACGTCGCCGAGCTGATAAGGGGAAAGACGGGCCGCGCTTACGGCAACCTGGTGAACCTGCTCACACTCATGAAGGGGCTCCCCCTTTCCTACAACAGGGACATGCAGGAGGACAAGGAACCGGTGTTCGATTCCGCTCGCACCGTCAAGGAGTCGCTCATCGGCGCGGCGCTTCTACTCGAGGGTATGGCCGTGAACGAGGAACGGATGCGCGCCGCCTGCGACGACGGGTTCCTCACCGCGACCGATCTGGCGGACTACCTGGCGCGGAAGGGGGTTCCGTTCCGGAAAGCCCACGAGATCACCGGCAGGATCGTACGCTTTTGCGAGGAGGGCGGAAAGCGGCTCAAGGACCTGGGCCTGAAGGAACTGCGGTCGTTTCACCCGTCGATCGGCGAGGACGTCCGGGACGCCATCTCCCTTTCCCGCTCCGTCAGCCTGCGGAACACCAGGGGCGGGACCGGTCCGGCGGCGGTCCGGCGGCGCCTCGAAGAGCTCAAGAAAAAATGAGCGGTCGGGTTCGGATGTTCTGCGCGGGCCTGCTGCTGATCGTGTCGCTGTTCGCCGCGCATGGCTGCGGCCGCAAGGCCAAGCCGGAGCCGCTGCAGACGTCAGGCACGGCATTTTTCATTCATCATACGTAGAGGTGATCCGATGCATCATTTCGAGGCGAGGCGGGGAGAGCTGCACTGCGAGGCGGTGCCGCTGCGCAGGATAGCGGAGGCGGTAGGCACCCCCGCGTACGTGTACAGCCATGCCACGCTCTCGCAGCATTACCGGGTGTTCGACGAGGCGTTTTCCGGGATGCCGCACCTCATCTGCTATTCGATGAAGGCGAACTCCAACGGATCGGTGATCAGGACGTTCACGAACCTGGGCAGCGGCGTGGACATAGTGTCGGGCGGAGAGCTCGTCCGGGCGCTCGCCGCCGGCGCACCCCCCTCCAAGATAGTCTATTCGGGGGTGGGCAAGCACATCTGGGAGATCGAGGAAGCCCTGCGCTGCGGGATCCTCATGTTCAACGTGGAGTCACGGGAGGAACTGGAGACGATCGACTCCGTGGCCGGCCGCATGCGGAAGCGCGCCCCTATCTCTATTCGCGTGAACCCGGACGTCGACCCGAAGACGCATCCGTACATATCCACGGGGCTCAAGAAGAACAAGTTCGGGATCCACATTGGCCAGGCGATGAAGGACTACGAGTGGGCGGCAAGGAGGAAAAACATCGAGGTCGTGGGCGTCGACTGCCACATCGGCTCACAGCTGACCGAGATCTCCCCGTTCGTCGACGCCGCCGGAAGGGTACGACTCCTGGTGGAAAAGCTCATGCGGAAGGGGATGCCGATACGGCTGGTCGACATCGGCGGCGGCCTGGGGATCACCTACAACGACGAGCTCCCACCCCATCCGAAGCAGTACGCCGAAGCCGTCGTCCGCGCGTTCTCGGGACTTTCCGTCACGCTGGTGCTCGAGCCCGGCAGGGTGCTCGTGGGCAATGCGGGGATCCTGCTGACACGGGTGCTTTACACGAAGGACGCGCCCGCAACGGCGGGAAAGGGGAAGAAACGCTTCCTCATCGTGGATGCGGCCATGAACGACCTGGCCAGGCCCTCCCTCTACGGCTCGTATCACGCCGTCGTCCCCGTCGGCCGCGCTCCGGCGAAGAGAGCCTTGACGGATGTGGTCGGGCCGGTTTGCGAGTCGGGGGACTTCCTTGCGAAGGACCGCAGGCTTCCCCTTTACCGGTCGGGGGACCTCCTCGCGATCATGAGCGCCGGGGCGTATGGGTTTTCGATGTCGTCCAACTACAATTCGCGTCCCAGGGCGGCCGAGGTCATGATCTCCGGGAGGAGGTTCGAGGTGGTCCGTGAAAGGGAAGGCGCGCGCGATCTCTCGAAAGGCGAGCGGACGGCCACATTCCTTCACGGACGCGGGAAGAAGCGGGGGCGGATTCTGTAAGGATGCATCCAGGATCTGCTACAATTTGTATGAATATTTATTTCATTTCGGAGACCGGATGAAGAACGGGATTCCGTTTTCAAAAATAAACGGCAGCGGGAACGACTTCCTGCTGATCGACAACCGGCGGGGGATCATGCGCGGCGTGGGCCTTCCCTCGTTCGTCGTGAAAGTCTGCGACCGTTCCCGCTCCCTCGGCGCCGACGGGGTGATCTTCATCGAAAATTCGCGCCGCGCGGACTTCCGCTGGCGGTTCTTCAACGCGGACGGCTCGCGGGCCGAGATGTGCGGAAACGGCGGACGGTGCGCCGCGCGCTTCGCGGTGGACAGGAAGATCGCGGGCAGGTCTTTAGGGTTCGAAACGGACGCGGGGCTCATCCGGGCGGAAGTTGCGGGCAGGCGGGTCAAGCTCCAGATGACGCCGCCTCTCGATCTCGCCCTCTCGAGGTCTCTCACCCTGGGAGGAAAGAAGATCGAATACTCGTTCCTCAACACCGGGGTGCCGCACGCCGTTCTCTTCGTCCCCGACCTCGAGAAGATCGACCTCATGGGGATGGGAAGGGGGATCCGCACGCACCGCGCCTTCGCGCCCCGCGGCACCAACGTGAACTTCGTCCGTGTCGGGAAGGGGGAAGTTAAGATCCGCACCTACGAGCGAGGGGTTGAAGGCGAGACGCTCGCATGCGGGACCGGAGCCGTTGCGGCAGGAATACTTTCCGCGCTGCACGGTCATGTCCGGCCCCCGGTCCGGGTCCGGACGCGCGGCGGGGAAGTGCTCACGATCCACTTCGATACGGAGAGGGAGGGATTCGGGGAGGTCTACCTTGAGGGAGACACCTCGTGGTCCTGCGACGGAGTCATGTACCGGGAATCGTACCGCTATTAGGGGAGGGGGAGACGAAGATGTTTCATGGGGCCATAGTCGCGACGGTCACGCCGTTTCTGAACGGTAAGGTGGACAGGAAGTCCCTTAAGAAGCTGGTCGATTTCCAGATCCGCAACGGGACGGACGGGATCGTTCCGTGCGGGACTACGGGAGAGTCGGCGACGATGTCGCACGACGAGCACAAGGCGGTAATCGACATCGTCATCGAGTCGGTCGACGGACGTGTCCCGGTGATCGCGGGAACCGGGTCCAACAACACGAAAGAGGCGATAGAGTTGACCCGGTACGCGAAGAAGGCGGGCGCCGATGGAGCCCTCGTCATCACCCCGTACTACAACAAGCCGATGCAGGAGGGGCTCTACCGCCACTTCCGCGCGGTCGCAGAGTCGACCGACATCCCGCTTGTCCTCTACAACGTGCCCAGTCGGACCGGGGTGAACATGGCCGCCGAGACGGTGGCGCGCCTCGCGGAGGTGAAGAACATCGTGGGAGTCAAGGAAGCGTCGGGGAATCTGGCGCAGGTCTGCGACATCCTCCGGATGACCCCGAAGAAGTTCTGCGTGCTTTCGGGCGACGACGGCCTGTTTTTCCCGATGATGGCTCTCGGGGCGAAAGGGGTGATTTCAGTCGCGTCCAATGTGGCGCCGAAGGCGATGGCGGACCTGTACGACGCGTTCGTCATGGGCGAGATCTCCCGCGCGCGTGAGATCCACTTCCGGCTCTGGCCGCTGTTCCACGTCCTGTTCATAGAGACGAACCCGATCCCGGCGAAAACGTCGCTTGCGATGATGAGGATGATACGGGAGGAGTTTCGCCTGCCTTTGAGCCCCATGTCCGACGCCGGCCGGAAGAAGCTGGCCAGCGTACTTTCCGACATGCGGCTGGTGTAGGGACCGATATGGCGCGCGTCCTTGTTTGCGGAGCGATGGGAAGGATGGGAAGGGCTATCCTCGCCGTCATGAAAGAGCGCCCGTTCGGGCTTGAGCTGTCCGGCGCCGTTGAGGCGAGGGGGCACCCGCTGCTTGGTCAGGACGCTTTCGTGGCGGCAGGCGTGGGAGTGGCCGGAGTGAAGGTCACCGACGACTTCCCGAAGGCGATCGCGTTGGCCGACGTGGCGATCGACTTCACCCACGCGTCTTCCTCCGTCACGCATGCGCGGCAGGCCGCGGCAGCCGGCAAGGCGATCGTCATCGGAAGCACGGGGCTGACGCCTGAGCAGCAAACGGAAGTGAGGGACGCCGCGAAAGTCGTACCTTGCGTCCTGTCGCCCAACATGAGCGTCGGCGTCAACCTGATGTTCCAGGTGGCGGCGGACGTTGCGAAGGTGCTGGGAGACGAATACGACGTGGAGATCGTGGAGGTCCACCACCGGTACAAGAAGGATTCCCCATCGGGGACAGCTGTGAAGCTCGCAGACGCCGTCGCGGGGGCCCTCGGCCGCGACATGAAGGATTCGGGAGTCTACGGCCGGCAGGGGATGGTCGGCGAGCGCACACGCAAGGAGATCGGGGTGTTCGCCGTGCGCGCGGGCGACGTCGTCGGTGAGCACACGCTCGTCTTCGGGGGAATAGGCGAGCGGTTCGAGATCACCCACCGCGCCCACAGCAGGGAGACCTTCGCCCGCGGAGCGGTCCGTGCCGCCGCCTGGGTGGCGGGAAAGTCCGCAGGTCTGTACGACATGCGCGCCGTACTCGGTTTGCCGGCGAAATGAGGATCGTCCGGTTCGAGGAGTCGGGAAGAAACGCGTACGGTGCGCTTGGCGATGACGGCGAAGAGATCCGCGAGATTCATGGCCCGCCTTTTTCCGGCATCCGCTTCACAGGGAGCCGCTTCCAGCTTTCCGCGGTCCGCCTGCTTGCGCCGGCGCTTCCTTCCAAGATCGTTGCGGTGGGACTCAACTACAAGGACCACGCGAGCGAGATGGGCAAGAAGATCCCGGAAGAGCCGCTCATTTTTATCAAGTCGCCGTCGGCGTTGAACCACCCCGGGGGGGACGTGGTGTATCCGCGCTCGTCGCAGCGCGTGGATTACGAGGCGGAGCTGGCGGTGGTGATCGGCAGGACCGCCAAGGATGTCGGCGAGCGGGATGCGAAGTCCGTGATTCTCGGGTACACCTGCATCAACGACGTGACCGCTCGCGACCTTCAGGTAAAGGACGGACTGTTTGCCCGCGCGAAGGGGTTCGACACGTTCGCGCCCCTCGGCCCCTGGATAGAGACGGAAATCGACCCTACCGCCCTGCGGGTCCGGTGCCTGGTCAACGGAGAGACGAAGCAGGACGGGAACACGAAGGAAATGGCGGCGTCCGTTTACCGGCTTGTCGAATTCGTATCGCACGTCATGACGCTGTTCCCTGGCGACGTGATCGCCACCGGGACCCCTCCGGGGGTGGGGCCTGTGAAGGTTGGGGACGTCATGACGGTGGATGTGGAGGGGATCGGCGCCCTGACCAACCGCGTCGTCGCGCAATGACATCAATTCCAAGGGGTGGGACATCATCATGAGCCGCTTCAAGCTTTCGCGCCGGATCCAGGCGCTTCCGCCGTACCTGTTCGCCGAGCTCGACCGGAAGAAGCAGGAGGTCCGTTCGAGGGGGATGGACATCATCGACCTCGGGGTGGGGGACCCGGACCGCCCGACGCCCAAATTCATCGTGGACAGGATGAAGCGGGAAGCTGCGGTGCCCGCGAATCACCAGTACCCTTCCTACGAAGGGCTGCCCGAGTTCCGGGCCGCCGCGGCGAAGTGGTACGGGGAGCGGTTCGGAGTATCGCTCGACCCGGCCGACGAAGTGGTGGCGCTCATCGGCTCGAAGGAGGGGATCGCCCATTTCCCCCTGGCCTTCGTCAATCCGGGAGACGTCGTGCTGGTCCCCGATCCCGGCTACCCCGTGTACCACATCGCCACGATGTTCTCCGGCGGGAAGTCGCATTTCATGCCGCTGAAGCGGGAGAACGGCTTCCTGCCGCAGCTGGACAGGATCCCATCCCGCGTGCTCGCGAAGGCGAAGATTCTTTTCATCAACTATCCGAACAATCCGACATCGGCGGTCGCCGACAGGTCGTTCTACCGGAAGGTTCTCGCTTTCGCCGAGGAGCACGACCTCATAGTCGCCCACGACGTCGCGTACACGGAGATCTACTTCGACGGCGTGAAGCCGATGAGCATCCTCGAGCTTCCGGGCGCGAAGAAGCGCTGCATAGAGTTCCACTCGCTTTCAAAGACATACAACATGACAGGCTGGCGCATCGGGTTCGCGGTGGGGAACCCGGAGCTCGTGGGAGGGCTGGGGAAGGTGAAGACCAACGTGGACAGCGGTGTCTTCCAGGCCATTCAGTGCTCCGGCATCGCAGCACTGGAGTCCGGCGAGGAGGCCGCAGACGCCATAAGGAAGACGTACCAGGAGCGCAGGGACGTTCTCCTGCCGGGACTGCGCTCATTGGGCCTGGACCCGGTCACGCCCAAGGCTACGTTCTACGTGTGGATACCGGTCCCGGGAGGATACACATCGGCTTCGTTCTGCGAGCACCTGCTTACTAAGGCCGGAATCGTCACGACGCCGGGAAACGGGTTCGGCGCGAGCGGAGAAGGGTACATACGAATGGCGCTGACCAAGGAGAAAGGGCGGATACGGGAAGCCATCGAAAGGATAAGGAAGATCGGATTCTAGTAAAGCCTCCACAAGGCGACGTGCTCCTCCTTCTGGGAAGCAATGTCGGAAGGCGGGAAAAGCGGCTGAGGGAAGGAATAGATCTGCTCTCCCGTGAAGTGGAGATTTCGCATGTTTCCCGCATTTATGAATCGGAGCCGTGGGGAAAGACGGGACAACGGCGGTTTCTGAACGTCGCGGTTCGCGGGAAGTGCGGTCTCTCTCCGGGCAGGCTGCTGGCGTTCGTGAAGGAAGTGGAGGCGTCGGCGGGTAGAAAAACGAGGGAAAGATGGGGACCGAGGGAACTGGACGTGGATATACTTCTTATGGGAGACAGGGTGGTTCGAAGGTCTGACCTCGTCGTTCCCCATCCCCGGATGGCGTTGCGCCGCTTCTGCCTGCTGCCCGCCTCGGAAATAGCCGCTTCGGCGGTAGTGCCGCCAGGAAAAAAAACAGTATCGGATCTCCTGGAAGCGTGCAGGGATCCCCTTGAGGTGAATCCGTTATGATGCGAAGCCGGATCGGTGCGGGACTGACGCGGAAGGCGATGGCATTTTGCATGTTGGCGCTATTTCTTACGGCCCCTGCCGCGTGCAGGAGGAAGAGTGAGGCGCCGCCTCAGGGGGGAGAGGCGGAGACCATCAACCTGAACGCCGTTTCACAGATCGAGAGTTACAAGGAGATTCTGAAGAAGGATCCCAACAACCTGCAGGCGCTCGTCAATATCGGAAACCTGTACTTCGATACCCGGCAGGATCTCTTGGCCATCGAGCATTACCGTAAAGCGCTGACACTCGATCCCCGGAACGTGAACGTGAGGACCGACCTGGCGATCTGCTACCGCCGTTCCGGCAATCCTGACATGGCCGTGGAAGAACTGAAGAAGGTCATATCGATCGACCCGCGGCATCCCCAGTCGCGTTATAACCTTGGAATCATTCTCATACACGACAAGGGCGACGTCGAAGGAGGGATCAGGGCATGGGAGGCGTTACTGGAAAACGTTCCGAACTATCCGTACAAAGATTCCTTAAGAGCGGAAATAACGAAAATGAGAGGGATGCCGGGCAACGCCAAACAAAAATTCAAATGAAACCCATTTTGTTTGATTTCGGAATCCTGTGCCAAGCTTATCTTAATAACTGAATAATATCAATTAATTAAAGCATTTTTTCTGCGGGTCGACCGCAAACCCTATTCAATTACTCTGTTATATTTCCAGTTGACACGTTCTTACGTTATGGAATATATGTAACATTGTTTTGTTATCCCGTTAAAACAAAGCCATCCATGGGTGGAGGGTCGAGATATGGTACGCCGAGATAAATCGAATTATATCATCCAGTCGGTCGCCCACGCCCTTGACGTCCTCGAGGAATTTCGCGGAGAATTGGACGAGCTCGGCGTAACTGAGCTGAGTAAAAAACTCAAACTGCACAAGAACAACGTTTTCCGGATACTGGCGACCCTGCAGTCGCGGAATTACATAGAACAGAACAGGACAAACGACAATTACCGGCTCGGGATCAAATGCCTCGAGCTCGGCCAGACGTTCATACATCAGAGGGGGCTTCTGAAGCAGGCGCAGCCGATCTTGAGCGAGCTGGCCGAAAGCTCCGCCGAGACCAGCTACATATCCATCATACGCGGCAACGAAATTGTTTACCTCGACGCCGTGGAAACCACTTCCACGGTACGGGTCGTATCCCGCGTCGGCCTGCACATGCCGGTCCACGCCACGGCGGCCGGGAAGGTGCTGGTCGCCTTCGATTCGGAGGAGGAACTTCGGAGGCGGTTCCACGCGGAGCTTCCGCGATTCACCAAGAACACGATCACCAGCTCCGATGAAATTCTCAATGTCCTCGGGGTCGTGCGGGAAAAGGAGTATGCCGTCGACCAGGAGGAGTTCGAGGACGGCCTGTGCTGCATCGCGTCCCCTGTCCGGGATTACACTCGGAAGGTGATCGCGGCGTTGAGCGTTTCAGGCCCCGCCCACCGCCTCTCCAACGACAGGATCGAACAGTCGGTCGGCCCAGAGGTTTTACGCTGCGCGAAGGTTCTTTCGACCCGCCTCGGCTACCGCGAGTAGTAAAGCCCTGATGCTTGCCTGACGGGCGGCGCTGTCCTCTTGACAGGGCTCGCGATAAAATGTTACTCATTTAGTGAATGATGGTTCATTCAATCGGGGGAGCGATGGCCAGGCGTGGGCATCAGGGCGGTGGAGGTGCGAAGCGGGAACGGATACTCCGCGCCGCGATCATGATCTTCTCCAAGAAAGGCTATTTCAACTCCAGGATTTCGGAGATAGCCCGGCAGGCGGGCGTGGCCGACGGGACGATATATCTTTACTTCAAGAACAAGGACGACCTTCTCATATCGCTTTTCGAGGAGAAGATGGGGGAGGTCGTTGCCGACGTGCGCGCGCGGGTCGCGGAAGGGGAGGACGCGCTTTCACGCCTCAGGATTTTCATAAGGAACCACATGGACCTGCTGGTGAAGGAGGCGGGCCTCATTGAAGTGATCCAGGTGGAACTCAGGCAGAGCAACAAGTTCATGAAGGAATACGTGCCGGTTAAATTTCTCGAATACCTGGACATCATAAGCGGGATCCTGGATGACGGTAAGAAGGAGGAGGTCTTCCGGCGCGACCTGAACGTCACGCTTGCCCGCCGGGCGATCTTCGGCGCCCTTGACGAGATTTCCCTCGCATATGTGCTTTCACGGAAACGGAAATACGACCCTGCGGAGGCCGCCGAAGAGATTTTCCGCATCTTCGCGGCCGGCTTGAAGGATTCCTTACCTTCGGAAGGAGGGAGATGACGATGATAAGTTTCGATCTTTCGGAGGAGCAGATCGCGCTGCAGGACATGGCGCATAAGTTCGCAGCGAACGAAATACGCCCGAAGGCCGCGGAGTGCGACCGGGACGGGACGTTCCCGAAGGAGATCTTTCAGAAGGCGTTCGAACTGGGCCTGATGACCGGCTTCATACCGGAAGCCCACGGCGGCCTTGGGCTGGGCGCGTTGGATGCATGCCTCATCGAAGAGGAACTGGGATGGGGATGCGCTGGGATCACCACATCACTGACCTGCAACGGGCTGGGTCTGACGCCTATTATTCTCGCAGGGACGGAGGAGCAGAAGAAGGAGTTCGTCGCCCCCTTCACGAGGGAGTTCGGGTTCGCCTCCTTCTGCCTCACGGAGCCGGGAGCGGGCTCGGACGCCGGAGGCATCGCGACCACCGCGAAGAAGGACGGGGACTTCTACGTCATGAACGGCAGGAAGTGCTTCATCACCAACGGCAGCTACGCCTCGCAGTACTTGGTATTCGCTTCCACGGACCGTTCCAAGGGGCATAAGGGTTTGTCGGCGTTCATCGTGCCGCGGTCCCTGCCTGGAGTCTCCCCCGGGAAAAAGGAAGACAAGATGGGGCAGCGCGCCTCTGACACGGCCGACGTCCTGTTCGAGGACGTGCGCCTGCCCGCGGGCAACCTTCTCGGCAAGGAGGGCGATGGGTTCAAGATAGCGATGAAGACGCTGGACTACGCCAGGCCCACAGTCGCCGCGATGTCCGTCGGGGTGGCGCGCGCGGCGTTCGAGCTGGCGATGCAATACTCCAAGGAGCGTGTGCAGTTCGGGATGCCGATCGCGATGAACCAGGCGATCCATTTCCTGCTGGCCGACATGGCGATGGACATAGAGGCGGCGCGTCTGCTCACATACAAGAGCGCCTGGCTGGTCGACCAGGGGCGGCGCAACACGAAGGAATCCTCGTTTGCCAAAGCTTTCGCGGCGGACCTGGCCATGCGCGTGACCACCGACGCGGTCCAGATCTTCGGGGGCTACGGATACATGAAGGACTACCCGGTGGAGAAGCTGATGCGCGACGCGAAGCTCCTGCAGATCTACGAGGGGACCAGCCAGATCCAGCGCCTGGTGATCGCCAAGGAAGTCATGATGAGGTAGTAGGAGGCGATCCCGCCTTCTCGGATTCCCGGCGAGCGAGTGCAAGTAGCCCGTCCGCCGCCGAGACGACCTCGTTCCTCCACGGGAACTCCGAAAGGAGCCTTTCCGGTATTGCGGACGCGCCGGCGTACGCTCCGCACAGGCTCCCCGCCAGTGAAGCGGTGCCCTCTGCGTCGTTGCCCAGATTGGCGGCGGAGAGGACCGTTTCACCGAAATCCTCCGGCGACCGGAGGAAGCAGGCCCACGCGAACGGCAGACCCTCATGCACGGCAGTCCCGTTCCCAAGCGTTTCCTGGATCTCCTCCGTCTCGGCGCGCCGCAGCAGGAGAGCCGCAAGCTCCGTCCCCAGCTTCCTCAGCAGGGTGGGGGACTGTCTGCTCTGGCGGCCGCGCGACGCCTTGTCCGGCTCGATGCCGGTGATGCAGGGGGAAATCCCCCGGGCGAATCCAAGGACGTCAAGCGTTCCCCGTTCCGTGTGCAGCAGGCGGGCGATCGCGGCCGCCTGTACAAGCGCGCCGGCGATTGACGCCGGATTGGGGTGGGTGATGGAGGCCACTATACCGGTTTCCAGCTTCATTCTGCGGAAGTCGGACGCGCGCAGCATAGCGAGCGGGGCGATCCTGGCGGCCGGGATGCTTTCGGCCGCGGCGGTCCCCGCCTCGAACCACGGGTATCCGCGGTCGGCGAGGTTCGCGGCGAACTCCGCCTCCGCCGCGCTTCTTGGCCGCGCGGCAGCGGCGAACCGGACGGCGATCTCCTCCGGATCGATCCTTCCGTGGGCCAGAAGCGAACGCGCCAGGATCAGGGCTGCAGGCGCGGTATCAGTCCCGTGTTCTTTCCCGTGCATGCGCAGCGGAGCGTATCCTTCGATTTTCCCGTATAGCTCGCCCACATCCCTGGGCGATAGCCCCTGCGCCGGCCTTCCGATCGCTTCCCCTATCGCCGATCCCAGGAGCGCGCCCCTGAAACGGTCCCGGTAGTCGATGTCTGGCATGAACGCCTGCGAAAGATTCTCCCCCTTCGACAGGTAGGAAGGGATCTTCGCCCTGCGGACCAGGAAGTGGTATATGGCTTCCGGTTCCTTGCCGAACAGGAGAGGCTGGTCCTCCTTCCTTCGCGCAAGATCCTGTACCTTCCGTTCCGCTATTCGCGTCACCTGCCGTACGATTTCCCAGAAGTCCTCGTTTCCGGGGAGAGGAATCTTCGGTAGGGACCTGGACAGCCCTGAAACGATCTCGGCAGGATCGTGGAGCGTCAGGGTCGTCGCCGTCTGCTCGTTTTCCGGCAAGGCGCCGGTTGACGGCGAATCCGGTTGCACGCCGCCGGAAGGTTCCTGGACGGCGGATGCGCTATCTTCTCCCGTATCGGACGAGGTTTCGCCTGAGAGGTTGTCCATCGCCGCGTATCCTTTGTAATGAAGCTCCATCACCTGACGGATCTGGGCCGGGGTGAATCGCAGCCCGTGAAGTATGCGCAGGAGTGTTTCGCTACGGGGTACCCTCCCTCCGTATACCACTTGACGAAGAAGCTCGTAGCTGCATCCAAGCTCTTTCCTGTCGGAGTAGAATTTCTTAAGGGATATGTACCCAAGGGATTCGATTCGTTTTCTTAATATTTTCGATAGCATGTTTTTCTGTTCGCTATCCATTGGGTTACCTTTCCGCATCGTGCTGAATCATGCGCAATTCCATTAATACAAAATATATTGTTATAAAGCAATATAATATGTCAACAATAAAATATAATTGGTAAACGTACAAATAATGTTGTTTATTGGTCTTGGGAGTGGAAATTATGCGTCCCCGAAAAATTCAGGGAGCAGATGTGATGGATCAGATGGAATCGGCGATGATCTCCGCGATATCCTTGGTCCGCACCGTCTCGTCCATGTTGTTGAACTTCGCCGCGTCGTCGAACATGGAGAGACAGTAGGGGCATGCCGACCCGATAGCGTTGGCCCCCGTGCCGATGGCCTGTTCGAACCGCAGATGATTGATCCTCCTTCCCGGGAGCTCGAGCCACATACCTCCTCCGCCCGCGCCGCAGCAGAAAGCCAGCTCGCGGGATTTAGGCATCTCTTTGAGGGTGATCCCGGGTACGGACCCCAGAGCTTCCCGCGGGGCGTCGTAAATGTCGTTGTGCCTGCCCAGGTAGCAGGAATCGTGAAAGGCCACAAGCAGGTCGGACGACTTGGAAGGGACGATCTTCCCCTGGGAAACAAGGTCGCGCAGAAGCACGGAGTGATGTACGACCTCGACGTTGACACCGAACTGCGGGTACTCGTTCTTGAACGAGTTGAAGCAGTGTGGACACTGCGTGATCACCTTCCTTATGCCGTACGAGGTAAATATCTCTTTCACCATCTCCACCATTCCCAGCTGGAATAGCCCCTCTTCGCCCATGGGGCGCGCGAACGCCCCGCAGCAGGTCTCCTCGAGACCGAGGATGGCGAAATCGACCCCGGCGCGGGAGAGCAGCGAGACGATGGCCCTGGTGACCTTCTGGTTGCGGGGGTCGTAAGCACCGGCGCAGCCGGGCCAGTAAAGGTATTCGAATGTTTTCTTCTCAGCCGCGACGGGCACGTCGAGGCCTGAGGTCCACTGGATACGGTCATCCTGCGGAAGACCCCAGGGGTTGCCCGTATCGCCCATCTTCTTCAGCGCGGTGCGGGCCCCGTCGGGAATCTTAGAGCCTGTCACGTATCCGCGTCTCACATCGACGATCATGTCTATATGCTCGATCAGGACGGGGCACGCCTGCATGCAGGCGCGGCAGGTGGTGCAGGACCATATCTCGTCGGGGGTCAGGACGCCGAACGTAAAAGACGAAACGATCGGCTTGCCGGTCTTCTTGTCCAATTTCGCGGACGAGGGGACGAGGCTCCAGGATATCTCCCGGCTCATCTGCTCCTTTGTCTTGAGCACCACATCCCTCGGGGAGAGGGGCATCCCTGCGGCGTTCGCCGGGCATTCGTCATGGCACCTGCCGCATTTCGTGCAGGCGTCCGATGAGAGCAGCTGCTTCCAGGAAAAATCCTCCACGTCCATGACGCCGATCTTCTCCTCGTCCTCTATGCCTGGAATCGGCTGGAGAGCTCCTTTGGGCCGGGAGGTCCGAAGAAAGATGCTCGCAGGTCCCGTCCACATGTGCACCATCTTGGACAACGGGATGGAGGCGAGGAATCCGAAGGCGAGCAGCAAGTGTGTCCACCAGAGCGCCCGGTGGGCGGAAAGGAGATTCTCCAACGGGACGCCCTTGAATATGGGAACGATGAAGTTGCTGACATAGGAGACAGGGGCCGCCGCGGGCCGGGTCGCCGCAAGCCGCACCGACTCTATAAGGAAGCCGGTGACCCCGATCGTCCCGATCAGAAGCAGCTGCAGAATGTCGTCCCCGTCGCGCGTGAGGTACTCCGGCCGGAACACGCTGCGCCGTGCGATCGCCACGAGAACACCAGCTATGAGCACAAGCCCGAAGGTGTCGGCGAACAGTTTGACCGCGAGGTAGAAGTTCCCGTCCAGGATTCTGATCCCGAGATCATACTCGACCCCGACGAGGCATGTGACGATGAACAGGGCGATGAATGCCGAATAGATCGCCAGGTGCATCAGGCCGCCGGTCTTCCTTTCGAGGACCTTCCGCTGTAAAAGGCCGATGCGGATGGCGTCGGCGGCGCGCTTCCCCGGGCCGTCCCACCGGTTTTCCTTCTCGGGGCGGCCTCGCCGATAGGCGCCGACCCGCTGGAAAGCGCCCCATGCGAAGACGGCGACGACCAATCCGAAAAGCGCGTACATGACGATCGCCGCCCAGGGGGGCAGGTTCCACATGATCTCTCGGCCGACGGTCTTCATTGATGGCACCTCTTCCGGGGTGTGAGCGCGGTCATTTCGAACGTTATCATTAAAACATCGCACTGCCCGTAAAGGCAAATATGCACGATACGCCGCGGCGGATTGGTATACTGGGGCCAGCACGCCGGGAGGTGAAACGCGATGCCGGAGATATTCATCCAGGGGTTCGACGTCCACTTCCAGGACACCTTGAAGTCCATGCCCCACACCGTCGTTTTTATTCACGGCTCGGGCGGTTCGCACCACACATGGCGAGACCAGTGGGCCGGGCTCAAGGGAGCCGCGCGGCTGGTCGTCCTTGACCTGCCCGGGCATGCGGAATCCCCGGGAACTCCCAGGGAAACGGTCGAGGGTTACGCGAACTGGCTCGCCGATTTCATCGAAGAGGCGGGGCTTGGCAAATTCGTCCTGGCTGGCCACTCGATGGGCGGGGCGATCGCCCTGCAGGCGGCGCTGAACAGGATCCCGGGACTTGCCGCGCTGATCCTTGCGGGCACCGGGGCGAAACTGAAGGTCAGCCCGTTGATCCTGGACGGGATCGCCAACCGGTTTCGTGAGTTCGCGCCGGAGCTGGTGGAGTGGATGATGGCTAGGGAAACGGACCGGTTGCTGCGGGACGACGTCACGATGGACGTCCTCTCCACGCGGCCGGGAACGTGGGTGGCCGACTTCCAGGCGTGCGACGCCTTCGACGTCAGGGGAAGGCTGGGGGAGATCGGGGTCCCGACGCTGGCCATCTGCGGCGACGACGACCGCCTGACGCCCCTGAAGTACTCCGAGTTCCTCGCCGCCAACATCAGGGGCGCCGTCCTGAAGATCGTGCACGGAGCCGGACACATCGCGATGCTCGAGCAGCCGAACGACGTGAACAACGTGATCGCCTCCTTCCTCCAGTCGCTCGGGTAGCGCCCCGGGCGGAAGGCGTTGTGCCTCGTGGTAAACTGTCCGGATGAATGAGAAGGCGATTTCCGCTCTCCGGTCGATCTTCGGGGAGCGCCTGCGGACCTCGCTCGAGGACCGGATCAGCTACTCATATGACGCCACCGGGAAGGAGTTCCTCCCGGACGCCGTCGTCTATCCGCTGAACGCGGAGGAGGTCCGCCGGACGGTCCTCCTCGCGAACGAGCACCGGTTCCCGGTGATTCCCCGCGGCGCCGGATCCGGCTTCTCCGGCGGCTCCCTCCCGGTCCACGGAGGCGTCGTCGTCTCCACCGAGCGGATGGACCGGATCCTCTCGATCGACACGGAGAACCTGGTCGTCGTGGTCGAGCCGGGCGTGGTGACGGAAAATCTTAAGGAAGAGGTGAAGAAGAAGGGGCTTTTCTATCCCCCCGACCCCGCGTCGCTCAAATTCTGCACCATAGGCGGAAATCTCGCGGAGTGCGCCGGAGGAATGTGCGCCGTCAAGTACGGCGTGACGCGGGACTATGTTCTCGGGCTGGAAGCGGTCCTTGGAACCGGCGAGCTCGTGCGCACAGGCGTCTCCACCGTGAAGGGGGTCGTGGGCTACGACCTCACCCGGATGCTCGTCGGATCCGAAGGGACACTGGGTATCATCACGAAGGCGACATTGAAGCTTATCCCCCTCCCTGAATCCGCGGCGACCCTCCTGGCATTCTTCCACTCCAGCGAAAAGGGTGCGAAAGCGGTTTCGGGGATCGTGGAGGAGCGTATAACCCCCTGCGCGATGGAGCTGATGGACCGGACCGCCGTCGACT
>Ga0334722_10003286_pt1 | contig 17539 bp, 14 predicted proteins | sample C3_bottom_MG_FD_207210 | JGI IMG/M metagenome (GOLD analysis project Ga0334722, IMG submission 207210) | Sediment microbial communities from Yellowstone Lake, YNP, Wyoming, USA - C3_bottom | ecosystem: Environmental > Aquatic > Freshwater > Lake > Sediment | place: USA: Wyoming | collected...
GCACACGCCAAGGCTGAAGGTGTCGGGGCGATGATAGAATTTTTCGAACTGGTCCCATACCTTTTTGTTAAAGCGGATGGATGCTGCCCAGCCTTTTGCCGAGTCGAGCACGTCCGCGTAGCTGAATCCGCCAACGAACACAATGCCGCGGAACTGGTCAAGCGTGATTCGGCCTTCGAGCAAATCGGTCACGGTCACATCCCAGGGCTCGAACCCGGCCATGAAGAAGGCCGAGACCATCTCGCGGTCGCCGTTGCTTCCTTCTTCTCGGATGATAGCTACTTTGGGCTTGGTCGCTCTGCAAAGCAGATCATCAGTTGTTTGCTTTGGTATGAAAGGCACGACAAAGGACGGGCCTTTTCGGTCATAGATGTTCTTCCGCTCGTCCTCCACATTGTCGGGGTTCCGCTGCAAGAGGTCGAGCTGGTAGCTCGTCGCTTCCCAGATATCACGGAGCAGAGAGGTGTAGTCGCTTAAGACATTGCGGATTTCGGAGTTCGGAGTTCGAACGGAAATGATGATGCGCTTGTCCGGCGTGGTATTGCCGATAACTTGATAGGGCACTGTCGCCTGATCGAGTATTGAAAAGATCTTCGCTTCTTCGGAAGGGAGATATTCCATCACGAGCCCGAGCTCTTCAGAGAACAGAGATGCTATGGTGTCGTTCTGTTTACCCAGATCGATCTCGATGCCGCAATTTCCGGCGAAGGCCATTTCAAGCAGCGTGGTGGCAAGTCCGCCGTCGGAGCGATCATGGCCGGAGAGGATAAGCTCATCGGAAACAAGCTGCTGCACTGCATTGAACGTCCTCGCGAAAAGCTGCGGATCGTCGAGATCAGGAGACTTGTCTCCTACCTGGCCAAAAACCTGCGCAAGCGCTGAACCGCCGAGTCTGTTTTGTCCATTGCCGAGATCAACGAACAGGAGCTTGCTCTTGCCCGGCGCCTTGATATCCGGCGTTATCGTCTTCGTAATGTCCGGGCAGGTGACGTATGCGGAGATCACGAGTGTGCCGGGCGATTTCACGGTCTCGTGCGTTCCGTCGGGGTTCGTCACTTTTGCGGCCATGGACAAGCTGTCCTTGCCGCCGTCCACTGCCATGCCGAGTTCGATCATCACATCGCGCATCGCGATCGCAGCGTCATAGAGCCGTGAACCCTCGCCCGGAAGCTTGGGCGCCCACATCCAGTTGGCGGAGCAGCGGATATCGCCAAGCCCGGAGACCTTTGCCCAGACAATGTTCGTGAGCGCTTCGCCAACACTCATCCTGGCCATGGCAGCGGGATCGATAAGCTCTTTCACCGGTTGTTCGCCTATGGAAATTGCGGCGCCGGTCAGGCCAAAGTGCGTTTGCGCGATCACCGCCACGTCGGAGACCGTGAGCTGGAGCGGGCCGCAGCACTGCTGGCGCGCTATCAGGCCCGTGACTGAGCGATCAACTTTATTCGTGAGGAACCGCTTTGAACCAACAGAGACGAGCCTCAGCACGCGGTCCAGCGCTTTGCGTACTGTCAGGTCCTTCGGCAGCTCAAGCGGCTTGAGCACGGTCTTTTTCCGGTCGAGCGTGAACACCTTCTGCGGCATGTCGCCCAGCACCTTGGCAAGCTCAAGGTTCTCTGGCGTGGACTTGTCGGTTTCGTCATACAGAACGATATACCCGTTGCCCGTGATCGTGCCGATGATGGCAACAGGGATCTTCTCGCGCTCGCAGAGCGAACGGAAAAGCCCTTCGTCCTCGGCCTTCAAGAGAAGCGCGTTCTGCTCCTGATACTCAGCGCCCCAGATCTCGAGCACCGAGAGCGTTGCGTCGCCGACAATGATCTTTCTTATCTCGATCTTGGCACCAGCCGGATGGACGATCTCTTTCACCACGTTGCAGTTGCCGCCAGCGCCCTGATCGTGGATGCTCTGGATCGGGTTCTTTTCCCCGAGCTCCACGCAGGCGCGGATCACGCGGTTCATCTTCTGTTCCATTTCGGCATCGCCGCGCTGCACCGCGTTGAAATCGAGCTCGGCAACGTTCTCGCCCTGGATCATGGACGAGGCGGCTCCGCCGCCCATGCCGATGCGGTAGGCCGGGCCGCCGACCTTGACCACGAGCATGCCCTTCTGCGCTTCCGTCTTTTCCGTGTGCCGGGCGTCCATCTGTCCCACGCCAGCGCTGAACATGATCGGCTTGAGCCATTCCCGCCGCTCGCCGTCAGGAAGCCGGAGGCCGAAGGAGCGGGTGAAGCCCTGGATCAGGGGTTCGCCGAACTTGTTGCCGTAGTCGGACGCGCCGTTGCTGGCCTCGACCTCGATCTGGAGCGGCGAGGCAAGATTATTCGGATAAGCATATGAGGCGTCTTCCCAGGGAAGCTCGTACCCCGGGATGCGCAGGTTGCCCACGCAGTAGGCAGCCGTGCCTGCTACAACGAGCCCGCCCGTGCCGGTTGCCTGCACGTCACGGATCCGTCCGCCCGTGCCGGTCTCGGCGCCGGGGAACGGCGCGACCCCAGACGGGAAGTTGTGCGTCTCTGCCGTCAGGATGACATGGTACTTCCGTTTTGTCTGACGGAAGGGAGAAGGCTTGCCGATGGTCTCGGGGATGATGGTGGTGATGTCGTAGCCCGTGATGGCGCTCGAGTTGTCGCTGAAGGCAATGACGCTGTTATTCGGGTTGGCGTCATAGGTCGCTTTCACGATCTTCATCAGGTTCCCGTCAACTTCCTTGCCGCCGACAATAAGCTTGCCGCGGAAAAACCAGTGGCGAGAGTGTTCGCTGTTGGACTGGGAAAGGTCGAAGCACTCGACGTTCGTCGGGTTGCGTTTGATGTCCTTTACAAAGAGGTTCGTGTAATAGTCCAGGTCCCAGTCATCAAGCCCCAGGCCCATCTCTCGGTTCAGCTTTTCAAGCGCAGGCCTCCCCTGTTCCATGAGCGGAATGATGCGCACCGGTTCAGGCTTGACTCCGGTCTCAAAAGTTTCGAGCGGCTTGGGATAAGGGCACTCGGTCATGCGGTCGTGCACGAGGCTGAGGAAGGCCCGCTCCTGGTCTTTGGTGAGCGAAGCGTTCTGCGCAAGGTTGAGCCGGTAACGCCGGGAGCGCTCGATCCTCGTTATCTTCTTCAGGCCGCAGGCGTGGCAGACCGAGACCGCATTCGTTGACCAGGCTGTGGTGAAGTTCATGCGGGGACCGGTTTCTAGAATCAGGGTTCGGGGTCCAGGGTTCAGGGTGAGAAAGCTCGTGTCGGAGAACTGCTGCGGTTCGAAAGTTTCGGCGAGGAGCCAGCGCAGCAGACGCATCTCGTCGGCTGAGAGCGGGCTGTCTGCGGCTGCGTTAAAACAGAATTCCGTCTCGATCTCCTGGATAGCGGGAGAAACTTTTTGCTGAGCACTTGTCAGCAGGCCGGTGGTCTGGTAAGCGGAGAGCGCCGGGGTGCGGTAAAGATGCATAATGGTCATGATAGAAGATTCCTTTGTTCGTTTGGTTTGCTGGCTTGCAATGAAGCTAACGCGCGCCTGACGCGCCGCCTTTGGCGCGTCGCCGTCGAGGCGCTTGTTAATCTCACTTCTTCTTCGGTATAAAATAAATGTACAACAGTGTGGATGGCGCTGTTAATGCACCCACAATAAGCCAGAATCTTTTATCAAGGTTCTTATTGATTGCATTTCTATAGCTCATCAAGCCGCAAAGCAACATCAGGAGACACCAAAGGGGGATAACTCTTTCTGGTCGAATTCTTTTTACGATGAATTTATAGTCTGTACCAAATAATCGAATGACATGGACTTGGGCCTGACCTGAGAACAGTTCTTGATAGGCCTCGAGATCAACGCCTTGTGCTATAGCGTCTTGCTTAGCTTTATCGGCCCCTGCCCGAGCTTCTTCAATTCTCATCCACCTGTTTTCAGCGAAAATCCTATCAATGCGGCTTGTAGTGCCTTCGGTTTCGGCGATGATGGCGGTGACTTGATCTCTGAATGTTTTTAAAGAATACAACTCGGTCTGTGTCAAGGCGGGATCTGTAACAATAAGATTTGCACAATAATAACGATTTTTATTATCTGGTTCATGTTGCAGGCAGTATCCGACGACTGCACGAAAGAAAGAAGTTGATGGCGCATAGTGACCAACAGCGTCAATAGCTTGTTTGCGGACATTGATAGATGAGTCATGCTCTGCCAGATCGCTGAGAACCAGTAACAGTTTAAACAGTAAAGCGTGATCGCTGATGGATAAGGTGGTTAATCTATTTAGAGCGGATAAACGATCTGAAGCTGAGGATGAATTAAGCTTGACAATTTCCTGCTCAATCGCGTGTGAATTCTCTTGTGGCGCAGCAGCAGTTTCTGATTCTTTAAACTCGAACATCAACTGGGCGGCTTTCTTTCTCGCATCACGCCACTTAGAATCGTGCGCTTCGAGGTCATTGTAAATTGAATCAGCTAATTTGAATTCACCAGCACTAATAAACACGCGAGCCAACGGATATAACGCTTCTGCGCGGATATTGGAGTCTGCAAGGGTTTTCACAACCTCGTAGTACTTTTTTAGTAAAGCCGCTGTGGCATCAAGATCGTATATCTCCCACAAGCCGCTTGTATGGGGATCCACGGTTACGCTTTCTAATTCGTTACTGATATGTTCAATGGCAAGACGATTTTTCTGATGCCCTGGATAAGTTTGAATGTAAGGAAGATAGGCGTCCATTGCTCGCCCAATATGACAGTCTACGTCGCTTTCACATTCACCCATGGATCCTTTTACTGTTGCCATCAGAAATGCAGCTTCTGGTACAAATGGGCTATTGGGAAACTTCGTAATAAGTGTTTTGAGTTCATCGCCTTGATATGATACTCCTAATGAAATGAGATATTCACTTTTATGCATTTCAAAATAAGAATCAACTGCTACTCGCTCCTCGGGAGTGAGGTAAGGTTTTGCATCAATCAAGGTGCCCATCGCTATTTTTGACTTTAGAATAAAGAATATAACCTTGTCTGTTTTTGTTGAGGCTGACAGCCGTTCCAGTGAACTGATGATAGAGAGTGCATGGCCTTCGTATTTCTGATGTTTAAATTGTTCCATGGCCTGATCGAGCGTTTTTTCAATTTTAGTAAGCTCATCATCAGAGACAGTATTAGCTGCCGTCTGATTCAATATGCTGTCTGCGGCACTTACTTCTGAGATGAGCGTCATGCAAATTAAACCCACAATGACAAAGGCACCCGAAGTAATCCATCTGCAATTTATCAACGTATTCTCCATGAATTAACGCGCGGCTAAGACGCGCGGTTCTTACGCGTCGGTCTTGAGCCGCAGGTTGTAAATCGTCGTCAATCAAAAAAAATCAACCAGCCATTTGCCATCTGAATTCTTTGTAAACACAACATATCCGTCATATGGAATGAAGTCGCCAACTGAATGGCCAGGAACGATATCATCACCGGGCCGAAGTTTATCTCTAGAACGCATCGCAAAACGAGCAATCGATGGTTCAATAACCTCCGCTGTTGTTATGTCTCCCAGCACAGTTGACCCAATTTCGGTTTCAATAAACTCTCTAAAATCGTCCTTGGAGCGGCTCGAAACGTACTTCAAGGCATCTTCTATATCCCCTCTAGAAAATGCACTTCTAAACAGGTTCCAAGCTTTTTTGCATCGCTTAACAATTATGCTTTTGTCAGACGCGCTAACGTCTTTGGATGATTCGGCCACTCGAGTCTGAGGTGCTTTATAGATTATCGTTTCACCTTCTCGCCGCTCATTGTTCGATTGATTGCCACGCTCTGTCTTCGGCTGTGGACTATTGTCATATTTTATAATATCATCGTTGGCAAGTGTCAGATTCTCAGCAAAGCAAATAGGCTTCAGAAAAAGAATTAAGGTAGCTAATAAAATTGATGTGACAATTCTATTCACAGGTAACCCCTCGTATTGATGTTCAGCTTACAACGCCCGCGTGTACCGCCGCGTAGCGGTCGGACACGACGCGGTGGTTGGAAGTGACTCTTGCGCTATTTATGGAGTATGATTTTGCTCGGCACTTTCTTTTATCGCCTTATTGAAACCATCGGAGAATAGGTCATCATCTTCGAGTTTTGCCCATGATATGCTATTGCGTTTGAAGTAATCAGTTGCAAGAGAAAGTTTATCCCGGAGGATCATCAATGAAAATATTAGTAGCAGTATCGTTAGGGATTCTATTAATACCGATGAAGATAAAATTGGAACAGGAAGTTCTGAAAGCCAACCGAATATTGAAGCGATGGTCGGCAATGCTGCGATACCAGCCAAAAACCATAGCAAATTTCCTATCAGGTTTTTTCTATCTCTGGTTATGGTACGTCTTATATTTCTTATATATTTCACTTTGGCCTCCTTTGCAATTTGAGAATTTTTTTGCACTTATCGTTATGTCATGTTCATCATTGTCTGCTTTAGGTCTTTTTATTTTTTTCCGTTCCCGTCCTTTTTCGCATTAGACAACTAGTTATTGATGGGACGGAAAAAGCATATAATATTATATGCCGGTATATACAGGTATATGCTTGCATCTAATATTAGATGCTTTCAGGGCATATAATATTATATGCTTTTGATCTTTCACTCGCTCGGGAAAGCATCTAATACTATATGCTTTTCCTGTGACTCGCCTGCGACTTTACTACTTCACAAACCAGAGATGCTTCTCAGGATGCCACCTGCCGCTTTAGCCATTCACTTTAACCAGCGCATCCGACGGCCATTACTTTGTGTGAGCAGTCTTTCGTTTTTTTGTCGGGATAATCGCAATCAGCGACCGGAGCGCGTTATTAACTGATTCAGAGTCTGTAAAATATTTTCTGACATCCGGCGCAAGCAGGACAGCCCCTTCTTCAAGTTTAAAATGTTGGACAGTGGTAGTTCCCTCTTCGTGCTTCAGCAAACGAGTTCGCATAAAGCGACCCTCCATAAGAGCTCTCTAAACCTTACCGTACTCGCCCATTTCCTCCCACATTTCATTCTGATGCAACCAGATCGGATCAGCATTCAAACTGACAAACGTATCAACATCCATACCATCGATGGTCGGGGGACGCTTTACGCGCTTCTGTTTCCCATTGATGAAGATGGCCATATACTCCTTCTGCCTTCGTCGTTTCTCACATTTCTCGGCTGGAGAGAGTTTGCGCTTTTGTTTTGCCATGATCGTTTGCAGGCCGGGTAGAGTGGAACGAAGCCCGGCATCATTTTGGTTTCTTATACGGCAGCGCCTTCATGGCCACTCTGTCAGACAAAGCGTCGAATTCAGGGTCTTTATGCACAAGCGTTGCATTGCGCGTGATCGCCGTGGCTATGATCCAGCTGTCTGCCACAGAAATTCTATGCTGTGCTTTGAGTTCCGATGCGGTCATGATCAACGCGTCATCGACATCAACGCGAGTTATGGGAAGAAGACCGAGGGACCGGAAAAGCTCATCAGCCGCGCTCTGACCATGATCTTTCCATACACGATACCGGCATTCCATGAAGGTCATAAAGGAGATGAAGATTTTACGATTGTGCGTTTTGTCGCGGAGGATTTTTTCGACGGTTGAGGCGCCGTCCTCCTCGTTCCATAAGGCAAGGATGGCGGAGGTGTCGAGGACGAAGGATTCAGGGCTTTCGGTCACGGGCATCTTCCTCCAGGCGTTCTTTCCTCCGGTCCTTTATGAGTTTATCAGAGGTATACCGTCCGCGGCCTGCACCCCGAAAAGCCTGAATCGGATCTTTTGGCAGCGGGATGAGCTTGATGGCGTTTCCTTCCGCAATCCACTCCACCTGTGAATCCGGTTCGATATGGAACTTCTTCCGGAGTTCCGTGGGAATCGAGACCTGACCTCTTATTGATACGGTTGTTTTCATGCAAACTCCTTTAGTTTCTTACCGTATCAATAATAACATGAAAAACAATACCAGTCAAGATATCACGATCTGTGTCATGATTACCGCATTTATTCTACCGATCCGTTATCGACACGACCTTCTGCTCGACCTTCTTCTCTCCGATCATCTCGCTCTTGCCGTCAAAGGACACGCCTTCTTCGATGATAAGCTTGGGCGTCCTGATGTTACCCTGCACCACGCCGGGGGCGAGGATGTGCACCTTCTGGCTTGCGTTGATGTTGCCGACGATCCTGCCGCTGGAGATGATCGTACCGACTGAGATCTCGCCTTTGAGGAATGCGCCGTCGCCGGCGATGAGGGTGTCCGTTGAGAGAATCTCACCGTCCACCTTGCCGTCAATGCGGATAGTGCCTTCGAAGCTGAGCACGCCATTGAACTCGGTGCCCTTGCCGAGAAAGGCGGAGATCTCCGACTGCTCCGGTGAGCCTGAACCTTTTTTTAACATGTGTGAATCCTCCTCAAAAAATTCGTAAACACTTTTTACCCCGGAGAGCGTCCCTCCGTGCCCTCTGCGGTGTAATCATCGTATCGTGCAGTTACCCGATCTTCTCCAGTATCCGGTCCAGCTCCTCGTTCGAGTAATAGTCGATCACGATCCTGCCGCCTTTGGCCGTGGCCGTGATGCTCACTTTGGTGCCGAGCGACTTCCTGAGCTTGTCTTCGACCGACTTGAGCTCGTTGCCCAGCCGTGCCTTTTTTTCTTTTGCGGGATTCTTGAGCTTACCAGCAAGCGCTTCTGCCTCGCGCACCGACAGACCCTTTTTCACAATCATCTGCGCTGCCTGCACCTGGTCGCGAACACGGTCCATCGAAAGCAGTGCTTTGGCATGGCCCATGCTGAGATTGCCCGCTGCAAGGTCGTGCTTTACTTCCTTGGGAAGGCTGAGCAGACGGAGAAAGTTCGTGACGGTGGAGCGCTCTTTGCCCACGCGCTTCGCGACATCTTCCTGCGTCAGCTTGAACTCGTCCTGCAGCCGCTTGTAGGCCTCGGCAGCTTCGAGCGGGTTCAGGTCCTCGCGCTGGATGTTCTCGATCAGCGCCTGCTCGATAAGCTCGCGCTTGGTCGCTTCTTTCACCAGGGCCGGGATGGTCTTGAGGCCCGCGAGCCGTGACGCGCGCCACCGGCGTTCGCCCGCGATGAGCCCGTAGTTCGAGCCGATGCGATGCACGATAATCGGCTGGATCACGCCGTGTTCTTTGATCGATGCAGCAAGCTCCTTCATCGCGTCGTCCTGGAAGGTTTTCCGCGGCTGGTATTCGTTCGGCACGATCTTGTCCAGCTCGATCTCGGCGATTCCGAGTGCCTTGCGCTCTTTATCGTTCAGCGCGGACAGGTCCGGGATAAGCGCACCGAGGCCTTTACCGAGCGCCTGCTTTTGCATTGTGAAGAACCTCCTTGGCAAGGTCGAGGTAGCTTTGCGCACCGCGGGAGCGGATATCATAGAGCAGCACGGGCTTGCCGTGGCTCGGCGCCTCGCTCAGAGCAACGTTGCGGTGAATGACGGTGGTATAGACCTTGTCGCCGAAGAACTTGCGCACTTCCTGCGATACCTGCGTGGCCAGATTGTTCCGGCTGTCGTACATGGTGAGCAGCACGCCTTCGATCGCAAGGTCAGGGTTCAGGTCCTGCCTGATCAGCTTGATGGTGTTCATCAGCGCCGACAATCCTTCCAGCGCATAGTACTCGGTCTGGACCGGGATCAGGACCGCATCGGCCGCGGTAAGAGCGTTCACGGTCAGAAGGCCCAGGGACGGCGGGCAGTCGATGAAAATGTAATCGTAATTATCCCGGAACGAGGCGATGGCTTTCTTGAGCACGCGCTCCCGGGCGATGGTATGAATGAGCTCGATCTCGACGCCCACAAGGTCGATGCCTGCCGGCACCACGTCGAGCCAGGGAAAGTGGGTGTTTTTTTTGATCTCGTCAAAAGACTTCTTGCCGGTAAAGAGGTCGTAGGTGCTGCCCGTAATATCTTTGCGGTCAACGCCCATGCCGCTCGTGGAGTTGCCCTGCGGATCCGCGTCGATGAGTAATACTTTTTTTTCAGCAGCAGCGAGCGACGCAGCGATGTTGACCGTGGTGGTGGTCTTCCCCACGCCGCCCTTTTGATTGGCGATAGCGATTACTCTGCCCATAAGTTTCTGGATCCCTCCGGGACTGCCGATTAAGAACTCGTAATTTACCATAGGAGCGTGATAAAAGGAAGGGAAAAACGGGGGCAGACAAATGGCGAAGGCAAAACCTTATTCACCACGGAGGCACGGAGACACAGAGAAAACCGATTAAACCTTTGCCACGGATCAAATCGGATAAGAACCGGATAACGGCGGATTTTTTCTTTAGAAGTAGTTCACCTAACGAGTGAATGTTCTGCCTTAGGACTTATCCGCATTTATCAGGTTGTTAATCCGCCTCTTCCGTGTCAAAAGGTTTGTACTTCATCAGCAACACGAAATTAGATATGGAATATCGGCAACAAAAAAAGGCAGAGCGAAAGGATCCGCCCTGCCTTGAACATTATACGATTACTGTAATTACGCTGTTACCGCTTCCGCCTCAGTGCACTCCGCCTTGGTCTTGTTCCAGCAAGGCCCGAGGATCGTTTCGAGGTCCTCGTCGGCTGTTGCTGCAATGGGCTTTATGTCGAAGTTCTTTACCAGCACGTCAAGCACGTTGGGCGTGATGAATGCCGGAAGCGTCGGCCCAAGCCTGATGTCCTTGATACCCAGAGACAGGAGCGAGAGCAGGATAGCCACGGCCTTCTGCTCGTACCAGGAAAGGACCAGCGAAAGCGGCAGCTCGTTCACACCGATGTTGAAGGCTTTTGAAAGCGCGATCGCGATCTGGACCGCCGAGTAAGCGTCGTTGCACTGGCCGATGTCGAGGAGGCGCGGGATGCCGCCGATATCTCCCAGGTTCTTGTCAAAAAAGCGGAACTTGCCGCAGGCCAAGGTCATCACGATAGTGTCCTTGGGCGCTTTTTCCACAAACTCCGTATAGTAGTTCCTGCCCGGCTTTGCGCCGTCGCACCCGCCCACGAGGAAGAAGTGGCGGATATTCCCGGCCTTGACAGCTTCGATCACCTTGTCCGCCACGCCGAGCACGGCGTTGCGAGCGAAGCCAGAGAGAACTTCCTTGCCCGGTGCGTCCGCTGCGAAGCCCGAAAGCGACAGGGCCTTCTCGATCACTGAGCTAAAATTGCCGTCCGAGATGTGCTTCACATCGGGCCAGCCCACCAGTCCGCAGGTAAAGAGATTGTCCTTGTATGACTCCAACGGTTTCTGGATGCAGTTCGTGGTCATCACAATGGCGCCGGGAAAATGGGCGAACTCCTTGTGCTGGTTCTGCCAGGCCGTGCCGTAATGGCCATAGAAGTGCGGATATTTCTTGAGGCTCGGGTAGCCGTGTGCCGGCAGCATCTCGCCGTGGGTATACACGTTGATCCCCCTGCCTTCGCTCTGCTTCAGGATCATATCAAGATCTTTGAGATCATGGCCGGAAACAAGAATGGCCTTGCCTTTCTTCGCGCCGAGCGGGACCTTGGTCGGGACCGGGTGGCCGAAGGCGCCGGTGTTGCCGCCATCGAGAATCTCCATGGCCGTGAGGTTCACCTCACCGCACCTCAACACGAGCGCGACCCACTCATTCAAACCGAGATCAGTGCCGGTCATGGCAGCCAAGGCTTCGGCCATGAACGCATAGATTGTGTCGTCTGTTTTCCCGAGGATCTGGGCATGGTCCGCATAAGCAGCCACGCCTTTGAGCCCAAAGAGAAGAATATCCTGGAGCGACTGGATATCGGGGTTAATCTGTGCATCGGGCACATGCTCCTTTACTTCGCGGCCCTGCTTCGCCAAAGCTTCGATGGAAGCTGCCGGTTTATAGGAAGCGCTGCCGTGAGTGAAGTCGGTTCTGCCGCCTGCTGCTTTGACCTTTGCCGTAAGCTTCTCGCGGAGTTCAACGCTCTTCTGGATAAGCTTTTCGAACCGCTTGGGGTCGAAATCAACGTTCGTGAGCGTTGAAAAAAGCCCTTTGGTCAGGAAGAGGTTTACTTCCTGGTCATTGACGCCGTGTTTCCTGCCTTCAACAACAACGAGCGAAAGCCCTTTCATGGAATAGATCAAGAGGTCCTGCAAAGCCGATAACTCCGGGTCCTTGCCGCATACCCCGATCTTGGTGCATCCTTTGCCGTTTGCCGCCTGTTCGCATTGATAACAAAACATAGTTCCCTCCTGGAGAATGATGGTATTTGTTCCTGATGGTGAGGGCCATACTACAGGAGGTTTCTAAGAACACATATGACGGGGGTCATAAGGGTTGCTTTTGTTGGAAACTATTTTGCGCGAGGGGAAAAAGGAAACCCGAGAAGAACCTTTTGGACACGGAAGAGGCGGAAACGTCGGATAAGGGCGGATAAACCTGAACGTGCCTTAGCTTTAGACGAATGACAAGATCACTTAATGGGGCACGACGCTACTCCTGAGCGCTTGCTTGATTTATCCGAAGTTTCCGTGTAAATCCGTGTCCAACTGCCCTTTGCCGTTCATTCCACAATCCGAAATTGAAATGTTCCACGTGGAACATCATATCTGGCCGAGTTCGACCCCGGTCGGGCTGACGCGAATCGTACCGATCGAAATATTATGGATCGGCGCTACGTCCCTGATCGGGGTGATCACCCGCAGGATCTGCTCTTTCAGATCGATGGTGCGCAGGATCCCAAGGCCGAGGCAGCGGTTCTGGTTGTCATTTAAACCGATGAGCAGATGATCCAGTTCGGACATCTTTATGACCTCAACCTCGCGAACACCGTACTGCTGCCTGGCAGTATAGAGCTCCTCCTCGGAGTAATTTCCTTCTACGATAAGGAAAAGCCGGTCCGCAGAAAACTCTGCATGAACCACGATGCCGTGGATGATCTTCGAAAGCTTGTTGATGTCCCGAAAACCCAGCCGCTCGCCGGTATGCAACCCCGGGCCATGGACGCCTACATCATGCAACGCGATCTCCAAAAAATCTGATCCCCTGAAATATTCCTTAAAGCGCATTGCTCTTGCAGCCTGCCGAGCCTCGCGGGTCGAGACCCTGGCATCGGCCGGCACCGGCAACCGGAGCATAAGCAGACCGTCGCGGTGAGCATGCGGCGCCAGAAGGTGCTCGATCTCGTTGGTTCTCTGGAGCGCGACCACATAACGCGGGGCGAGGATGTCGACCTCGTGGTACCGAAGCTCGCGAGCAGCGCCGCCATCCACCAGTCCGCACGTATTGATGACGATCAGGTCAGGCTCAAGGGTCCGGGCAAGGGTGCAGAGCTTTTCCACGCCCGCTATCATATCGAGCAAACGGCCAACCGGGCTGGTGTTGCCAATAAAGCACATGGCGGAAGCGGTCTTGCGTTTCATCAGGTCCACGGCATCGGAATAGAGCGAAAGGGACAGCACTGCCGGAGGGCCGACAAAAGGTTGGCCAGGATCAGCGTCGATCCAGGCTATCTTCTTGTTCAGACGGAAGAAACAGCCAGTGAGATAGAGACAGAAAGTGGTTTTGCCCGAGCCGGGCGCGCCCATGACCAACACCGGCCCGCCATGGCCCGCGATCTCTTCAGCAGCAGCCCGCCATTCGGGCGGTATGGTAAGTGAACCGTCAAGCATTATGGTTCCCTCGTAAGAAGTGCCTTAACCACAGAGGCACGGAGACACAGAGAAAGCCTATTTTAACCTTTGCCACGGATCAAATCGGATAAGAACCGGATAAAGGCGGATTTTTTTATAAGCAGTTCACCTAACGAGTAAATGTTCTGCCTTAGGACTTATCCGCATTTATCAGGCCGTTAATCCGCCTCTTCCGTGTCAAAAGGTTTGTTCTTCATTCCGCATTTGGAATGTTCCACGTGGAACATTGCCCTCATCTCGTCTTCTTGAACACCCAGATAGCGCGCTTATAGTCAGAATGCGGGAGCGTAAACTCAAGCCGCTGTTCAACCTTCACTCCGGCCCTATCCAGTTTCTGGTCCGAGATGGTTTCCTCCGGCCCACGGCTCAAGATCACAAGCCCTCCGGGTTTCAGGAATACCACGCCATGACCCAGCGCTTCCGGCATCTCAGCAAAAGCCCGGGCAGTCACGATGTCAAAGGAAGAATGATAGGAATCGGGCATCTCCTCCATCCTTATATCAAGGACCTCTACTGCTTCCAGCGGCAGCGTCCGGACAATATGCCGTAAGAAGGAAGCCTTTTTCTTGACCGATTCCACCATGGTTATGGAAATATCCGGAGCCGCGATCTTGAGTGGGATGGCCGGAAAACCAGCGCCTGAGCCCATGTCCAACAATCTTATTCCAGAAGCAGGAGTGAACGCCTTTATATAAGAAAGGGAATCGAGCAGATGCTTGATCACCGTGTCCCGCTCTTCCGTGATCGCGGTCAGGTTTATCTTCCGGTTCCACTTTTTAAGCTCCGCCAGATAAACGAAGAAGGATTTCACCTGTCCGATGGAAAGGGCAATGCCAAGTTCTTTCGAACCTGCTATCAATAATTCTCTGGGGGTCATTGGTAGTATCCTAACCAGACAGGCCGACATATATTTTTGTAGGGGCGTATTGCATACGCCCAGGTAACAATAGCAATAACAGCAAGGGCGCAAGCATTGCGCCCCTACAACCCGGCCACACCAACCGCCTCATTCCGAATTCCGCATTACCAATTGCTACACCCTTCCTCGCTTACGTTTCTCCAGCGCCACCATCAAAAGCGAAATCGCCGCCGGGGTCACGCCCGAGATGCGCGAAGCCTGACCGAGTGAAACAGGCCGCACCTGCTTCAGCTTTTGTTTGACCTCGGCGCCGAGTCCCGTTATGGCGTCATAGTCAAGGTCAGCAGGAACTTCCTTTTGTTCCAGCGACGCGAATCGCTCCACCTGTTCGAGCTGGCGCTGAATGTAGCCTTCGTACTTAACCTGGATTTCAACCTGCTCTCCCGCCGCTTCTGCGAGCTTCTCCTGCGGCGGGTTTATTTGTTCGATCTCTGCGTATCCCAGTTCCGTTCGTTTGAGTAATTGGTCCAGAGACGCCTCGGTTGAAAGCGCTGCGGTCCCCTTTCCGAGCAACAGTTCATTCACCTCAGGCCTGGGTTTGATCCAGATCTTTCTGAGCCGGGCTATTTCCTGCTCGATGGATGCCTGTTTTTCTTTATGCAATGCAAAGATGTCATCGGACACCAGCCCGACCTCATGCCCCTTATGGCGAAGCCGCAGATCAGCGTTGTCTTCGCGCAGTATGAGCCGGTACTCCGCACGGGACGTGAACATGCGGTATGGCTCAAGCGTTCCGCGTGTCACCAAATCATCGATCAGAACGCCGATATATGCTTCGGCGCGAGAGAGGATGAGCGGCGGACGTTTCTGCACGGAGAGCGCGGCATTGATGCCGGCCATCAGGCCCTGGGCCGCGGCTTCTTCATACCCCGAGGTCCCGTTGATCTGGCCCGCAAAGTAGAGACCCGCGATCTTCTTAGTCTCGAGCGAATGTTTGATCTGCAATGGCGGCGCAAAATCATATTCAATGGCGTAGGCCGGACGCATGATCTCGACTTCTTCGAGGCCAGCGATGGAGCGGTACAACTTCAACTGCACATCATAAGGCAGGCTCGTTGATACGCCGTTGGCATAGTACTCTTCGGTATCAAGTCCCTCTGGTTCAAGAAAGACCTGGTGCCGTTCCCGGTCGGAGAATCGCATCACCTTGTCCTCGATGGACGGGCAGTAGCGCGGGCCAGTGCCTTTGATTATTCCAGCGTAAAGTGGGGAACGGTCAAGGTTATTACGTATTATCTCATGCGTAACCGTGCTTGTGTACGTTAAAAAGCAGGGTACTTGTGGGAGCGGATGAACACTTTCTGTGAAAGAGAAAAACGGCGCCGGGTCATCTCCAGGCTGCGGGCTCATATTCGTAAAATCAATTGTCCTGCCGTTTAAGCGGGCCGGTGTGCCGGTCTTAAGCCGCCCGATCTCGAAACCCAATTCCCTCAAGCTATCGGACAAACCCACTGACGGGAACTCCCCTGCCCTGCCCGAAGGATAGTGCACGAGCCCGATATGAATAAGCCCTTTTAAGAACGTGCCGGTGGTGATGATCACCGTGGAAGAAACATACTGAACACCGATGTTCGTCTCGACCCCGACGATCCTGTTGTCCTCGACAAGCAGCTTTTCCACCAACCCCTGCTTCACATCAAGATGCGGCTGCTTCTCGACCGACTCTTTCATGGCAATGCGGTAGCGCTGTTTGTCCGCCTGGGCCCGCGTGCCGCGCACAGCCGGTCCCTTACTTTTGTTCAACGTGCGAAACTGGATGCCGGTCCGGTCGATGATCTTCCCCATCTCCCCGCCCAGAGCATCGATCTCTTTTACCAGATGGCCCTTGGCCAGTCCGCCGATGGCGGGGTTGCAGGACATGAGCGCGATGCTGTCCAGGTTCATGGTGAGCATGAGCGTGGAAGAGCCCATGCGCGCGGAAGCAAGCGCGGCTTCGCACCCGGCATGGCCTGCGCCGATGACAATGACGTCGTATGTTTTTTGAAGGGTCATAGGACCTTAATATTGAACAATGAGCTAACGGTCGGTTATTTTATGGCGCTCTCTTGGGCGATTTATTAGAGCTGTCCGTAATTGACTTAATCACTTCTTGACCTTTTGCTGTAGGTACTATTCTAAGGAATTTCCCGTCTTGGGAACCATCCGGTAGCTGGTTGACAATTTCGAGTTTTGCATATCCATGTGTTTCTAACGCCTTAATACAAGACATCTGACTACCCTGCTCGATATCCGCGAACAATAAGTAGGAATAAGGGGAAGCTCCTAACAACCACTTTAGAGAAGTAAGATCAATTTTAAATAATGCAATAGACTTCTGATTTAATTCTGAGACCTTGTCATTAACGGATATATTTTCTTGGCCTACTGCGCTTAGCGCAGTGCATAGCAAAATAATAGTAAATATTGCCATACGAATTATTTGCACTATACACCTCCCAGTTCGTCGGTTGGATTGAAGGCTGTCCGCAGCACGGAGTGGAAGTTTTGCAGAAGCCGCCTCGTAATTTCAGCGACGTCATCGTTCGGTTCGATCTCTGTCCAGAATTTTACCTGCCCTCTTCGCGTTCCTTCAGCAAAACCTTGAGCGCAGCGCCCTTCCCGTCTTTAGGACGCGGCAGACTCCAGAAGCCGGGCGGCAGGTTGGTTTTTCCGATGCGCACAAGACCAGCCCGCTCAAGCGTAAGAGGGTGAGGTGGAATTTCCACTTCACCGTTCCTCCGCGAATGCACGCAAATGGACGCTAATAACTTCTTCTCGTCTTTATGATTCGTGTTCATTAGCGGTTACCCTCTCCAACTTCCCAATGCAGAACTCATTAAAGATCCGCTCCAGGATATCATCGGTATAGGTCTCGCCAATGACGAGCCCCAGGCTGTCCAGTGCGCACCGAAGATCGACGGCAATGAAATCCGGCAATTACGGAAAGTCTTTATGCCAGGTTAGCGACTCAAAAAATCATCAACTGCCGCCTTGACCTGTTTCAGCGTCTCAGCCAGACCCGCAGCGAGCGGTCGCAACTCCTCCCACCGCAGAGT
>Ga0334722_10003287_pt1 | contig 17536 bp, 12 predicted proteins | sample C3_bottom_MG_FD_207210 | JGI IMG/M metagenome (GOLD analysis project Ga0334722, IMG submission 207210) | Sediment microbial communities from Yellowstone Lake, YNP, Wyoming, USA - C3_bottom | ecosystem: Environmental > Aquatic > Freshwater > Lake > Sediment | place: USA: Wyoming | collected...
CTTTAGCCTCTTCGATTTGGTCCGGCGCCGGAACAAGCACGCCAATTTTAAGGCCTTCGGCAACTGCCCGGGTGACGTTATAAAGCACGGGTTGGGGTTTAACCAGAAGGCCCGGAGTCGGAAAACTGGGGAACTCCCCGGTACAAAGAAGCACCACAACCGGTACCCCTTCCCGGTAGAGCCCGTCAACTTTCTCGCGCAAAAGTGGGAAGATATTTTTTTCGGCCACTTTGACCGGGGAACCGTCGGCAAGACGCGTCACCAGGATTGAGTCATCCGGGCCAGGAGCAAACTTCGCTATCTCTTCGCGGCTGAGGCCGTCCAGGGCCCCAGCTTCTTTGATCTCAACCTCAGAACCGAGTATCTCTCTGATCTCCGGCGTCAGGTCCGTCCGCGGAGCCTGTCCGATGGTTACTGCACCCAAGACTTTCTTCATGGCCTTCCTATCCCCCAAAAAGCTTGGAAAAGGACGTCTGCCCCCCGAGTGGGAAAAAGATTATCGTCCCGTCAAAAGGCAATCGTAGTAAACTGGGAGTTTCTTCTAAATCAACAATGGCCAAAAGATAACCGAGGGCCTCTAGTTCGTCCAATCGCACGGGAGAGACGACGATAAACCCCTTTTTACCGGCGCCCAAATCCAGGTCGTCTTCGACGATCTTGACGATACGCTCGCCTTGGTAGCGCAGATAGAGGGTGATCGTCGACAAGCTGCAAATGAAATTGCGCCGCGGCTACCCGGAAGCAGCCTGGGGAAAATAGACCAGGTGGCGTTCTTTTTCGATCAAGGATAAATCCAGCTGCAAGAAAGCCTCCACCAGACGCGGATCAAACTGTCGACCACTCAATTCCCTGAGGACAGCTAAAGCCCTCTCGCGGGGCAAAGCCTGCCGGTAAGGCCGGTGGGAACGCATGGAGTCATAAGCATCCACCACACCAATCAGGAGGGCGCCGTCAGGGATCTGGGCACCACAAAGAGCGTCAGGGTATCCCTGTCCATCCGGCCGCTCGTGATGGCTGCGGATAATGGGAACTACATCATCCATATAGCCCAGGGCGCTGACCACAGCTACCCCGAAAAGGGGGTGCAGTCTGATTAAAGACCATTCATCCTCAGTCAAACTTTCTTTTTTGTTCAAAATGCTCCGGCTGATCTCGATCTTGCCCAGATCATGGAGTAAAGCACCTAAGGCCAGTACTTTCAGCTGATCCTGGGGCCAGCCCAGTTCCCGGCCCAAGATCTCGGCGTAACGGGAAACCCGGATAGAATGCCCACCGGTGTAATGGTCGCGGGCGTCTATGACCGCCAGAAGAGTCATGGCGCTGTTGAGGAGTCTGTCTTCGCTGCGGTGGGTCTGGAAGACCTCAAGGAAATCCACCATGGACCGGTAAAGTTCAGTCTGCCCACTGCCCTTTTGCTGCGCCTCCAGCATAGCTCGTTGCGCCCGCCAGAGGAGTTTTTCCGGTTTATCTCCGTCTTCCGGGTAGACGGCCAGACCCAAATGGATCTCCAGGTCTTTTGTCCTGGGCTCCACTGCGACCAGAGCCTTTTGCAAATGGCCGATAAAGCGAGTGGGGTCGAAGTCTTTCAGTTCTTCAGCAGAAAGAACCTGACAAAAGGCGAACTCATCCGACGTGATGCGGGCGACTGGAGAATCAGGAGGCAGAATGGAGCGGAGTATTTCGGCCAGCCTCTTCAGGGTTTCATCGCCAGTATCCCACTGCCAGCGCTGGTTGAAAGCCTCAAAATCCTTCAAGTCCAGGTAGCCTACCAGGAGTTTGGTAACTGACTCTCTCGGGGTCCTCTGCGGTTGCTCCGGCGTTAGGTGGGGTTTCCCCGAGGTTCTCTGAATTAACTCCCAAAGCCTGGTCAAAAAGGCATTCCGGCTTAAGGTGCCCGTGAGAGGATCCCAGTTTTGGCTGGCCAGGTCACGTTCGCGGAGGCGCTGCTCCAGGCGGGAGATCTGTTGCATCAAAAGGACACCAACCAGGGAACCGGCGATAACTAAAATGGAGTACTGTGGAAGGTGAGGATGATGGTGAGGGACCAGATATGCCTCCAAACGTACAAGGAAAACCTGGGCCAAGGCAACTAGATAACCAACGCGGGTTCCATAAAAGCGGGTAAGAAGGGCCGGAGGAAAGATGTAAAGATCCAGGAAAAGATGCTCGACGGTTTCACCGGCTTTAATCAAAAAAGGTAGAACGATAATAAGGCCAGCCAGGAATGGGAACCAGTTAGGACGGGGAAAAAGAACTCGCTGGGTTGACTGGATATGTTGGGTTTGCTGGGTTCGCGGAGCTTCCGGAGGTGCACCTGGCCATAAGCCGGTGGTTTCGCTTTTTTTAGTCATGTTATTCCGTTTCGCTCTTTTGGACCTATTTCAGGAAGCCATTTTTTATTATAATAGGCCAGGTTTCCCAAGACAAGCTGGCTTGCGGTCCTTGTAGCCTTTCCCGCGACGACCGCCGCTGTATTGCTGAAGCGGCCTTTATTAATCGACAATATACGCTAAAATTCGACATGTAAAATGGTAGGGAAAGGTTGGAGGACGGCTAGCTTCCATTCCTACTTCTCCTCAAAATCCGCGTCGACACGGCACTTCTCGGGATCCTCACTCCCGGGAAATTTCTTTTTAATACCGCTTGAATATGGGCAGTTAGAGATTTATTATCGGATCTTGAGAACCTTTGCAACAAGGCGTGTGATCGTGATAGTGGTCCTCTCCGCAGTTATCCTTTTGAGTGTCCTGGTTATTTTTACCCTCGGCAAAAGCCCTTTTTTCCGGGTGGATCGAGTTGGAGCCGCAATCATTGGTGCTTCTTTGACGGTTGCCACTGGGGTTTTAAGTTTTGATGAAGCTATCAAAACTGTCGATTACCGAACGGTCGTCCTCCTGTTTTCGATGATGATTGTGACCGCGCATCTCAACCTTTCCGGCTTTTTTCAACTGATTGCCAATCATTCTTTAATTAGACTGCAAACCAAGAGGCAGTTATTGTTAGCGGTTATCGTTACGGTCGGGCTGTTATCGGCGTTTTTTATCAATGACGTCGTCTGCCTTCTCTTCACTCCGATCGTTATCTCTATTTCCCAGCGGGCAGGACTTAACCCTGTCCCCTACCTGCTTGGGGTTGCTTTGGCCTCAAATATCGGCAGTGCTGCCACATTAATTGGCAACCCCCAAAATATCTACATCGGCAGCGTCTCACCACTCTCTTTTGCCTGGTATATGGCCGTTGCCCTGCCCTTGTCTCTGTTTGGGCTGATCTTAACCTATACATTTATTTCCAGGGTTTATCAGGCAGAATTGGAGGGACCTCTTCCGGAAGCTTTTCCAGTGTCGGGAGCTTTTCACCCATATCTGATTAAAAAGGGTCTTGTGGTTGTGGGTTTTATCCTGGCGGGTTTTTTAACCGGTTTCAATCCGGCCGTTGTGGCCAGTTTGGGGGCAGCCTTTCTTCTCCTAACCCGGCGCGTAAAACCGGCCAAAGTATATGCGGGAATCGATTTTAATCTGCTGGTGATCTTTATCGGTCTGTTTGTCATTATTGGCGGAGTCGAGCACAGTGGTTTACTCGTCCGGCTGATCAATCCCCATTTTATCGGAAGCTTTCTGACTTTGCCCGTTTTTGCAATACTCACTGTTCTGCTTTCGAATATCGTCAGCAATGTGCCGGCAGTGATGCTTTTGAAATTTTTTATACCGTCGAATGACGGCTACGTTTGGTGGGCGGCCATGGCTGTTTTCAGCACCCTGGCCGGCAACCTTACCTTGACCGGTTCTATAGCCAACCTGATAGTGGTCGAACTTGCTAAAAAGAAAGACATTGAAATCAGCTTTTCAACGTACTTAAAAATAGGCTTTCCATTAACTGTCACCATGATTATCATAGGGCTGGTCTATTTTAAAATGCTGTTCGGACCCAGGTTTTAACGGTATCTTTAACACTCCTTGCGTCTATGTCTGACCAAGCTAGTCGAAAAGCTTTTTAGCAACATGGATTGCCAGCAGTACATAGAAGAGGATCGTATACGGGATGTGAAACTTCCGCCATTCCCTGAACAACGCGTTTCGCTTGGAGATATATCGACCGATCACTCCGCTCAAGGCCACCGTCAGGAAGAAGAAAGTGGTCAGAAAGCTAATATTAAGCCTGATCTTGTCAAGGAAATTTAGGATGTGCAGGATGGTGAAAGCCGTGGCCGCCATGGCCAGCCATGCGTGCCATTCCAGGAGGGTTCTAAGGGAAAGCTGGCGGCCGCCCACGACCAGAATTCGCCTTTCCCCCGGTTTCAGGCGCCGTCGCTTATAGTAGGAGTAGAGAGTGGACATTGCAACCAGAACGAGCGCCCCCCATCCCAGGGCATGAACGGCGTTGCCGGTGAAGAACTTGCGCTGCTTTTTCTTGAGGAGACCGTCCTTCTCGACTCGAATTGAACCGTTCACCCGATCCACAGAGATCTTTAATGCAGGTCTGCCCCAGGCCAGGAACTGGACCTCTATCTTTTCGCCCTCTTTTTTCCTGAGCGAGAATCTGCCTTCCTCGGCCATCGCTTTGGCGAGGGCGTCCGGGTCCCGTCCGGGATAAAGAATGATCAGGTCGTTGCGGTACAGGGAGAACGTGAAAACCTTCCGCCCGGAGAGGTCAGTCACCAGGAAGTTATACCTTCCCATGTAGTCCACCTGCCCAGAGGTCGAAACCCGCCAAGCCGGTCCCGTGCTCAGTAGTTCCTCGATCTGCTCGGTCCTCAAAGTGGGAACCAGAGCTGCCGATAGACCCCGGGGCAGCAGATTGATTTGAAAGAGTTCCGCGGAAACGACGTTGATCGTCACAATTATGGCCAAGACCAGCATGAGTCTAAATGCCCATCTCATCAAAACGTTTCCCCTTCCTAGTCAGAGAACCATGGGCGTCTGCCATGAAAGCAGCCGCGCTACGGTTGCAAAGACTGGCCTGAGGGATTCTCCCTCAGGCCCGCCACCCCAATCAAGCAATCACTTCTTTTCTCCTCAGCTCCCGAATCTGCTCGACCGTAAACCCGAGGTCTCCTAGCAGTTCAGCCGTGTGCTGGCCCAATCGCGGGGAGGTCAAGGTGGTCTCGGTCACCCCTCTCGCCTTTGCCTGCGGGGGAGCCATAAGGTGGCTGTTAAACAAGACCCGGCCGAAAATCTCGGTCACTCCTCTCGCCTTCACCTGGGGGTGATCCAGGACTTCCGGTATATCCAGAACGGGAGCCAGGCATAAATCACCCTGGCTGTCCAGTTCCAACCATTCCTCCATAGTCCGTCCCGCAAATAAGGCTTTCATACTTTCATAGACCGGTTCACCATCTATGGCAGGCGCGAACTGCTCCGGTAAAAGCTCGGCTTTTCCGGTCACCTGGCAGAATTGGGCCCAAAACTTCTCTTCCAGTGCACCCAGGGTTAGATAACGATTATCCCTTGTCCGGTAAACGTTGTAACAAACGACGCCCCCCGAGAGAAGTCCCTGCCCTCCCCGCGTTACAGAACCGGTAGTCCTAAACTGGGCCAAGGGCCAGGAGAGCCAGGAAAGTAAACCGTCGAGCATGGCCAGGTCGATATATTGACCAGAACCGCCACCTTTCCTGGCCAACAGGGCGCTGACAATGGCCAGAGCCGCGAAGGTCCCCCCGACTAAGTCGGCAATGGGGATGGCCGGTATCACCGGCAGATCATTTCGCCGGGCCATCAGGCCCAGTAGCCCAGATAAGGCAATGTAATTAAGATCGTGCCCCGCTTTGTTGCTCCAGGGCCCTTGCTGTCCATAGCCGGTCAGAGAACAAAAGATCAAGTTTGGGTTGATCTTAGAGAGTTCGGCATAAGACAATCCCAGTTTCTCCATTGTCCCCGGGCGAAAACCCTCAAGAAGAACGTCGCTCTCCTGGACCAGGCGCTTAAAGATTTCCCGGCCCTCGGAGTGTTTCAGGTTGAGGGCCAGACTCTTCTTCCCGTAATTTATACTCTGAAAAAAGACACTCTCCCCGTTAAGGAAGGGAGGATAGGAACGCAGGTAGTCCCCCCTTCCCGGTTCCTCAATCTTAATGACCTCTATCCCTAGATTGGACAGGAGAAAGGAGGCATAGGGGCCAGGGAGCAGCCGGGTCAAATCAAGGAGCCGGTACCCTTTCAATCCGGGAGGCAGTGACTGCGTAAACATTTTCATTTCCTCTTTAGCTCCAAGGCGGCGAGCCAGATGCGGATAGCCCTGAATCCCGCCCGGCGAAGCACCTCACCGGGCATTCCGGGACAAAACGGATCCGAGGTTCATTGTGATTACCCCCTTCTCACGAACCCTGCCCCGAGACCATGGCCGGGAGTTCAAAATTGTTTGCCGCATACCAATCTCTTAACTGGCGTTTGCTGAACTTACCCACACTAGTTTTGGGGATGTTCTCCAGGAAATCGACCCGGTCTGGCAGCCACCACTTGCTGACCTTGTTCCTGAGGAAATCCAGGATGTCTTCCTGGGTGACCTTGCCCCGGTATTCAGGGCGTAAGACTACACAAGCCAGCGGTCTTTCCTGCCATTTCTCGTGCGGCATGGCGATGACGGCGGCTTCTAGAACGGCTGGATGAGCCATGATGGTATTTTCCAGGTCAACTGAAGAAATCCATTCCCCGCCACTCTTGATGAGGTCTTTGGCGCGATCCATAATCTGAACATAACCCTCCTCATCGATGGTGGCCATATCCCCGGTCCTCAGCCAACCGTCGCTGAAACTACTGGCGGTACGTGGGTCGTTATAATACTCTTCGATAATCCAGGCACCTTTCAGGAGAAGTTCTCCCAGCTCTTTCCCGTTGTGTGCCACCTCGACGCCCTTTTCGTTGACCAGCTTCATCTCCAGGCCAGGCACCAGTGTCCCCTGCTTCGCCCGTTTCTCGTAAATCTTCTCCGCCGGCCAGTCCTTCATATAGCTCTTGGGCCTGGCCACGGTGACCAACGGGTAGGTTTCGGTCATGCCATAGGCATGGAGGAACAAGGCGCCAGTCTTCCTTTCGAAGGCTTCGATCAATGACCGCGGCGGTGCCGATCCCCCGCAGAGGACAGCCCTTAAGCTACTCAGGTCATAATTCTCCTTTTCAAGGAGCTGCATCACCCCCATCCAGATCGTTGGCACTCCCAGAGAAAGGGTTACCTTCTCTTTTTCCATCAACTGCAAGAAGGTCCGGGCATCGGGCCTGGCCCCAGGCAAGACTTGCTTTGCTCCAGCCATGGTGGCAGCGAAGGGAATGCCCCAGGCATTGGCGTGAAACATGGGAACAATAGGCATGACCACGTCTGTCTCCGAAATCCCGGCGGCGTCGGGGAGGGATATGGCCAGGCTGTGGAGGAAAATACCGCGGTGGGTATAAACTACCCCTTTGGGATTACCAGTAGTGGCCGTCGTGTAGCACAATCCGGCGGCAGAATTCTCATCAAGGTCCTTCGGGAAGTCATACCCGGCCGGCGACTGGGCTAGCAACTCTTCATAATAGGAGACTGGCGAGAGTTTGGTTTCAATGGGAGTAGCTCTATCGGTCATGATGACAAAATGACGAACCGTGGCCAGTTTATCAGCCACTTTCTCCAAGATTGGGACCAAATCCTCGTCCACAAATATGACTTTATCCGCGGCATGATTGAGGATGTAAACCAGCTGGTCTGGAAACAGCCGGATATTGACGGTATGGATCACGGCGCCCATCGAGGGAACGGCAAAATAGAGTTCAAGGTGCCGGTGGTTGTTCCAGGCAAAAGTAGCCACCCGGTCCTGGCGCTGCACCCCAAGCCTTTCCAGTGCATTGGCCAGTTTGGTCACCCGTCGGTAGAAGTCCCCATACGTGTACCTCATTTCGCCGGAAAAATCGCGGGAAACGATCTCTTTTTTGGCGTACAAGCGGTTGGCCCTTTCAAGAAAATTACTTAATAGGAGCGGATAAGCCATCTTCACTGCACCTCCAAGATTGTCCGATTTTATTTTGTCATTGGAAATATTCTGAACCGCAAGGGTAAAAAAAGGGACCTGATTAAAAGCCGCTGAGGCCCATCTGCCGGGCAATGATCATCTTCATGACCTCCGTAGTTCCGGCAAAGATACTGTGGGCTCGGATGGACCGGAAGCGGCGGCTGATAGAATATTCATCCATGTAACCGTAGCCACCATGGAGCTGCAATGCGTGATAGGCCACCCGGTTGGCCATCTCGCTGATCCACCACTTGGCCATTGAGACCCGCATGGTGATGTCCTTCCCGGCAATGTGCTGCGCAATGAGATCGTCGAGGAACGTCCGTCCCAGCTGCACCTCGGTGGCCATTTCCGCCAGCTTAAAGGCGTTATGCTGGAAATCACCGATGGCCCGGCCAAAGGCCTTCCTTTCCCGGGCGTAGTTCAGGGCATCCTCCAACATGCTCTCGGCCAGGCTTTGCGAGAACAACGCCGAGAGGAGGCGCTCCTGCGGCAACTTTTCCATCAAGTAGATGAAGCCCTTCCCCTCTTCTCCCAGGAGATTGGTCTCGGGTATCCGGCAGTCCTCAAAGAAAAGCTCCGCCGTATCCACCAGATGGAGTCCCATCTTCTTGAGCTTTCTGCGGCTGAGACCGGGGGTGCTCGCAGGAACTGCCAGCAAGCTGAGCCCCTTGTGGGCAGGTTGTGCCTCTGGATTAGTTTTGGCGACAACGATGATCAGATCAGCAACAATGCCGTTGCTGATAAAGGTCTTTTGACCATTGATGATGTATTCGTTGCCCACCTTGAGAGCGGTGGTCTGGATCCCCTGTAAATCGGACCCGGCGTTGGGCTCAGTCATGGCAATGGCTAGGACCAGGTCTCCCGTTGCGCATTTGGGAAGCCAGCGGGCTTTTTGCTCCCGGTGGCCATAGCTAAATATATAGGGCGCAACGATGTCGCTATGGAGACTTATGCCTATACCACTGTCGATTCTGGAGAGTTCTTCCGCAATTATTACTGAAAACTCAAAGCCGACTCCGATACCCCCGAGATCCTCCGGTAGCCAGGGGCAAAGATATCCTTGACTACCGAGTCTCCGCCACATCTCGCGGGGGAATTCTCCTTTTTCCTCCCACTGATCCAGGTACGGAGTCATCTCTTTTTCGACGAACTTGCGGAGGGCCTGCCGAAAAACGCGGTGTTCCTCACTATAAAGCTCCATTGGCTTCACCCCGGGGCGTTGGGCTTGGATACAGAGGCCGGCTTACATATCCAGGCCGCCATCAACGTGAAAAACATGGTCCGCTTCAGCATCGACCTTTGTGGACACAATGGAGGTTACATATCCAGTCCGCCATCGACGTGGAGGACGTGTCCGTTAACATAGTCGGAAAGGGGCGACACCAGGAAAAGGATACCACCGGCCGCCTCCTCGGGTTCAGCCGCCCTCCCCAAGGGGATGGAAGCCAAGAAAGCCTGGCGCACCTCGCGGGGTATCCCCAGGGGTAGTCCCCTGGATTCAAAGACCTCCCCTTCCTCCTTTTCGCGGGTTAACCGCGTGTTCACGAAGCCAAAGGCTACGGCATTGCAGTTGACGTTAAACCTTCCCCACTCCCGGGCAATGGTTTTGGTGAGACCGATCAGGCCGGCCTTGGCTGAGGCATAGTTGGCCTGCCCGGCGTTCCCCATCGTTCCAGCCACGGATACCACGTTGACGATTTTTCGGATCACCCGCCTGCCCTCGGCTATTTCCGCCTTCGCCGCGTCGCGCATATAAGGGCTGGCGGCCCGGATAAGGCGGAAAGACGCCGTGAGATGAACATCAAGCATGGCCAACCACTGCTCGTCGGTCATCTTGTGGATCATCCCGTCCCAGGTGTATCCGGCATTGTTCACCAGTATCTCCAAACCCCCAAAATTGTCGACTGCGGTTTGGACCAATTCTTCCGGGAAGCCGGGGGCAGTTATGTCTCCCGCACAGGCAACACCCCGCCCCCCGGAGGAAGCGATCGCTCTTGCGGCTTCCTCGGCAATCTTGTGATCGAGGTCGTTGATGACGATGGACGCACCTTCCCTGGCCATGAGGATAGCTGCTGCCCGGCCGATCCCCCTTCCGGAACCGGTGATAATGGCCCTTTTGCCTTCAAGGAGTCCCATGGTTCACCCTCCTCTTCCCCAAAATTCGCTCATGCCACCACCCCCTGGCGAGGAGGCGAGCAGGGGTTGTCAAAGCAATTCTGATTCCAAAAAGCTCACACTACCTGACAAGCGTCGGTTATGTGCAACCGGCCTCCCCATGACCAGTTTTTCGCTCCTTTCCCCTTGCATTTGCCTGCCGCTTACCGGGCAAGCTTCATGAGTAGGAGCCCCATCCTCTAATCTATGGTTGCTTCAAACCCCCCCTCCAGTTTTGTTTCCCCCTTTTGATCCCGGGCCCAAAAGCCGGCGGTAATGAACCCTTTTCCATCTTGAATACCCTTGGTCAGCACCTTCCCGGTGATGGTAATGACATCCCCGGGCCTGGTCATAGAAACGAAACGGGCACGGAGTTTCTTCAAGTTCTTGTTGGGCACCCACCTGGTCACCGCCTGAGCGGCGAAGCCCATTACCAGCATGCCATGGGCTATTACCCCCTCGAGGCCCGCTTTTTTGGCTACGGCATCGACGGTGTGGATTGGGTTGAAATCTCCGGAAGCGCCGGCGTACCTGACCAATTGGATTTCGGTCACCGGCTCTTTTTCAAGAGGGGGCAGTTCATCACCAGGCTCAAGACTCAGCAGGTTAACGTAACCCGTCAAGCGCGCTCCCCCTTTCCCTGTTGGCCCGTGCAACCAGGACATTTACGCTCTTCAGGATTTTTTCCTGGCGCTGGTTTATGTATTCTGTTTCCAGACGCACCAGGGTGAAGATTCCGCTTTTCCCTTCCCTTTGCGTAACCTGAGCCACTTTGACCCGGGCCCTGATCTCATCACCCGGATTGATCTCCCCCAGATATTCAAACTCCTGTTCTCCATGGAGGAGGTGCAAAGGATCCAGCTCAAGCCAACGGCATAGCCCGAGAAACCCGGGTCCGCCCCACATATCAATGGCTATACCAAAGGTGGGCGGGGCGATTATGTCTCTGTAACCTTCCTTTTTCGCGTATTCTCCGTCGCGATAAAGGGGATTATCGTCCCCAATTGCCATGGCGAATTCCTTTATTTTGCCTTTCTCTACGGTGAAGGTGTACTCGGGCAATTCCAGACCTTCCTTATCAAAAACGCCGCTCAAAGGATGACCTCCTTTCAGTTCCACGCCCCAGAGTCGCCGACCCTTTTCTAGTCCAGAGGTCTTCTATAAGTCGTAGGCCATGCCTACGGTCGCCAAACACCTCCATCACATCTTGCTGCGCTTGCTCGGCGGCGCCCTGGACCCTCACTCTTCGTTCCCCAGGATGGCTACAGCTGCCACACTGAAGGCCGGGAAGCCACCCAAGTTATGCGTCAAACCTAATTTCGGATTCTTGACCTGGCGGAGACCGGCCTGGCCCTGTAATTGCTTATAGACCTCGTAGAGCATCCTTAAGCCAGAGGCACCAATGGGGTGGCCAAAACATTTCAACCCACCATCGGTTTGACAGGGAATACCCCCATCCAGATCAAAGAACCCTTCTTCTACATCGCGGCTGGCCTGACCCTGTGGTGATATCTGAAGGTCTTCATAGGTCACGAGCTCCGTGATGGAAAAACAATCATGAACCTCCATCAAGCTGATCTCAGAGCGAGGATTTTTAATTCCGGCTTCCGCGTAGGCTTTGGCCGCTGCCCGGAAGGTCGTTTCCACATGGGTTCCGTCCCAACGGGTATAGATGAGCTCCTCGCCAGGGCTGACGGCTACTTGCAGGGCTTTAACGTAAACAGGGTCTGCCCTAAGCTTTTTCGCAAGCTCCGGGCGGCAAATAATGGCCGCGGCAGCACCGTCACTCACGCCGGAACAGTCAAACAACCCGAGCGGCCAGGCGATCATGGGGGCTTTCAGGGCTTGCTCAACGGTGATCTCCTGTCGGAGGTGAGCCTTTGGGTTAAGGCTGGCATTGTGGTGGCTTTTGACGGAGATCCTGGCCAGAGTACGGCGACCGGCTTCCGGGTCGATTCCATACTTGGCAAAATAACTCGTGGCCATCATGGCAAACGCACCCGGAGCAGTAATGCTGGGAAAAATGAGCCTGTTCCGGGTTCCCATGACCGAGCCAAACTCCGGCAATCCACCATAACCGGTATCCTTAAGTTTCTCCACCCCTAAAGCTAAGACGATGTCATAGGCGCCCGAAGCCACGGCGTAGCAGGCCCCCCGGAAGGCCTCCGTACCGGTAGCGCAGAAATTTTCCGTACGGGTGACGGGAATATACGGAAGTTTAAGGGTGCTGGCGAGGGGGATCCCGCTTTTCCCGACGTTAACCTCATCAAAGCAGGTTCCCAACCAGGCGGCCTGGATGTCGTTTTTCTCCAGACCGGCGTCGGCCAGGGCTTCACCAAAGGCCTCGACCATCAAGTCTTCCGCGCCCTTTTCCCACATTTCCCCAAATTGGGTACAACCCATACCGACAATGGCCACCTTATTTTTGATCCCCTCAGGCATTACCAGCGCCTCCTCCAGCAGATAGCGGGGTGGCCTTCCAAAAATATCCAGAAACGCCTCTGGCCTGGTCCAGATACTTTCGCCGGAAGGTCATCATTACCGGAAGACCAACCCGGACATCCGGCAAAGAACAATCAGCCACGTCGAACCAGAAGCGCCCCCCTCCATCAAAGTCGATTATGGCGTAGATGGCAGGCGGATCGGGGCTGAAGGCCAGGTAATCAGCCGTATAAGTGAAAACCCGTCCTGTCCTTTCGGCAAAACTATATGGTTCCATTTCGTCAACCGCCCCGCAATCGGGATTCACACAAATCCGCTGCGCCGGGTATTGCGGGGTGCCGCAACGTCGGCAACGCGATCCCTCCAGGCCCAGAACCACCTTCCGGTCGCGCCAGAGGGCAGAAAGAGAAGTGGCCGCGATCTCTTCGCCGCGGATCCCCGTTTCGATGGGGAGAACCCGTTGAAAGGAGACGTATTTCTCATAACTCGCCAGTTCCCGCTTACGGTTCAGGTAATAGGGGACGCCGTGGAGACGTCTCCTCGCCCGAAACCCGTTAATCCCGTCTGTGACCTGCAGGATGAGGGCATCGTAGCCGTTACCGTAGCCCACCAGCAGGATCCGGTCTTGTGGCTGGGCCTCTTCCAGGGCGGTCGCCAGCATCAGGAGGGGGTGAGGTGTGCCGGTTTCCCCAATGGTGTACACCAGGCTATCCTGAATCTGCTCCGGAGTCGCCCCGATTTTCCTGGCAATGGAGGACCGGACGTTCTCATAGGGGCAGGGAAAGATAATCTTAGCAAAATCCCCTATTTTAAGGTGATATTTCTCCAGGAGAGCCTTAATGGCCGCTGGGATATGTTTGGCGTAGCCCTGATCCCGGATCCATCTTTCTTCCCAGGCCCGGTCAAAGACCTCCCCCGCCAACCTCCGGTGATCGGCGAAATCGAGGGCCACGGAATAAGAACCTTCCAGGGTGGCCAGCACACCTTTATCCCCTATTAATAAGGCAGCTCCCGCATCACCAAAGATCTGTTCCTGCACGCTCCCGGCCTTCCCCAGACGACAATCGGCGGCTGCCACCAGCACGCGGCCCCCCTCTTGACCCACCTTTTCCGACGCGGCCAGGAGGGCAGTGGTACCTGCTTTTAGCGATCCGGTAAAATCAGCGGTGCGGAGATTTTCGCGGAGACCAAGGGCCGTCGCCGCAACGGAAGAATTCTGCCTTTCGGCGTAGGGAAAGGTGGTAGATGCCAGGTAAAGGCCATCCACTGAGTTCCGCTCTTGGCCTTCCAAACAGCTTCTGGCCGCATTGACCGCCAAAGAAAGGCTATCTTCATCATAGGAGGCCACTGCCTTTTCCCCACGCGCCCAGGCCCCAGCGGACATATTCAGCCAGCCGATGGCTGAGAATACCGCCCGGCGATTCAAGCGGTTCCACGGGATATAGACACCGTACGAGGTTATACCTACCATGGTGACATCAGTCCTCCGGCTGCAAAAACTATACGACTTAAACGCTAGAAGGCCTTCGGCAACTTTTTTACGCCAACCAGCAGTCGGCCCAGCAACCAGTCGGTGCTTTCATCCCAACATCTTTTACGCCAAACTACTACCGGCACGGCCTTTTCATCCCAAAGCTCTCCCAAGCAAGTTCAAGGGTAAAATCAGAGCTGTGTCCACCTCTCCTTAATTTCGGGTTTACACGGTTTATTAGGATAATCGACTGGCTGCCCCAGCGGCGGACCAGTTGTCGGTGTCTTTAGATTAATGCAACAACTATGCCAAAGCTGCCTTGGTTCTATCTTTCGGAAGAACCCCTTAAAGGGGAATACCGCGCCGACAGGTCGCAATTCCCGAAATAAAAAAGTGTCCCGAAAACGGGACATAGGCGTCTTTAAATGGGAACATTCCTATATATCAAGAATAGCCGACCTTCGGCATCGCCCTACCATAAAATGGAGGCGGCCGTCAGAAAGTATGGCCCAATTCTTATGCCCCGGTGGCGGGGCGGGCGCCAGGTACGACTCGCTAAGGTCCGCCGCAGGACGACCAAGAAAGGCTACCTACGTTCCCCACTCTCCCCGGATATTCGGAGTCTCTTCATCTTCTCATATAGGCGTGAACGGCTAAGGTTAAGCAGACGCGCCGCTTCACTCTTGTTCCCGTTGGCCCGGGCCAGGGCTGACGATATCAGTTCCCTTTCCCGCAAACTCATTTCAAAACGGTATGTCTTCTGCCGCGCTGCCGTATCGGAATAGCTCACGGCCTTCAGCAGATAGGGCGGGAGATGTTCCACCCTGATCAAGCCACGGCGGACGTAGTTCAAGGCCCTTTCGATTACATTCTCCAGTTCCCGGACGTTCCCCGGCCAGTCGTGATTCTTAAGGACCCTCAATGCCTCCTGAGAAATGCCTCTGACCTGAGCATCAAGGACCTGATTATATTTTGCTATGAAGTTCAGCACCAGGGGGTCGATGTCTTCAAGGCGTTCCCGCAGCGGGGGAAGGTGGAGGCTGATCACGTTCAGCCTGTAGTACAGATCCCTTCGAAAGGCACCTTCCTCGACTGCTTTCCCCAAATCCTTGTTGGTGGCAGCGATGATCCTGATATCGACCTTGATTGTCTCCAAACTCCCGACGCGCTCAAATTCCTTTTCTTCTAGGACACGGAGGAGTTTCGCCTGAAGCGACGGCGACATGTCCCCAATCTCGTCCAAAAAGACGGTACCCTGGTGGGCCTTCTCCAGGCGGCCCGGTTTTCCGGTGCGCAGGGCATCGGTAAACGCCCCGGGGGCATAACCAAAAAGCTCAGCTTCCAGGAGCTGTTCGGGGATAGCCGAACAGTTGATCTTGATGAATTTGTGGCCCCTTCGGGGACTGCTTTCGTGGATGGCCGAAGCGACGAGACCCTTACCTGTGCCGCTCTCGCCGGTGATAAGGATAGTGGATCCTCCCCTGGCTACCTGAACAATCTCTTCTTTTATCCGTTTCATCTCGGGATTGACGGTTATGATATCCTCTACTCCACCATTTTTTACTCTAACATCAGCCGGCGTTTCGGGTCCTTCAATATTCGCTATTCCATCCTCCACGGAATAAAGAAAAGCCTGTAGTTGCGTGGCCAGGGCATCCAGCCTTCTGATGAGAGCCATAACCATATTGCTCTTGGTCAACAGCCCAACCACCCGTCCTTTGGTATCGAGAACGGGGGCCGTCCCTACTGGGCTTTTCTTCACCATTTCAATCAGGGACTCAAACGGGAGATTGGCCGACAGGGTAAAGACGTCCTTAAGGAGATAGGGATCAATCCGATCTTCCAGATGGGCACCTCCCAAAAGGGCGTCATAGAGGCAAGATCTGGTCAGGGCGCTCAGGAGTTTTTCTTCTTCATCGACGACGGGGATAAAGTCAACCTTATTATGCCTGAAAATACTGACCGCCTGGCCGAGCGTATCGCCGTAACGCAGGGGGGTAAAACGCGTTTCGAGCAGCTCTTGCAAAAGCGGTCCGCGACGTAGAGACATAAAACGCCCCCCCTTGGAGACACTTGCCTTCTTGAGTGTTGACGGTGATGGTCCGCAAGGTGTTGGTAGGTGAGCAATCCGGTTATTTTCCCGTTTCCCCGTCCTTTCCGGTCGCATAGATAACCCCTCAAAAAATGATACCACCTTTTGTAAGGCAAGCCAACAGGCCTCGGCCGCAGAAAAGGGCGAGCTCCACGATCTAATTCAAACTGCCAACCGTTTCCGCAAAGAGGGTTTCTACATCCTTTGCTCTGCCGGTCTTGCAATGAGACTTTCCCTGGCGTAGAATAACGTGAGGGAAAGGAGAAAATTGCGATGGAAAACGCGTCAGAAACTCGAGGAGGCGCGCCAAGCCCGAAAAGCGGCCTACTACGAGGAAGTCAAAAGGCAAAGGGAGTCCAAACCAGCTTCTTGACCAGGGTAGATGGCCTTGATACCATTGAGGCGGGCGACTTTGGGCAGAAAGCCAAAATCACGAGGGGCTCGGCCCCCAGTGATAAAGGCGGCCAGTCAAGGTAGAAGCTGGGCCGAGCCCCTGACCTTAGACCTGATCTGTTACGCCGAACGACCCTGCGAAATATGCTAACTGCGTCTGTGGATAAGTCTCATTATGGCGTGACCAAGACACTTTTACCCGGGTTCGCTTAATGAAGAAGGTCAAGGATTGGCGCCCTTATACCAATGGCAGGGGCTATATTCCCACGGCCCAGCGTGGCCGATATCGGGGTAAGTTTTAAGGAAAAAGCTAGGATTGAAACGGACCAACTGGCGTTGGTAATCCTCGTCGAAAGGAAACTGCCCAAAAAGAATTAAAGCATTGTCCCATCAGCTTCTTATGAGGGAATCATAGGCAAGGGGCTGAAGGTTGGATCGCAGCACCACATCCGCCTGTGCCCGGCTTGGCGGCAGCATCAGCCATTTCCTGATTAGTGCCGGGACAATTGGGGCCGTGGTCTACTATGGTCGTCAGGAGCACTTCCCTGATATCAAGATCCCCGGCGTAGGCTCCTACCGTTTTGCGAGCTAACCTGGCGGGTGTTAAGTTTGTTTAAAAAGGGCTCAAGAAGATTATCCGCCGAGTTTTTTGCTTCTTACGCCAGGGTATCTCCCATAAGCCCATTATCGTTCGTGCCGTGAAACCCGCCTCTTTCAAGGACTTCAGGATTATGGAGTTTATTGGGTTTTCTCCATTACGACTGCTGAAAGGCAATTGTCGACGCTTAATTAACATTATGCCTCGAGATTATGAATTGAGCTGGAAAATTCAAAGGGCGGGGCCTGATCTCCATTTTACATTCCACACCCGCCGGTAGGTGTGACGAACTTTTCATTTACCCCTAGCCCAAAATCTCTTTTAGAACCCGAGCAACTATTCCCCGGGCCAAAATCACCGGTACGCCAACGACGTCACGCACCAGCTGCTGCTTGGCCAGTGTATAGCCCA
>Ga0334722_10003288_pt1 | contig 17533 bp, 20 predicted proteins | sample C3_bottom_MG_FD_207210 | JGI IMG/M metagenome (GOLD analysis project Ga0334722, IMG submission 207210) | Sediment microbial communities from Yellowstone Lake, YNP, Wyoming, USA - C3_bottom | ecosystem: Environmental > Aquatic > Freshwater > Lake > Sediment | place: USA: Wyoming | collected...
GGTAAGTTGTGCGTAGCTCCTCAAAAGCGCTCCTTTGACTGGCTGGTCTAAGAAGCATTGAGCCTACCACAGCTTGTCCCTTAATACCAACCTGCAAAGTTGCACTTACAACTTGAATTCGCCAAGCTCTAATTAGGGGTATCAGGCGGGCGGGCGGGGGACACCCTCTCCCCCAACCCCCTCTCCCACAATGGGGCGAGGGGGCAAATATTTCCCCTCTCCCTGTAATGGGAGAGGGGCAGGGGAGAGGGTTATACTGGTGGTCACCCTCCCCTTAATCCCCTCCCATCTCAGGGAGGGGAGACTAATGGTTGTTCCCCTCTCCCTGTAATGGGAGAGGGGCAGGGGAGAGGGTTATATCTACAAAACGAAAAACCCCTCGGGGGGAGTGAGGGGCCTTCGCACTGCCGTCGTCCTGGCGGGACTACGCGTAGGGAACAGGAGGTGGGTGGTATCTCGACGCGTATTCGATAAAGTAACCGCAGCCCCGGCAGTGGGCCACCTTCTCGGCCAGGGAGGGCATCTGCAGCCTGCCCCCGTCGCAGAGGGTATTCAGCGTTTTCCAGCACTCGCGGCCCATATTGGGGTAGGCGGGACATCTACTGTACGTCTCCGAAGGGCACTTCATGAACTCCCAGCAGTCCATAACAACCCTCCCAGTCCAGAGGAAATGCAGCATGAATGTTGCTCAAATTTAAATATACTTAACCGCTAATGTCAAGTTCTATTTCCGTTTAGCGGATGGCCTTATAACCAGCATATCAGCGTACGCCGGGGGGCCGCGCATTGTTGCATAAAATTTTTGTTATACTGGATATAAATGGAGTGATGCCTGAAATGAAACGCCGCCGGGAGCGGACAAGGAGGAGGAACCGCATTTCCCGGCGACGCTGAATAATCAGGAGACAGTCGAATAGCTCAATATCTCGAGCCCTACGAATACAATCAGGAGCCCGAAGAACAACAGTACTCTTGTAATCATGTTCTGGTACCGTCCTTGCTTAAAACTCGTTGGGATACTCTTTAGACGTAACTGTAGCATATCTTTATTAAACGGTGATTAACGCCGCATTAATTGTCGCTAATCAATGCAAAAAAGGAGGCGGACATGAAGGTTGTCATGGTGACGCATGCGAAGACTACGGGCAAGCCCCCGAGGAGGCTGAGCCTCACCGGCGAGTACCAGGTGGAGAACATCGTGGACATGATAAAGGGGCATATGGGGGCCGGGTACAGGATAACGAAGGCGGTCTCGTCCTCCGCCGCGCGTTGCCTCGATACCGCGCTTCTCTGCCTTGAGGAAATCGGCGCGGACGACATAACGAGGATAGAGACCGACACGCGGCTGGCAAGGCTGGACAGCACTGACAAGCTCGAAGGCGTGATACGGGACAACGCGCAGGAAGGGCTTGCGATATTCTGCCACGCTGATTTGGCAAGCGCGCTTCCGCAGAAGGAGCGGATGACGCGCGTCAAGGACGGCTGGTTCGAGGCGAGGCCCGTGCTCGCGATAATCGACTGGCCGCCGGAGAAGCGCTGGGAGGAGGCGACTATCGAGGCCCTGCTAACGGTGCCGGAGGATGTGTCGCTGCTGAAGGGGTAGGGGGGATAAAAAAAGGCCCGCATGCGCGGGCCTTTGGATTTTATGGCTGGGGGACAGGGATTCGAACCCCAGTAGACAGAGTCAGAGTCTGCCGTCCTACCACTAGACGATCCCCCAATAAAACAACCCCCTCTCCTCCGTCCCCTCTCCCACCAGGGGCGAGGGGGGGCTTGCGGTATTTCCCTCTCCCTTCAATGGGAGAGGGTCAGGGAGAGGGTTAGAATGTTTGTTATATTACCCAAACAACAGTTTGATGTCAAGTGCTTTTGAAACAGTCTGAAATTCCTGGGCCCCGTGTCAAGCACGGGGTGACAAGCTTTAACATAAGGCGACATTCGCGTTCTGTAAGGTTGTCAGGAGCGTGTAGCGGCCTTCTTCAGCCTCGCGAGGCTCTTGTCCCTGCCGAGTATCAATAGCACGTCGTATATCCCAGGCGAGGCCGTGCCGCCCGTCAGCGCCACGCGGACCGGCTGGGCCACCTTGCCCATCTTGAGGCCGGTCTCCTCCATCACGGTATGGAACGCCTTTTCGAGGTTTTCGTGCGTGTAGCCGTCCGTCCCCTCGATGAGCGCGATGAGCCGCTCCAGGACGGGCATTATCTCGGCCGTCAGGTGCTTCTCCTTTGCCTTCGGGTCGAGCTCGACCTCTTCGGTAAAGAAGTAATTCGAGCACTCGGCCATCTCGACCAGGGTCGAGCACTTCTCCCTCTGCGCGACGACCACCATCGTCAGCCAGTCCATGTCGGGCGGTGTCTTCAATAATCCCGCTTTTTCGAGTACCGGCACGAGCAGGCCCGCAATCTCTTCCGGCGGCTTGCTGTTTATGTAGTGGTGGTTTATCCACTTGAGCTTGTCCGGGTTGAATACCGCCGCGGACGACGAGACCGTGTCGAGCGAGAAGTTTGTCACCATCTCGTCGCGTGAGAATATCTCCTGGTCGCCGAACGACCAGCCGAGCCGGACCAGGTAGTTGACCATCGCCTCCGGCAGGTAGCCCATCTCCCTGTACTCCATGATGGAGGTCGCGCCGTGCCGCTTGGAGAGCCTCGCCTTGTCCGGGCCGAGTATCATGGACATGTGTCCGAACCTCGGTATGGCCAGCCCCAGCGCGTCGTACATCTGTATCTGGCGCGGCGTGTTGTTCAAGTGGTCGTCGCCGCGTAGCACGTGCGTGATACCCATCGTCGAGTCGTCCACGACCACGGCGAAGTTGTAGGTCGGCCAGCCGTCCGAGCGCATTATGATGAGGTCGTCCATCACTGTGTTGTCGAACGTCACCGTCCCCTTAATCAAATCCTCCACGACCGTCTTGCCCTCTTCGTCCGCCCTGAAGCGTATCACGGCGTTTTTGCCCTCGGGCGGGTTGGCCAAATCGCGGCAGCGCCCGTCGTATTTAGGAGGACGGCCCGCGGCCATGGCATCCTTGCGCCTCGCTTCGAGCTCTTCCGGCGTGCAGTAGCAGCGGTACGCCCGGCCGTTTGCGAGGAGCTTGTCCACATACTGCCGGTATATGTCCATCCGCTCGGTCTGGCGGTACGGCCCGTGCGGGCCGCCTATGCCGGGACCCTCGTCGTAGTCCATCCCGCACCACTGCATCCCGTCGAGTATTGCCTTTATGGACTCGTCGGTCGAGCGGCTCTGGTCGGTGTCCTCGATCCTCAGGATGAAGTCGCCCTTGTAGTGCCGGGCGTAGAGCCAGTTAAACAGCGCCGTCCTGACGCCGCCTATGTGCAGGTAGCCGGTCGGCGACGGGGCGAAGCGTACTCGGACCTTTTCCATCTATCGAAGCCTCCTCGTTATATGTAAGGGTGTGGCGATGGCCGCCACAGTATGTCATTCTGAGGCCCGTGTCCTGGGCCGAAGAATCTGCTTTATGTAGTTGCCCCATTCATGGGGCGCTTTAGCCCCCACCCTGTTTCCCTCCCCCGCAGGTGGGGAGGGACATATTCTTTCCCTCTCCCTGTGATGGGAGAGGGATAAAGGGAGAGGGTGAATGTTGCCATCGCGATTACCGAACATGAAATTATAATAGAATACGGCTTGTAAATAAAGGACTATTTTATGGGGGGCGCGGGAAATTAGGTACGCATCCCCATACTGGTAGGGTGGGCACGGCCCGCCATTCCGTCTTCCCCGCCTTTTCGGGTATAATAAAACAAGTTTCGCATATAGCTCTTGACATTGCCGGGCCGATATGAAAAAATAACAATCTTTGAAAAGGCCAAGGGCCCATAGCTCAGTTGGTAGAGCCCCCGGCTCATAACCGGATTGTCCGAGGTTCGAATCCTCGTGGGCCCACCAAACTCCTCCCGGCATCGGCCGGTGCGGTACAGGTCAGGTGGAAAACACGCCTTTGGGTAATTGATATGACGCTTGTAAGATGGATACTTAAAAAAGAAGCAACAGCGCCCCTGGATATGCCGGGGAAATATGGAAACAGGATGCACCCGTAAACCGGGTGCATTTTTTTTGAGCCTATGCCTAAACTTTCAGACGTCATAGAAGTCATAGAAACCCTTGCCCCGCCACGGCTTGCGGACGACTGGGACAACTCCGGACTTCAGGTCGGGGACGCCGGGGCCGAGGTCAAGTCGGTCCTGGTCGCGCTCGACCCCGTGCCGGATGTGATGGCCGAGGCGGCATCGCTTGGGGCCGGGCTCGTGGTGGCGCACCACCCGCTTTTCTTCGGGACGGTCAAGAGCCTCGAGCTTGGGCGCGGGACCGGAGCGGTTGTCAACGCGGCGATAAAGAACGGCATCGCAATATACAGCGCGCACACGAGCTTCGACCGGGCGAAGACCGGCGTGAGCGACGCGCTCGCGGACGCGCTCATGCTAAAAGGTACGAAGCCGCTGACTGCGGTGGCGGGCTTCCCCGGCTGCGGCTACGGCAGGGTCGGAAAACTACCGGCCAAGCAGAGCATAGGTGATATCGCAAAGAGGCTCAAGACCGCGCTCGGGGCCGGGACGGTGCGGCTGACGGGCGACCCGAAGAAGAAGGTGGGGACGGTCGCCGTATGCGGCGGGAGCGGCTCCAGCCTGATGGAGGACGCGCTATCGGCCGGGGCGGAGCTTTACGTCACCGGCGACATAAAGTACCACGACGCGCTTAAGGCGCTGGAGCTTGGGCTATCGGTGCTGGACGTGGGGCACTTCGCATCCGAGCTGGCCGCCGTGCCGCTCATGGCGGGGCTACTGACGAAGGCTTTTACGAAAAAGGGCTGGAAGATAAAAGTGGATATCAGCAAGGCGCAGGGCGAGCCCTGGTCTTATCTTTGATTCGCCCCGTGCCCGGGGCGTGCATACTATACGCGGGAGGAAACGTGCTGGACGAACTCAGAGTATTGGTCGAAGTGCAGGGTTTGGACGCGAGGCTTCATCAGATTGAGAAGGACAGGGAGAGGCTGCCCCGCCTTATCAAAATCGCAAGCGAGGACTTGAACATCGCCGAGTCCGATGCGGCGGCGGCAGAGGCCGCGCTTAACGCCGCGAACAAGTCCAAGGTGGACGTGGACACGGAGCTACAGACGGAGAACGAGCACCTTCGGAAGCTTAAGCTTCGGAGCACCGAGATAAAGACGAACAAGGAGTACTTCGCGCACTTAAAAGAGATAGAGGACTGCCAGAAGAAGATAAGCGGCCTCGAGGAGACGACCCTCGTCCTGATGGAAGATGTGGAAAAGGCCGGGGCAGTCGTGACGGAGAAGACGGCGAGGCTGGACGAGGAGAAGGCGAAGTTCGCCGAGAACAAGGTCAGGATAGAGCAGAAGTTCGTGTCCGGGGACAACGAGCACAAGGAACTCACGGAGAAGCGCGGGGTACTGATGAAGCAGCTCAGCTCCGAGAACAAGGCTTACTACTGCGAGATACTGAAGCTGTTCCCCGACTCGGCGGTCGCGCCGGCGAGGGACGGGATGTGCACAGGCTGTCGTATGACCATACCGCCCCAGGTCTTCCAGAACGTCAGGAAGGGCGAGACCATCGTGCACTGCAACAACTGCCGACGGGTACTGTACTTCAAAGAGGCGTGATAAAACGTAGATGAAAAAATCCGAGATACTTGCCGCACTCGCGAAGCACCTCGACGCGGGGAAGCTCCTGACCGACTACCCTGACCTTGACAGGGACGGCCTTTCGAAGCTCCTGAAAGAGGCGGCGTCCGCGCTCGGGCCGGTAGAGGTCGAGCCGAAGGCCCCGGCGAAGAAGGCGCCGGAGAAGAAACCTGCTGTCAGGCACGAGAAGACGCACCCGTCCCGGAAGCTCATACTCCACACCGACGGGGCGTCGAGGGGCAACCCTGGCCTCGCCGGGATAGGCGTGCTTATAGAGGACGAGACCGGGCACATAGTCAAAAAGATAGCCCACTTCCTCGGCAGGGCCACCAACAACCAGGCCGAGTATGCCGCGCTCCTTGCCGGGCTTAAGGCCGCGCACGAGCTTGGCGCGGACGAGGTCCACGTATCCGCCGACTCGGAACTTCTCGTCAAGCAGTTCAAGGGCGAGTACCGTGTGAAGAACCCGGACCTCCAGGCGATGCACGCCGAGGCCAGGGCGCTGTCCGGTAATTTCCGCCACGTAGTGGTAAAACATATTCCGAGAGAGCAAAACAGCGAGGCCGACGCCCTTGCCAACCAGGCCATAGACAGAAGGCTGGGCCCGGCCTGACGGTATACGCAAACCCTGGTCGTCCGGCCGTTTTACCAATACGTCTTCCCTGATGCAATAAAAAATTCCAAAACCCCGAATAAATATATTATAATAATCAGACTCAAAGCCGTCCGGGCGGCCGCTGTCTCCGCGTGAGCGGGGAGAGAGGAAAGTCCGAACTCCGAAGGGCAGGGTGCTGGGTAACGCCCAGGGGGGGCGACCCCACGGAAAGTGCCACAGAAAACATACCGCCCCTCTATAGTCCACATCCTTCTATCCCTCCCCCCTTGCGGGGGAGGGGCAGGGGTGGGGGCTGGGGGTAAGGGTGAAAAGGCGAGGTAAGAGCTCACCGCCCCGGTGGCGACATCGGGGGCAGGGAAAACCCCACTCGGAGCAAGACCAAATAGGGAGACGATTGAGGGTTGCCCGCCCGAGGTCTCCGGGTCAGGTCGCTAAAGGTCCCGGGTAACCGGTACCGTAGAGGAATGGCCGCCATCCAGCCCCGCAAGGGGCGGGATACAGAATTCGGCTTACAGGACGGCTTTGAGTTGTCTACCAAACACCGAGGGTTTCGATACCCGATTCCGCAAGGAGCGAGGCCGTCGCGGCCTCGTCGCCCGCGTCCACACGCACGGCAAGCCCGCAGTCAGAGCTTATGTCGCGCGGCTTCGTGACTATCTTGTAGGGAATCCCCGCCTTCTTTAATGCGCGCTCGGCCTTGAAGGTTACGTACGTCGTCTTGAAGACGAATATCTTGTGCTCGCTCACCGCTGACCCTTGGCCCCAGCTATCGCTCGCACGGCCTCGACAGCCGTCACTATGTCGCCGGGCGTGTTGAAGTAGCCGGGGCTCATCCTTATCGCGCCTTTGGGGAAACTGCCCATCGTCCTGTGCGCGTCAGGGGCGCAGTGTATCCCCACTCGGACTGCAATACCGAACTCCGAGTCGAGCCGGTCGCCGACAGCCGCCGGGTCCATGCCATCGATGTTGAACGCCACCACCGAGGCGCGTCTGCCTGCGTCCATCACACCGTAGAGTTTTATCCCTGCTATCCCGGACAGCCCGTCTATGAGTTGTCCGCAGAGGCCTGCCTCGTGTGCGCGAATCCGGTCCATCCCTTCGGACATGATGAACTCAGCTCCCGCGCCCAGGCCCGCGATGCCCGGCGTGTTCAGCGTGCCTGCCTCATATCTGTCGGGCAGGAAGTCCGGCATTATTTCGGTATCCGACCGGCTGCCCGTGCCTCCGAATATTATGGGCTTCAACCGCACGTCGTGCGATATGTATAGGAAGCCCGTACCCTGCGGGCCGTACAGCCCCTTATGTCCGGGACAGGCGAGCAGGTCGACTCCGAGCCCTTCCACGTCTATCCCCACCGGGCCCGCGGTCTGAGCCGCATCGAGAAGGACGGGGACGCCTTTTTCGTGCGCGGCCTTTATTATCTCCTCGATAGGAGTTATCGTGCCGATGACGTTTGACGCGTGCGTAACGGCTACAAGCTTCGTGTTGGGCTTTATAGCCGAGGCTATGTCGGCCGCATTAAGAATACCCTCTGCGGTCGCGCCGACCTTGGTTACCTCGACCCCGAGTTGGGAGAGAAACTTGAGAGGACGTGTGACGGAGTTGTGCTCCATCGAGGTCGTAACGCAGTGGTCGCCGGGTTTCAGCAGCCCCTTGAGCGCGAGGTTCAGCGCCGCGGTCGCGTTAGGCGTGAAGATTATGCGGTCGGAGTGTTTTATGCCGAAAAGCGTCGCAAGGGATTCGCGCGCGTCGAATATCACCCTGTCCGCCTCGACGGCCATCCCGTGGCCTGAGCGGCCGGGGTTCGCAGAGAAGTTCCTAAGCACGTCGTCCACGCGCCGGTATACGGCTTCCGGCTTCGGGTGCGACGTCGCTGCGTTGTCGAGATATATCATAATCGGTCTACTACCAAATTGTAGGTGTTTACCCTCCCCACCTGCGGGGGAGGGCAGGGTGGGGGCTTATCCTAATCTCTTTCCCGCATAATTAGCCCGAGCGCAAGCACGAACGCAAGCCCGAGGAGCGTCGCCACCTGGCCTGCCTGGGACGGGCCCATGTTGTTGCTGGTCAGGCCCCAGCCCTGCACGACGGCCCCGCCCGCGAGCATGCCGAGCACGGCCGCGCCCGCGTCGGTGCTCCCCTGGCCCGCGAGTATTAGCTGACGGAACGGGCAGCCGCCTATCAGTATCGAGGTGACGCCGACCAGCGCCATGCCGAGGAAGCTCCAGCCGTAGGCCATGTGCGAGCCCGGCTGACCTTCGAGCCCCGGGCTGAACTGACCAAAGTAAAGCCCGGCAAGAAACGCGAACACCAGCATGGATATTACTCCCGATATCAGGCTACGGTCGCCTGACACTATGAAGTTCCCTATCCCGCCGGTGACGCAGAAGCGGGAGCGCTGCGCAAGCGCGCCGATAACAAGGCCAGCGCCGAGCGAAATCAGCAGGGGGGCCCTCTGCGCGCCGGGGCCGGTGCTGCTCGAGTACAAAAAGCCGGGGTTGATTAAGAGCAGTACGAGCAGGCTTGCCATCATCCCTGGGATGATATAGCCGTTCAGGGAAGGCATGGGGCTTGCGTCGCCCAGGAAGAAGCCGCGCCTAAGGAAGACGAACCCGAGCCAGACGCCGAATACAAGCCCGGCCACGCCGGCAAGGGCCGTGAAGTCGCCCGCCGACAGTCTGAGCGTCATCTTTATGGGGCAGCCGAGAAATACCGAACACCCGACTATGAGGAGCGCGCCCCCGATGAACCTTATGATGGGCGACGAGCCGCCTTCGGACTTGAACTCCCTCGCCGCGAGCGCGGCTATCACCCCGCCCAGGACGAAGCCGACAAGCTCCGGCCTGATGTACTGCATCCTCGGGTTTCCGTGCAGGCCCATCGCGCCAGCAAGGTTCTCCATGAAGCACGAGACGCAGATGCCGGAGTTACGGGGGTTCCCGGCGTACGCGAGGTACGCGCCGAACGCGCCGATTGCGGCCCCTGCGGCGAGTATGGTCAGCAGTTCTTTATTCCGTTTAACAAAATCGGACATTCAAACATACGCCTTTCATGTCACCCCGCACTCGATGCGGGGCCCAGGAATTTAAATCGGCAATCTGTGTCAAATATTGGCCACCTATCACGCCAACTGACAGCTTTCCGCCACTTACTCGCACCCGCCCGCGAGCATCTTCTCCAGGTAATATGCGTCCGAAAGCTCGGCCCTCGCGGCCGGGTCCGCGGGGTTTTTGGCAAGGCTTGCCTTCGCCTCGGCCATGCCATCCCTGACCGCGGTTTTGATGCGCTTGCCTATGAACTTCTCGGACTTCTTGTCCACGTAGTCCGGGTCCATGGCGAGCGCGGCCTTGAATTCGGACATGCAGTGGGGGTAATCTTCGAGCTTTGCGTATGCCTGGCCGAGTAGCGCGTGCGCCTCCGGGTCGGCAGGGTATTCCTTTTCGAGCGCGGCAAGGGTGTCCACGGACTCCTTCACCTGGCCTGCGTCTAACAGGGCCTTCGCGGCGGAGAGCTTCGGGTATATGTCGGGGGAGGGTGATGCGGCGCGGGAGCGAGCTACTGCCGCGCCCGTGGCACGGCGCTCGCCGCCACTTAAGCTGTACGCCGCCGCCGCGGCCATGAGGACCGCCACGGCCGCAACCACCAGCATGTCAAAACCGTCGAGTTTCATTACGTCAATACTTCTGGTAAGGCGGCATCCCGCACTTCTTTGCCATCTCACGCACGATGTCGTAGTCCGAGTCCCTGACATCGGAGAACTTGTCCAGCATCGCTGCCTTCAGTACCTTAACGCGCTCCCCGTCCACGTCCACCGTGTCCGAGGGCGTGAGCTTGAGCAGGGCATCCCTGACCTCCCTGACAAGGCCCTCGTCCACGTTCTCCGTGGCCCCGAATGTGCAGTAGGGTATGGGCTCGCCAAGTGCAAGGGTCCTGAAGTCGGCCGGGTCTATCCTGCCCTCATCGGCCATCAGCTCGAAGTCGAGCATCGGCACGGCCGCGGCGTCGTACTTCTCGTATAGAAGGGAATACAACACCTTCTCGTGCTTGTAGGAGCCTTTGGGTATGGTGTAGAAGGCAAGCCCCGTCTCCGGGTCGAAACCGTCCTTCAGCATCATGTAGTACTGCGAAAGGTAGCCGGTCGGGGCCAGCATCGGGCCGAAAACCATGCGCTTCCCCTTGAGGTCCTTTATGGTTTTTATCGGACTGTCTTTAAGTACCATTATCGCGCCCGCAGACCTGAAACCGTACTTGCCGCGGGTGTCCGCCGCAAGCACTTCCACGCCGTAGTCCTTGTTGAGTATGATATAGAGCAGGGAGTTCGTATGCGTGAAGTCGACCTTCTTCTCCCTTACCGCCTGGGCGAAGTCCGTAGTGTCTATAGTAACCGGGACGAACTCGCGGTGCAGCTTCTGGGACAGGTAGACGGTTAGGGGCTTGAAGCGGGCCTCGGTCTCCTGCTTGCTGTTGCATATCATGAAGCCGACCCTTATCGGCTTATTTCCTGAGGTATTTGGTTGTTCAACTTTTGACTTGCATCCCGATAAAAAAGTATATATAATGACCACGGTAATGATTAACGGTATCGTACGTCTTAGATAAAGCAATATAGCCTCCTTACTCGTTCACCCTTTAATGCCAAAGGGAGCAATAAACGTGCCAGAACTTATAGCCAACTCAAACAAGTGCTATTTTACCACATCGTCTCCACAAAAAAAAGCACTTTCGGGGACAAGTATCAACCCCGCGATTTGGGACAAAAAAGGGATATGCGGGACAAAGCTGTCCCAGTTTTGAATAAACAAGGAATAATCCGGCTTTTTTTGACCTATAACAGAAGTGTGTGGCAGAAAGGTCCCACCGGGGCAATCCGGGCCTCCGGGCAGCCCGTTGGACGTCAACTTGTTACGGCTTATTATACAAGGAGTTGCATGCGCAAACTATAAATCCTCTTGTACCCGGTTTTTGGCAACCCTTTTGCAATATAAAACCATGTTCTATTCGTTTCGCGATGTTTATTGTGAGTCAGGTTTTTTGCAATCTCTGCCAAAAGGGGGTGAACTGGGGGACATAGGGATTGAAAACGCTTCGTAGGTTGTAAAACCTTAGTATTAAGTCAAAACCAAGGAGGTTATTTAAAAATGAATCTGCCTTTGATAGTATCTGGTCTCGCGGTCGGTTTCATGTTCGGATACGTGCTTCAGCACGGCCGTTTCTGCATGAACACCGCGTTCAGGGAGGTCCTTCTCTCACGCGACTTCACGGTCTTCCGCGCATATATACTTGCCCTGATAGTCTCAATAATAGGCGCCAACCTCATGGAGTCCATGGGCATCATTCACCTGAAGGTGCCTGCGTTCACATGGGTCGCCAACGTCCTCGGCGGGTACATCTTCGGCATGTCCATGGTACTCGGAGGCGGGTGCGCTTCCGGCACGCTGTACAGGATAGGCGAGGGCATGATAGGCTCGTGGTTCACCGCGCTCGGCTTCCTGCTCGGAGCCGGTGCCACGCTCTCCGGGTTCCTGAGGCCTGTCGCCGAGTTCTTCTGGTTCGGGCCGGGCGCCGACCCCTCCGACCCGAGCACTTACAAGTTTGCGTACCAATTATCCGACGCCGAAGGAAACTCCGTCCCGGTGACCATCTTCAACATCTTCGGCCTCAACCGCTGGATAGTCATCGCCGTGCTCGGCGCCGCCGCCGTGATATTCATCTCCAAGGGCAAGTTCAAGAAGCCCGCTACACAGAAGGGCTTTACCTGGTGGTCTACCGGCATCATGATAGGCCTTGTCAGCGCGATCGCGTTCTTCTCCTCGGAGGTCTACGGCGGGATGGCGCAGGCCAGGGGCCTTTCCTTCACAGGGCCGCTGAACGAGCTTGTGACCTGGTTCACCAGTTCCAACACCTCCGAGTCATTCAAGAAGCTGGTCGTGGACAGCGACGGCGACCTCGGTTCTCTTGCAAGCGCGGGCACCCTGACATGGAGCGTCTACATGATAGCGGGCGTCGTGCTCGGCTCGCTTTTCTCTGCTATCCAGAGCAAGGAGTTCGGGTGGCGCGCGCCCAAGGCCCAGACACTGGCGACGCAGTTCGGGGCGGGCCTCGTGATGGGCTTTTCAGGGTCGCTGGCCGGCGGCTGCAACGTTGGCCACGGCCTGACCGGGCTTTCCACCCTTGCGCTCGGCAGCCTTGTGGGCATTATATTCATAATACTCGGGTGCTGGACAATGGTCTATTTCCTGTTCATCAGGGAGTAGTAATGATGCATAGCCCAATTTTATCAACATAATAAGGAGGTGACCGGCAGGACTAATAACATCAAGGTTTCCGGGAGGTCCGGGTTATATTGCCCGGTGTGCCGGGCCAGAGGTAAAGGCGATGCCGACGGCCCTTGTAAAGAAAAATCAGGGAGGACAGAAAGATGATGAAGAAAGGCTTGATTGCAACGATGTTCATGTTGGCTGCCGTGGCGCTCCTTGCCATCGGCGTAGTTTGCTCAAGCGCCGGCGAGAAGAAAGCGGCGGCCTCGTCCGACAAGATGCCCAAGCTAAAGGGCATTGCCTATGTAGCAGGCCACGGCGGACACCTTGCCGTCCTGAACCTCGCAACTGGCGACCTCGACAGGATCGTTGTCGGCCCGGCCGGCGGCGAGCTTGCCGGCAAGATAGCAGGCCTCAGCCTCAGCGAGGAAAAAGAAGCAGGCGGCGGCACGCACGGCCAGGCCCTTATCGGCCGCACCCTTTATGTCGGCATGCTGAACGGCCACGTAAAGAAGGTCGACCTCGACTCCAAGGACAAGGAAGCCGTCGACCTCGGCCCGATAGGCAAGAAGTTCTGCGGCGCGGTCCCCGGCCCGGACAACAAGGTCTACTATGAGGACATGGCTGACGGCAACGTGTACGTCTTCGACCCGAAGACCGACAAGCTCGTCGACACCATCCCCGTCGGCATGGCCGTATGCGGCATAGGCTGGGACAAGGGCGACAAGAACGCCTTCGTGTCCGACATGGTGCAGGGCAAGGTTTTCGTGCTCGACTGGAAGACCAAAAAGATAGTCAACACGATAGACGGCGTGGGCACCTTTATCCACCAGGCCCGCACCAACCCGAGCAAGACCGAGCTGTGGGTGACCGCGGCCAACGAGTTCACCGTCGGCGCGAAGGGCCCCGAGCCTAACGCAGTCGCTGGCAAGGGCAAGGCCGAACTCACCATAATCGACATGAAGACCCAGAAGATCAAGGAAAAGATCGACCTGACCGAGGAGGGCGCGTTCTCTCACGACCTCGCCTTCACCCCGGATGGCAAGTACGCCCTGGTCACGGCCAGGACCTACTCCGACGACTCCATCCTTATCTACATGGACGCCAAGACCCACAAGATACTCGGCCAGAAGTCGCTTTGCCTCGCCTGCCACGAGAAGATGGGCATCGAGGTCACGATAGACAACAAGTCACCGCTCCTCTGCGGCATAGAGGTAGACTGGAACGCGAAGTAGGCGTGACTGTGTCGGGACTGACTTGACCTGTATACGAAGGTTCCCTGGGCGCAAGGCCGCCCAGGGGACTTATTTTTAGCTGGACAGGTAAGAGGGGATGTGTAATATTATAGATATGCGAAAGTTTACAGCAAAGTCGACTGCCGCGGCAATATTATTTCTAAGCGTATTTCTCACTGCTTTACATGCGGAGGCAAGACAGCCTTCGCCCTTGCCTGTCCCATCCGAATGCTACTGCTCAGAGTGCGGGATGTCCATCCGCGCCGAGGGCCTCAAGTTCACATCCGAGGTAATCTTCCAAAGCGGCAAGGCCGCCTATTTCTGCGACTTGGGCGACCTGTTCGTCTACTACGAGGTACTAAAGAATAAACAGGACGTCGCGACGATTTACGTCAGGGACTATCCCACAGGCGACTGGGCCGAGGCGAGGTCCTGTTCCTTCATCGCCGGGTCGGGCGTCGCGACGCCCATGCGGTACGGGATAATCGCCTTCAAGGACAAGGCGGGAGCCTTGAAGTTCAAAAAAGAAAAGGGCAGGGGCGACATATACACCTTCGACGGCATTTTGGCCTCGAAGCTCTTCAAGAGATAGGGTGCGCTATGGGGCAGCGTAAAAATGCGGTCACCGCAATCGCAGCTGCCGAGATTCTTCTCGCGGCAATAATGGTCGTCGTCCCTAAGACGGTCTTCCCTGTATGCGAGTCACCTATGCACTGCTATGAGAGCTACATGGCCGAGTCAGGCCTGGCAGCTGTGGTCGCAGTCGCCGCGGTACTCAGCATAGTATCCAAGGGGATGGAGACTCCGAGGCTTTTGAGCGGCGTCACTGCCGTCTGCGGCCTGTTTGTCATACTGTACCCGTCTGCCCTTATAGGGGTATGCGGCAGTCCCAAGATGCCGTGCCACTACGGCCTGCTCCCGGTATGGAACCTCATCGGCGGGGTGCTGGTAGTCCTGTCATTGGCCGTATTCATCGTCGCCAGGGAGGAGAAGGTTTGAAGAAAATAGGTCTATTTTACCTGGCTGTCAGGAACATCAGGCGCAAGCTTTTCAGGACCCTGTCCATAGTACTCTCCGTCGCGGTTGTGGCTGGCACGCTCTTCTCCGCGACCATGGTCATATACAGCGTGAAGAAGAGCATCAGGGTGGGCACTGAGCGTCTCGGGGCGGATATCCTTGTCGTCCCTGAGAAATACGAGGCCGCCGCGCGGACAGCCCTGGTAACGGGTGAGCCGTCCACGTTCTACATGGACAGGTCGGTCCTGGACAAGGTTGCGAAGGTCGAGGGCGTGGACAAGGTCTCGCCGCAGGTATTCATACAGTCGTCTTCGTTCACCTGCTGCTACCAGGGCAACGCCCTGCTGGTCGGCTTCGACCCGGCGACCGACTTCTCGGTTACGTCCTGGCTCTCGGACTTCTCGATAAAGAAGTTCGGGGACAACGACATTATAGTCGGCCGTCAGATACCGAGCATGACAGGCCGCACGATAAATTTCTACGGCCATTCCTTCAACGTCGTGGGTACCCTTGCCCAGACCGGGATGAACTTCCTCGACAACGCGGCCTTCATGACGATGGACGCGGCATACAAGATGGCCGAGGAGTCCGGCAAGAAGGCGATGAAGACCATTACCGTGACGCCGGACCAGATATCCACCGTCCTGGTCAAGGTCTCGGACGGCTATACCCCGCAGAGGGTCGCGGTAAAGATAAACTATGCGGTCCCGGGCGTCAAGGCCATAGCCTCCGACGAGGTCATATCCACAGTGAAGGCGCAGCTCTCGAAGCTCTTCACCTACCTCTTCACCATAGGCGGCATCGTGTGGGTCATGGCGCTCCTCCTTATCGCCGTGGTGTTCTCGATGATAGTCAACGAGAGGCAGAGGGAGATAGGGCTTTTCAGGGCGATGGGGGCGAAGAAGGGCTTCATGTTCAAGCTGCTTGTCACCGAGGCCTCGCTCCTCACCACGGCGGGCGGTATCGCGGGCGTCACGTTTGGCGCCATACTCGTCGTAAGCTTCAAGAACCTGATAACCGCCGAGCTGAACGTACCATACCTCTGGCCGTCCTGGACATTTACCCTGTCGCTCCTTGTGGGCTGCATACTGGTTTCGATGGTGACGGGCGTGCTCGCCGCGCTCTACCCCGCGGTGATGTCCGCAAGGATGGAGCCGTATAACGCTATCAGGAAGGGCGAGTAATAATGATAGAACTTACCAGCCTGTACAAAACATACAAAGACGGCGACCTGAAGATAAACGCCGTGGACAACGTAACGCTTAGTGTCGCGCAGGGCGACTTCGTGAGCATCGTCGGACACTCGGGTAGCGGCAAGACCACGCTCCTGTCTCTCATCGGCGGGCTGACCAAGCCCGACTCGGGACGTGTCGTTATCGAGGGCACGGACATCTGGACGCTCTCCGACGACGGGCTTTCCGAGTTCCGGAACAAGAACGTGAACTTCATCTTCCAGTTCGCGAGCCTCGTCCCGACGCTCAGCGTGCTCGACAACGTGCTGCTACCGTCCGCGTTCGGCTCCTGCTGCGAGGGGCTGGACGAGTATGCGAGGAGCCTGCTCGAACTGGTCGGGCTCGGTGACAAGATAAACAGCTACCCGAGCAGGCTCTCCGGCGGCCAGCAGCGCAGGGTAGCGATAGCGAGGGCGTTCATCAATTCCCCGAAGGTGGTGCTCGCGGACGAGCCGACGGGCGATCTCGACGAGGCCACCGAGGCCGACATAATGAATATATTCAGGAAGCAGAACGAAAGCGGGACTACGTTCGTAATCGTCACACACAACCAGTCGCTGGCAAACTCGACAAAGAAGCAGTACAAGATGGTGTCGGGCGTGCTCACGGAGAAGTAGGGGTAATTTGAGCAGGACGAAAAGAAATATTCTCTCGCTCATACTGGCGGTGTTCTTCCTGCATGCCTCGCTGATGGGCGGAGTCGGAATTCTGAGCCGGCTCGCCAAGGCGAGGCCGGACGGTAAGGCCTGCCAGATAACGCTCGATGTCTGCGGGAAGCTCGCGCCTGCCGCCTCGTCCCAGGCGCTCGAAACCGCTCCGAACATTGCGCCCGATACGGACTATTATTTCCCAATCGCTGCTTTGTTTCCTCCCAGCCGGGATTTGGCCGTCGCCTCGGCCGACCCCGGAGATACCGAAAAGCCGCCCAAAGCCTGAACACGGGGCCTTGCCCCGCATTCCCCATATTCGCGTTACTAAATAAATATTACATCGTATCAAGATACATGCGAACGGAGGTTTTGTCATGCGTTTCAAGCTCTATGCACTACTGTTCTGCCTGCTGTTGCTGCCGTCGTCCGCGCTGGCTGGCGGGTTCTGCTGTCAGATGCCGACCGGCGTCCAGGACGCCATGTACGGAAGCTCCTCGTCCGGCGGGAATTTCCAGCTGAGGACCGATTACAGCTACAGCCATATGCATAAGTTCGTCGAGGCCGACCACGAGGTCCGCTTTTCCTCGATATTAAGCGACCCGCGGTTCAACAAGAACATGGGAGTCGTGCCAAATTCCATGGACATGCAGAGGATAACGCTTTCGGGAAGCTATGCTCCGACCGGCAAGGTGAGGGTCATGGTCTCCGTCCCCTGGGTCATCAACGACATGACCATGCAGATGCACAACGCCGTGATGTGGATGGCGCCGGTGAAGATGAAACAGATATCCGAACTTGGCGACGTCACCGCAATAGGGCTGTACAGGTTCTACCAGGACAGGGAGCCCATGCCGACGATGGCGATATCTGGCG
>Ga0334722_10003289_pt1 | contig 17533 bp, 14 predicted proteins | sample C3_bottom_MG_FD_207210 | JGI IMG/M metagenome (GOLD analysis project Ga0334722, IMG submission 207210) | Sediment microbial communities from Yellowstone Lake, YNP, Wyoming, USA - C3_bottom | ecosystem: Environmental > Aquatic > Freshwater > Lake > Sediment | place: USA: Wyoming | collected...
AGACAGTACCCGTCACCCGGCGCTTGACACGAGCAGCGTGGTGTTAATGAGCTTCGGATTGTCGTACCGCGGCTTGAACGTGAGCTTCCGTACGCGGATCGTGGCTTGCTCCAGCAGATAGACGTAATTTACCAGATCGTACAGCGTGATATTGTCGAGCTTGATCTCGACCATGCTTTCCTTGAAATCCCCGGTCTGGGTGCCCGGCTGGGGCTTCAGGGAAACGATCTTGCTGTTCAAGTTCGCGCGCTTGGTGACGTTCTCGATCTCGGTAAGGAGCGGGCCGCGCCTGGCTGCCGCCTCCTGGACCTGCTGCAGCTGTTTCTGGATCTCCCGGTACTCGTCGCGCAGCTTCTTCATTTCCGTGAGATCGCGCTGTTTTTTCGGGATGAGGTCGCGCTTCCGGGAGAGGTCGCCCGTGAACGGGGACAGGACAAGCGCGTACAGCAGGATGGCCGCAGCGATCGACCCGCCGATGATGAGCGTCTTTTTATCTTTCGGTTCTAACTTCAACTGAAACTCCTGATGTAACCACGGATAAACACGGTTTAAACAACAAGTCTTTCATATTCTAATTTTGGCCTGGCAAAATTAACCAATAGGCCGACACGGAAACCTGATATTCTAAGGTAATTGAGAAGCTGCGCGCGATGAACGTCATCTATTTTATCTACTGATTTGACCTCAACAATAACCTTATCCTCAACTGTCAGGTCCGCATAATAAATTCCGACTTCTTTGTCACGATAGAGGACCGTAAATTCCCGTTGAGGAGCAACCTTTTTCTTTTTTAATTCGAGATCCCAAACAAGAGCATTACCATAGACCTTTTCCAGCAATCCGCAGCCCAGCGCATTATGGACCCGAAAAGCAGAATCGATTATTTCCTTCGTAAGCTCTCTGTGTAACAGCTCTGTATCGTTCGTCATCTTTTAACCGTGTTCATCCGTGGTTATACGGCATTTCCGTGGCTCACATCCCCTGCTTCAGCTTCATCTCGAACCGGAACTTCACCTTGTTGTCGACGCCCATGCGGGTATCCTGCACCGCGACATCGGCAAAGAGCGGCGATCTCTGGAGCTCGGCCTTGATCTTGTCCACGGACTCGAACGAGGAAGCCTCGCCCTGGAGCTTCAGCCGGTCGCCCTCCAGCACGAACTCGGTAAAGTTCACCCGGACCTCCTTCGGGATCCCGTCGGTGACCGTCTTCATCACATCCAGCGCCGACGTTCCGGAGCCCAGCACACCGAACCGTTTCTTCGCCTCGTTCATCTTGTCCTGCATCTGCCTCAGGGGATCGGCAGCCGGCTTGCCGTCGGGAAAGGTCTGACGATAGAGCTCCTTGATCTCCGCATCGAGCTTGCCGTATCCGGAATGGACGACCGAGAATTTCACCCCGATGTTCAACGCGAAGAGCAATGCGGCGATCGCACCGGCAACAATGAGCATGCGCCGTTTGCGGCGCACCCCTTCGTCCGCAACATGATAGGCGAATTCTCCCCTTCGGAAGTTCAATTCGTTCAGGAGGGCGATCCCCAGGCTGACCGGGTCCTGCGCTTTTTTGCCGCTGATCTCAGGCGTCACCTGCTCCACCGCGACGCCGGCCTCGGCCAGGACCGCACGAGCGGATTCGTCGTCGATCAGCAGCGCCGCTTTCTCCACCGGCTCCCCGTATCCGGTCCTGAGCGCCTGCAGCATATGCCGGAGGCCGCCGGTGGAGCGGATGCCGTCGAAGCTCCGGATCGCTTTGAGCTCGGACGGGGACCTGAGGCAGGCATCGGTGCCGCACAGCAGAAGCGCCCCGGTATCGGCAGGCATCATGTTCGCGATGGAAAAGAGCCCGGCACAGGAGGGCACGACGGCCTGCGGGTCGATCCCCGCACCTGCGAGCAGATCCAGGTGCCGCCGCAAGTGTTCCTTCGGCAGCATCATGCAGAGCATCCGCGTTTCCGCGTCCTTCCCCGCCCCGGCGCCTCCCAGGACCAGATGATCGAGCACCACGCCGCCGAGATCGAACGGCACGAGGTCCTCGACCTCGAAGGGCAGCGCCTTTTCGATGCGCTTCCGGTCGGAAAAAGGAAGGGTGACCGTGCGTTGGCTGAAAAGGTGCCCCGGCAGGGATGAGATGATCTTCGCTCCCGCCCAGGCCGGTGAACGCTCCCGCAGGATCGCAACGAGTTCGGCGTCCGTGGCAAAGGACTGGATGAACGAGTCCATCAGCTCGGATTTGCCGAACTGCCGCTGCACGACGGAGACGCCCAGCCGCCCCTTGCCTATGTTAAGACCTACGACCTTCATAATATTTTCCAGTAGAGAACGCTGAAACCCCCGCTGTTCCTCGTTATCACGGCCTCCGCCTGTTTTGTATAGCCGCCGACGGTGGCGTACGACTGTACCATGAACACGTTGCTCGTCAGGTCCAGCATGCCCGCCGTATTGGTGTCCATGCCGGGGAATGCATTGATCTTGTCGCGAGAGTCAAAAGGCTCGCGGCCCCGCTTCTCAAGGATGAGCGAGACCAGCGAAACGCTCATGCCCAGGCTCTGAAGCACGTCCGCGGATGCCGTGTTGATATCCACCTGGGAAGGCGCGTACACACTTACCGCGTCCCTGATCTTGCCGAACTCCTCGTCGCTCATGACCTGGTGCAGTTCGCTGATCAGCCTGAGGGCGCGTTTCTCATGGATCCGGTCCAGGACCTCGAGGCTGACACCTTTTGTCCCGAAAAGCTTTTCCAGACGCGCAAGCGACGGCTGCCCGGTCCCTGTGTTCGCAATGCCGATCTTCCCGCCCTCGTCCTCCCAGCGCACGCGAAGCTCGGTGTCGCCCTCGCTCACAATGGGGACCACCTGCCATTCGCGCTGTTCCAGGTTGGCCTGGAGCTTTCCATTCTTCAGATTCTCGGCGAGCACTTTGCCTGCGAAGTTAACGCCCGACCGCGCAAGGTAGAAGGCGCGCTGGCTGTCCCGGAAGTTCACCGCTGCGCGAAGGCTCACCCGCGTCCCATAGGCGAACTCGACGATGAGCGCCATCAGCAGCGTCGTGACCAAAAGCGCTATCAGAAGCGCCACGCCTCGATCGCCCAGGCTCGGCCGACGATCACACCGCACACCGCACTCCGCATTCAACACATGATGCTCCGTACGTGTCAATAACCGATATCGACCTTTGTAGCGTAGACCCTGCCGTCGGCAAGGGTGAGGATGATGTCCACGGCCTTCGGCAGGCCTCCCTGGACCCATTCCTCGGTCCACTTGTCACCGTTAAAATACCTGAACTGCAGTGCCTGAATGGCATCCGTAAGCTCATAATCCACACCGCCCTCACGCGGAGGGCTGGTCTTGGACAGTTCCCGTTTTTCCTTGCGCATCAGCACCCGGCCCTTGCCTTCGGGCCTCTCCTGGAAGAAATATCCCACCTCCCAGAGCTCCTGTTCCTTCGAATCGGGTTTGCGGTAGTTCGTGAGCGTCGTCAGATAGATGCTGTCGAAGCGCTGTTTCTCCTCCTCGGTCTCGAACTTCTTGCCGTAGAAGAATGTTTCGCTCATGCCCCCGATGAGGCTCGCGTTGGCAATGTCGCTGGTGAGACGCGCCATCAAGGTCCGCACCCGGTCCGTCCCGTCGCGGACCTCTTCGGCGCTCCCTATGTTCCTCCCCGCGGTCGCGAAGCTGCTGTAGATCGAGGTCATGATTACAGCAAGGATCGCGAGTGCCAGCAGCACCTCGAGCAGCGTAAAGCCGGGCGAAACGTGAGACGTAAAACGTAAGACGTCAGAAGTTCCCATTGCGGCCCTTCCCGACCCTATCGCCGCGTCGCCGCGTCTCCGTGTCCCCAAGTCCTGCTCTTCCCCTGACCCGCAGTTATTCATAGCTCACGAGTTCCACTTTCTCTTCCCGCTCTCCGTCCTTCCAGAGGACCGCCACGCGCACCTCCATGACCTGCGGGACCGGCGTCGGAACGACGATCATCTTCCAGATGAAGTCCTTGAACTCCTCCTCTTCGAACTCGCCTTCCTTCTCCCGGGGAAGCTGGGGCTTGATCAGGAGCGTCTCGGACATGACCCGCTTCGCCAGCAGCGTCGCCGTTGTCATCCGTTCGGCCACCATCACGTCCTGCGTGCTTCGATTGCTCAACCCCATCAGCGAAACGATAACGAGTGAGAGGATCGCCACTGCCATCATCACTTCGAGGAGCGTGAAGCCCCTTGCGTTCGGAGTGCGGAGTGCAGAGTGCGGTGTACGACCCATTTCCCCGGTCTGCACGCCGTCCCACTCAGAATTCCGCACACGCCGTTCAGCTCGTTGCATCATCTCTCCTCCACCTCTCCCTCCCGGAGTTCGGTGCTGCCGGTGAGCGGCTGGACGATGAGCGTGTAATCCTTCCCGTTGCCGTCCCGCAGGTGGATAAAGGTCTTCTCCACCCACCCGTCAGGGGTGAACAAAATGACGGGATCGTCGGGATGGCTTCCCACGCGAACGCCCTTGAACGTCGTGTTCCCGGAAAGGCTCCCTTCGGTGGAAATGGTCGACGACACGCGTTTGAACTCGGCGGTCCGGTCGGAGTTCAATATCAGGGCCTCGGCCCAATAACGCCCGCCGGGGATGTCGAACCGGAGCCGGTACACGGTCTTCTTCGCCTCGGACTCATCCCGCAGAAAACGGACCATCCCGGTCAGGTGCCGCGCGCTCCTCTTCAGGTTCGCTCCGGTCATCTCACCCAGGGTCGGGATGACGAGAGAGATCATGATGCCCAGCACCACGATCACCATCGCCAGTTCGATGAGCGTGAAACCTCCCACGTTCGGAGAGCGGAGTTCGGAGTGCGGAGTATTTCTTATGCCGCCTGCTATGTCACCTACCGCATTCCGCATTCGCCGCTCCGCACTTACTCTATCTTCCAGCTCTCGATATCGGCGTTCTTCCCGTCGCCGCCCGGCTCGCCGTCCGGTCCGTACGAGATGATCTCGTACTCGCGGTTCTCGTTGCCGGGGGAATAGTAATGATAGTCAAAGCCCCAGGGGTCCTTGGGAATGCGGGCCGGTTTCAGGTAGCCGCCTTCGCGCCATTTGTTCGGGATGCGGCCCGATTCCGGCTTCCGGATGAGGGCATCCAGCCCCTGGTCCGTCGCGGGGTAGAACCCGTTGTCCAGCTTGAACCCGTCGAGGGCGTTCTCGAGGGACTTGATCTGCAGCTTTGCCGAACTGACCCGCGCTTCCTCTTCCCGTCCGAGGATCTTCGGCAGCACAAGCCCTGCAAGGAGCCCCAGGATGATCACCACGACCATGATCTCGATGAGGGTGAAGCCTTTCTGCTTTTTCATGAAGAACCTCCTAAATCAGCTCTTAACCACGGATGAACACGGTTCACAACAAAGCATACTGACATAATAATGAATGATTGACGCGAAGCACAGGTGACGCCAAGCATATGGCTCAGATCCGCAGAATCGTCCTTTAGAAATATTCCTTCTTCTTTCTATTCGCCTCTAACCGTGTTCATCCGTGGTTACAATCGTCTTGCTATCTCACCGCCGAGCTCATCTGCAGGATCGGCAGCAGGATGGCGATGACGATAAATCCGATAATGAGCCCCATCACCAGGATGATCGCCGGCTCCACGAGGGACATAAGGGCCGCAACGCGCGACTCAACGGTCCGGTCGAACGAGTCAGAGACCTTAAGGAGCATTTTTTCCAATTCGCCGCTCTTCTCGCCCACCGCAATCATCTGGACGACCACCGGCGGGAACAGGCGGCTCCGCCGCAAAGGTTCGGCGATCGATTCGCCTTCGCGCACGTTCTCGCGCGCCTTCCGTATCGCTTCGGCAAGCACGGTGTTCCCGATGACGTTCTGCACGATGTCCAGCGCCGTAAGCGTCGGGACCCCGCTTTGCAGCAGCGTCCCCAGGGTGCGGGTGAACCGCGACACGGCGATCATCCGGATGAGCGTCCCGAACACCGGCATGCGCAGCATCCACCCGTCCACCGTTTCCCTGCCCGCCGGAGTGCCGAGATACCGGTTCCCGTACCAGCCCGCACCGCCCAGCGCGATCAGGATCAGCCACCAGAACCCCGACAGGACCCGGACCACCGCGAGCAGCACCACGGTAATGAACGGCAGCTGCTGCCGCATGTCCTCGAACATCCCGACGACCCGCGGCAGAACAAAGGTGAACAGGAAGAACAGGACGCCGATGCCGATGACGGTCATGAGCGCGGGGTACGCCAGCGCCGCCGAGAGCCTGCCGCGGAAACGGACCTGCTCTTCGAGAAAATCGGCAAGCCGGTCCAGTGTTATGTCGAGGGTCCCGCTCGCCTCGCCGGCCGCGACCATATTTCCGTAGAGCGTGGAAAAGACCTTGGTGTTCGTCTTGAGCGCGTCAGTGAGCGAAGAACCACCGCGCACGGAATCGCGCACCGACGCGAGCGCTCCTTTGAGCGACTGGTTCTCTTCCTGGTCGACAAGCACGTTCAGCGCTTCCATGAGCGGGAGGCCGGACGACAGGAGCGTGGCAAGCTGTCGCGTCGCATTGGCGAGGTCCGCGGCCTTGACCCTTCTCGCGCCGAAATGGAACTCCCGCGAGCGTGCCGCGCGCATCGCGCTGCCCTCGTGGACCTCGAGCACGACGATGCCGTCCTTCTTGAGCTTCGCCTTGACGGTCTTCAGGCTGTCGCCGTCCAGAACGCCCGAGATGCTCTTGCCGTTCGCGTTGACACCTTTGTATTCGAAGATGGGCATAGGTTCAGATAACAGACGATCAGACGGTCAGACATCAGACGAAAGATTAAAAATACTTCAGACAGCAGATAACAGACGGCCCGACGACAGACAAATGATAGATCAAGTAAAGACAACAGAGTACAGCCTCACGCTGACAGCCGGGTCATTGTTTCAGTCTGTCATCTGACAGTCTGACATCTGTGATCTGTCTTCCGGCTACTGCGTCTCCTTCTGCGTCACGCGCACGACCTCGTCCACGGACGTGATGCCTTTCAGCACCTTGTCTGCGCCGTCCTGGCGGAGGGTCGTCATGCCCTTCTTCACGGCCAGGGCCTTGATCGTCGATGCGTCGTTGTCCTTCATGATGAGCTGGCGCACCTCGTCGTCGATCTCCAGCAGCTCATAGATGGCGGTCCGTCCCAGATAGCCGGTCTGGAAGCACACGGGGCATCCCTTGGCGCGGTACGCAGCGGGTTTCCGGCCGGCCGGGGCTATCTCCAATTCCTGCATCTCCAGAGGCGTCAGCTCATAGGATTCGCGGCACTGCACGCAGAGCACGCGCACCAGCCGCTGGGCCAGGATGGCCATGACCGATGACGAGAGGAGGAACGGTTCGATCTTCATGTCGAGGAGACGGGTGACCGCGCCTGCCGCGTCGTTCGTGTGGAGCGTGGAGAATACCAGGTGACCGGTGAGCGCCGCCTGGATCGCGATCTCGGCGGTCTCGGAGTCGCGGATCTCGCCCACGAGGATGACGTCCGGGTCCTGCCGCAGCACGGACCGGAGCCCCGCGGCGAAGGTCAGCTGGATCTTGGAATTGACCTGGATCTGGCCGATGCCCTTGAGCTGGTATTCCACGGGGTCTTCGATGGTAATGATGTTCTTGTCCGGCGAGTTGATCTTGGAGAGAGCGCCGTACAACGTCGTGGTCTTCCCGCTGCCGGTCGGCCCGGTCACGAGGATGATGCCGTGCGGCTTGGTGATGAACTCCTCGAAGCGCCGGAGGGTCTCGCCGGTGAACCCGATCTGGTCCAGCGGCAGGAGCGCGCTTTCCCGGTAGAGAAGGCGGAGCACGATGCGCTCGCCGAATGACGTGGGCACGATGGAAACGCGGATGTCCACGTCCTTGCCGCCGATCTTGATGCGCATGCCGCCGTCCTGGGGCAGGCGTTTCTCGGCGATGTTGAGGCCCGACATGATCTTGACGCGCGAGGCGATGCTTGCCTGGAAGCGTTTCTGGATGGTCAGGATGTTGTAGAGGATGCCGTCGATGCGGAACCGTGCCACGACCTCCTTCTCGAACGGCTCGATATGGATGTCGCTTGCCCGCTCGCGGATCGCCTGGGACAGGAGCGAGTTGACCAGCCGGATGATCGGCGCATCGTCGGTGGCTTCGAGGAGGTCCGTGGGCTCTTCGAGCTCCGCGGCCAGGAACGACAGGTCTTCCTCCTCCATTTCCTGGGCCGTGTCCTCGGCCTTGTTCAGGTCCTCACTGTGAAGACGGTTCAGATTGTCGAGGATCGCTTCCGTCGGCGCGAGGCACAGTTCGATGGCCGCGTCGAACAGCACGGCAAGGTCATCCACCGTGGACAGCAGGAGCGGCTCCGCGGTCGCGGCAATGACCGTCCCGTTCTCCCTTCGCAGGGGAATGACGACGGCCTTCTTGGCATAGGTGATGGGGAGCTTGAGGGCCAGTTCCCGGTCGATCTCGCCGATCGCGGGCTGGAAGGGAATGCCGAGCTGGGCGCCGAGGGCCGTGAGCACCTCGGCCTCGGTCGCGAAGTTCAGACGCATCAGGAGCGTGCCGATGCGGCCGCCCCGCTTTTTCTGGAGATCAAGGCCCTTCTTGATCCGTTCGGGGGAAAGACCTGACTCAACGAGTATCTCGCCGAGCAGGCGTCTCACCGCGCACCCTCCGCAGGCACCGGCGGCGTCGCAGTCGGCGCAGCCGGTTTGTCCGCAGGAGCAGGTGCCGCCGGTGTCGCAGCGGGGGCCTCTTTACCTGCGGCGGCCGCATCCGGTGCAGGTGCAGGCGCGGCCGGGGCCGATGCGGGCGGTGCCGGTGCGGGCGGTGCCGACGCCGGCGTCACAAGGACCTTCTTCTCGCCGTCCTGTTTGACGGCGTCCTTCTTTTCAGCTTCCTTCTTTTCCTTTTCACCGTCCGGCCTGGCGGGTTCCTGTTTCTTGTCGGGCGCCGGCATCGCCGGCTCCCGGTCCTTCTTCTCGAAGCGCTGGTCCTTCCGGAACTCGTCCTGCGTCGCGCTTTGCCGGCGCGTGATCTCGTTGGCGTCCTGCTCGTTCTTGATGATGTAGGGCGTGATGAAGATCATGAGGTTGACCTTCTCGACCTTGGTGCTCTTGTACTTGAAGAGCCAGCCGAGCAGGGGGATGTCGCCCAGGAACGGCACTTTGCGTTCCGAAGTCGTTACGTTGTCCCTGATCAGGCCGCCGATGACCATGGTCTCGCGGTCCTTGATCACGACCGTGGTGCTCGCCGAGCGCTTGCTCGTGGTAGGGCCGTCCGTGTTGACCGTCGCGCTCTCTACCACATTCGAGATCTCCTGATAGATCTCGAGCCGCACGTTGTCCTCGGAGGTGATCTGCGGTGTTATCTTGAGGCTGATGCCCACATCCTTCCGTTCGATGGTGGTCAGGATGGAACTGCCGCCCGTGGCGGCGTTCTGGGACTGGCCGGTCTTGAACGGCACGTTCTCGCCCACCATGATCTCGGCCTTCTGGTTGTCGCTCGTCAGGATGTTCGGTGTGGACAGCACGTTCACGTCGGTGTCGCTCTGGAGCGCGCGGAGGAGCGCGCCGATGTTCAGGAACTCCGTCCCCTTGTAGGTAAAGGTCCCTTTCACCGCACCGACGGCCAGGCCGTTGAAATTGGCGAAGGCCGCCGGGCCGCCCGCCGTTGCGGAGCCGATGCCGCCGAAATTCGTCCCGCCGATGACGGACGTGCCGCCGTTATTGAGCTTGTTGAGGTTCGCCGCCTGGAACTCGAAGCCCAGCTCGCGCTGTTTGGAGAGCCCCATCTCGACGATGGCCGCTTCGACATACACCTGCCGCCGCCGGATGTCGAGCTTCTGGATGACGTCTTTCATCGTCTCGTAGTCGCTGGGCGATGCGATGATGATCAGCGAGTTCGTCAATTTGTCCGCGGTGATCGTAACGGCGCCCTCGAGGATCGTCGCCGGGCCCGCCGGCTGGGCTGCGCCGGCCGCCGGGGCAGCCGGAAGCTTGGATACCAGCGCCAGCATCACCTTGGAGATGTCCTCCGAGTTCGCGTGCTTGAGATAATAGACATTGATCCTGCCCTTGCCGATCGGCGTCGGGACGTCCATGGCGGCGACCAGCTGTTCGATCTTCCTGATGGCGGACACGGAGTCGGTGATGATCAGCGAGTTCGTTGCGGGGTACGCGATGAGATTGCCGTCCTTGGTGATGAGCGGCGTGAGCGCCTTGACGATCTCCTGGGGATTCACGTAGGTCATGCGGATGAGCTTGGTGACGTAGCCCTCACCTTTCATGTCGCCCGCTTCCATCACCCTGAGGCCGCTCTGCCGGACCAGCGCCGTGTGGACGATGCGGATGATCTTGCCGTCCTCCACCGCGGTGAATCCCTTGATCTCCAATGCGGAAAGGAATATCTGGTAGGCTTCCTCCGGCGATACCTTGGTCGGCGTCATGAGCGTCACCTTGCCGGTGACCTTTTCGTCGAGGATGAAGTTCTTGCGTGTGAACTCGCTCATGACCTTGACGAGCGCCGCGATGTCGATGTTCGAGAAGTTGAGGGTGATGAAGTCGTCCCCCGCCCTGCCGGCCTTCTGCGGTTCCGGTTTGTCGGGGGCGGGCGGAATTGCCTGCTGGGCAGAGACTGCGCCGACACTAAGAAGCCCTGCGAGGAGCAGGGCCGGGATCGTTTTCACGTAGTGGGCCTCCATAATTGCTGAAACTGCCGGAAGATCAGGACCGGTGGTCCGGAGAGCCGGGGAACAAAAAAGAAGCGGCCGTTCTGTTCCCGCTTCGGCGTTTATTCCAGATTGCAATCAACATGACATGCTTTCGTAGGGGCGGCCCTGCGCGGCCGCCCTTGTTGTCGTTGCCATCAGGGCAACCACATAGGGTTGCCCCTACGTTAGAACGGTAAGAATGTCATCTTGAACGCTAATGAGCATTATTACCGCACGTCGTAGTTCAGGGACTGGCGCTGGCCGTTCCGAAGCAGGTCGATGGAGATGCGCTTCTCGTCCTTGAGCCCCTGGTACAGCTGGAAGAACTTGCCCGGATCGTCAACGTCCTGTGAGTTCACCCGCTGGACGACATCGCCGTTCACGAGCCCGATCTTCTCGTAGATGCTGCCGGGAACGATCTCGCTGATGCGGAAACCCACGGTCTTTCCCGATTCAATGTAAGGCAGGGCGCGGGCCTGCGTGAGCACCTGGCTCAGGTTCTCGGTGCTCGATGCGATCTCGCGCTGGTCCACCATGAACCTGCCCTCGCCGATCTTCCTGATACCGCTGCCCGGCACCGCCTTGGCGACGTTCACGATCTTCGTATCATCGACGAGTTGGAGATTGACGGTCGACCCATCGGACCGCTTGAGGGTAACGAGGTCGCGCTTCACCTTCACGATCCGCGAACCATCGGGAAGCTTCTGGTCGAGGCGGTAGAACGTCTGTATGTTCGCGGTATCGGCAAGCACGGCGCCGGAAAAAAACTCGCCTTCGATGGTCCCTATAAGCGTATAGGCGGTATAGGACTCGGCAACAGGTGCGCCGCCGCCGGCCGGGCCTTTTCCGTCGCCGAACAGGCCGCGTTCAAGGATCGAGGAATAATCGGACAGCTCCTTGCGCGGCGCGATGCCGGCACGCTCCTGGCTGACCGGCGTCACGACCTTTGCGGACGCGTCCAGGCTCCTGCCGACCATGGCGTCCACCGTATCGGCCAGCAAGTACGCCGACAGCGTCAGGAGCGCCACGAGGGCCATGGTGTATATTCTGGTGTTCTCTTTCATCTTTGCGGGATTATACTCTCATGCTTCATGTATTGTCAATGCTTTTACCGCGGAACCACTCGGAAAACATGGGTTTTCCGCTTTCCCGGCGGTGATGGATACAGCCGCCCGGGCATCACCATGCGTTCTCAAAATAGCGTGATAAATTCAATCGTCGCCGCGCGTCCTGCCCCGCCTCCCTCGCGCGCTGTTCTTTCTCGCGTTCGGGTCCTGGACCTGCGTGCCTTGCTGATTCGGATTCTGCCGGTCCACCCGAGGAGGCCGTTTGCCGGCGGCATCCTGACCGCCGGCCCCATAGGTATTCGGACGAATGTGGTCCGGACGTGCCCTGTTCGGCATCACCTCCGGGACAGGGTCGACCCGCCGCGGCAGTGCTGCTTGCGAAGCTCCAGTAGCGGCCACCTGCGAGCCACCACCGCCCCCGGCTCCCGGCGTCGTGTACAGCTCCGTCTTCGTACCGTCCGGCCACTTGAGCACGACAAAGTCGCTCTGCACCTTCACGATCTGCGAATCATCGGGAAGCTTTTCGTTCAGGCGGTAGAAGGCCTGCGGATTTTTGGTGTCGTCGATCACCGCGCCGGTGAACGGTCCGCCCTCGATCGTGCCGACAAGGCGGAACGCGGACTGCCGCGGTGCGTCAAGCTGCGCCCAGGCGACAGATCCGACGCACAACAGCGGCATGGCCAGCACCATGACCGCTCCGGCAAGGACGACCAGTGGCAGCACCATGAACCGGCGCGCAGCGAAAGTCCCCGCGAACATTGTATTCCTGCGAAAAATATCTTCGATCATTCTGCCCGATTATACGGACTGCTCTGAGCGTTGTCAATGAGAACGACCGGAGCATATCTTCCCGCGCGGCGGCCGACGTTAGCGCAACATAAGACTTCAGTAATTATGCATACTGACTATGACACGGACGACCGGTACTTGGTTGAACAACGGAGACGGATCAGAAGGACAACATCGTAGCCCTTCCAAGCGAGATATCGGTCCGCAAGCAAGAAAATCCTCCGTAGTTTGCCGAACGTAATTCGAAATATATTTATGCACATATGCGCAACCTTTATGCCAGATATCGTAAGCCCATCCGACGCCTCTTAATTCCATTAAATAACAACTGGTTGATGGCTGTATTTTACAATTTCACGTAATTAGCGGTTCTCTCACCACCCCTTAAAATACCCTTAATAAAAATCGCTTTTTTCGGCAATTAACAGAAACCTTTGCTATACTAAATTCCTGTACTGGATTATCTAGCGGTCGATCGCGTCCTTTACAGCGGCATATTAATTTTATGAAATAGAATCAATATTAGTTATTATAAGTTATTGTCTTTATGATTTTTGTGCTATATTATGTTACACTTTACTCCACATTTTTCCTTTAGTGTTTCAATCGGCTTACCTTGAGGGGTCCCACATTAAGTAACCACCATTAAAGAAACAAGCGGAAACGGCGGCAAAATGGTTTTTCATGGCATACCGTGATTGCCGGCATCACACAATTCGGACAGCACAGAACATCAAGCTCGTATCGAGCATATCTCAATAGCAAGGAGGAATTTGGCATGAAGAAAGCAGCAATTATCATGGTCCTGGTTCTATTGGCAGCGACCCTGCTCACCGCCTGCAGCGACAACAAGAGCGCCGCGGTCGGCGGATCAGCACCGGTCATCAGCGCTGTCGGCGGCGAGGGAACCGTCGGCAACGGCGGAGGAGGCGGGTCGTTCGACGTCTATCCCTATGACAACACCACGGTGAAGATAAGCCGCACGGGAAGCGTGGACACTTCGGTGGACAGCGCGTTCTTCGACAACGTCCTGTCGTCGGCCTCGTTCACGACCGGCGCGGTGCCGATGAACGTCACCACGAACACGACCGTCAAGACCTATCCGACCAACACAGCAACGAATGTTCCCGATGATTCGCTGGTCGCTGCCGGCGAATTCCACACGCATGGTCCGTCGGTAAACCTCTATATTGACAACTGCGGGGCCGGCAACAACTATGTCAATTCCAATAACAACGTCACACTTTACCGGCGCAATGACGCGAATGACGCCGATGAAGTGGTCACCGGGATCCATGTTTCCCCCGGCGTGACCCTCACCTTCCAGCCGAACTATACGAACTGGAGCGGCTGTATCGGTGCTGGGACCGATATCACCGCGGGGCTCGAATACGTCGGTATCTGGGGTTCGATAACCAACAGCATATGGAACCAGGGCACGATCACGGTCATGGACTATGTGACCGGCGCGAACGAGGTCGGCAATACATACCGCACACCGATCGGCTCTGCGCTTGACAAGGTCGGTCTCGATCTCGAAACGAACAGCGTATTTTTGAACGACGGCACGATCGTCACCAAAGGTACGGACACCACGCTCACCACCGGCGGAAACGGCGGCTGGATATATCTCTGGGCAAATGCTGCGATCGTCAACCGGGGCACCATTGACTCCTCCGGAGGCAACGGAACGGACGGCGGTTATGCCGGCAACCCGACGATAGACACGAATTATGGTATCTGGAACAGCGGACCGATCAATGCCAAGGGCGGCACCGGCACCGCCGGCGTGGGCGGCTACGGTGCACGGATATCCTTTAATACCTATGATTGGCAGTCCCTGCTGTACAATTCCGGTACGCTCAACTCGAGCGGCGGCGACGGCACCGCGGGCGGTGGCGATGCTTCCGGTTCCACGCTGTATGCCGGACAATCGTGGGGATATGCCTGCGGCGCATTCGTGAACAGCGGCAACCTCATCGGGAACGGCGGCAACGCCACGACAGACGGCAATGGCGGAACCGGCGCCAACTGGTGGAATGCCGACGCTCCACATGACCTCGGCGCATACGGCTGCAACCTGCTCAACTCCGGTGCCATCGAATTCAAGGGCGGCGCGGGCAAAGGTGCCGGGTCCTCCGGTGGCGGGGGCGGCGAACTGTATGTCTATACCGGCGTGAATTGGGACTACGGCTCCAACAATCTCGTCGCGCCGGGCAGCATCCAGTTTGGCGGCAGCGTCAACGCTGACGGCGGCGCCGGTGAATCCGGCGGAGGCGGCGGCCACATGGAGCTTTATAACGACGTCTATATGGACCCGCTGAATTGGTACTCCGATTATGTCTACCCCACGAACAGCGGAAGCATCGAGGTGCTCGGTTTCAGCAATGTCAACCTGAGGGGCGGCAAAGGCGCCACGGATGGCGGCTCGGGCGGCTACTCGGAGCTGTACTGGGACATCTCGAACTACAACGACACCAATGTTGACTGGAACGGCAACTTCTTCATCGTGACGCCCTCGTCCATCTACAACGACACGGATTTCGACCTGACGGGCGGACAGGGTCTTGCCGGGAACGGCGGCTCCGGCGGCGCGTTCTATGCCGAGCTGAGATCGGATTATCTCTTCTGGAACTGGTGGAAACCGGGCGCCAAGAGCACGCCGGTCATGCCGGGCAGTATCGAGAACCGCGGCAATATCACCACCAAAGGTGGCCAGGGCGTGTTCAACGGCGGCAACGCCGGCTACCGGTATTACTACTACAGCAATGGCTACTCGTATTACGATGACGACATTTCGATCTTCATGTTCGCATCGGGCAACATCATCAATACCGGCGCCTTGAACGCCTCGGGCGGCAATGCCACCGACGTGACCGGCAACGGCGGCTACGGCTATCCCGTCGTGCTGGATGCGATCGGCAACACGCTCAATAGCGGCAGCGTCAATGTGAGCGGCGGCAATGGGCCGGCAAACGGTGCAGATGCGAGCTGGGTTGACGTCTTCAGCTATGCGGGGACCTGCGTCAACACCGCAGCCATCACCGCCAACGGCGGCAATGCCAACACGGTCGACGGCTACGGCGGAGGCGGAGGATACATCTATATTGCCAACTACTCTTATGGCCCGATAGCGGCATACAACACGGGTACCTTGTCCGTTGTCCACGGGACCGGCGCTGATTTCAACGGCGACGGCGGCAGCTACGTCGGCTACGATTAAGAGACGCGGCGTTTAGATCATAGCGACACAACTTCAGGAGGCGGGAGAGATCCCGCCTCCTTTTTTATTGCCCTTGCTCATAGCCCTGATGAACGGTGCCGTCCCATCCCTACTCCTGCACGCGAAATCTGAACTCCTGCACCATCCGTGCAACTGCCGCTGAATATACCGCGATCAGTTCGGCGAACTCCTTCCCCGACCGCGCCGCTGCATGAGCGCCCTGAGCTTCTACCGCGTGTATGAACTCTTGCGACTCGACCACCGCAACGATCTCTCGATGCAGAAGCGCCGTGATCTCCGGCGGGGTCTTTGACGGAACAACGACACCGAACCAGAGGTTCAGGTCCTGCATGGGGATGCCTTCCTCTGCCAGCGTAGGTACCTGGGGCAGGGTGGCCGATCGTTTCGATCCGCTTACCGCGAGCGCGCGCAGTTTGCCGGTGCGGATGTTCGGCGTTGCGGCAAGCGGTGTCATGAACATTACCGTTATCCGGTCGCCCAGCAGGTCGATCAGCGCGGGCCCCTCGCCCTTGTACGGAATGTGCAGGATATCCGCTTTCGCTGAAGCCTTGAACGCCTCTGATACCAGGTGGTTGAACGTGCCCGCGCCTACGGACGCGTACGTGAGCTTGCCCGGATCCTGCCGGGCGGCGGACACAAGGTCTGCGACCGTCCTGAACGGCGATGCAGACGGGACCACCAGCACCCACGGCATCTCTGCAACGGTCGTGACCGGCGTGAATTCCTGCTGCGGGTTATGTTCTTCGTCCGGCCTCAGTATCGGCTCCACCACCAGCGTGCCGGTGCTGCAGAACAAAAGCGTATGTCCGTCTGCTTCCGACCTCCGCACGACGCCAGCTGCAATGCGCCCGCTTGCGCCGGGCTGATTGTCCACTACGACGGGTCTTCCCAGGCGTTCAGTAAGCCCTTTTGCAATGAGCCGCGCCTGCACATCGGTGGCGCCACCGGGAGGAAACGGCACTATGATGGTGACCTGTTTCGTCGGATACCCGCTTGCGGACGTCATTCCGGCCGATGCAACGAGCGCTCCCGGAAGCAGCATCCAAATGAGACATGCTATATAACACCGCATTGCCATACGCCACCTCACCCGAAGAATATTAAGGGTCTTTCGTATTTAAGTTGAAACAGACATCCGTTAGCATTGGTGATTCAAACCGAAAATATTTTTACCACGAAGATCACGAAGCGCACGAAGAGGGACGTGTTCTTTCTGGAGTTTATTCCTTTTCCCTGGTTTTCTTTGTGGACGTCGCGTGCTTCGTGGCCCAAGCGTTCCAGATCTTTATCCTTTGACAGATTTCTTCAACGAAAAGACGAAAGTGCCAATATTAAAGCCCGAACATCCATATTCAGCACCAGAACAGACAGCAGGCTCTTCGATCAAAGTATCTGGAAATCAGGCCAGGTTGTCAACCAGAAATAAAAAAAGCGGACCGTCATGAAGACGGTCCGCGGCTGATCCACAGTGTTCTGTTGAACCGGTTATTTACCCTGCACCGGTGGTGCAGGCGGCGTACCAGGAACCGGGGCCGGCCCGCCGGGTGCATGTTTACGCTCCCTGCTCCAATCCCTGTCCCTGCCCCCCCGGGGCCCCCGCTCCCTGCGGTTGTCCTCCCTGGCGCCTTTCGTCTGCTGACGGCAGTCCTGCACTTCCGCGTCCGTCTTTGCCGCCTGCACGCACTTCCTGGCCTTCTGCAGGCCGGTGATCCTCTCGTCAAGGCCCTTCAGGATCTGCGCCTTTTGGTCCTTGAAATCCGGG